>Ga0099848_1000030_pt1 | contig 46532 bp, 73 predicted proteins | sample CB_VirMetaG_3_FD_78179 | JGI IMG/M metagenome (GOLD analysis project Ga0099848, IMG submission 78179) | Freshwater to marine saline gradient viral communities from Chesapeake Bay - CB_1508_1S Viral MetaG | ecosystem: Environmental > Aquatic > Marine > Coastal | place: USA: Chesapeake Bay...
AATTACATTCACCTTTTTTTATTTCTGGAATTATGTTGGACATTAAATTCAATAACCTTTCTTTTTGAGTATCTGTAAACCAATAAAAACCCCAACCTTCTTCCCAATCGGTGTTCTGAGAGTCGTAATCAATAAAAAAGTCATTATAACTATTATAACTAGACGTTACCGCATCGACAATCCACTTCGTATGGTCATCCAAACCAAATAAATCCCAGTAGTCATCAAACTCCAAAAGAGCGCCCTTACCTTTTACTTCAATAATTTCAGGGACTTCATTCTCAAGATCTTGAGCAGATATTTTACCTTCCAAATAATCTTTTATAACCTCAACCATTGCGTTAGGTATTTCATTGTCCTCAAGTAAAAACTTAGATAGTTTCATATTTTTTATAAATACCATCAAAATGTCAAATTATTATTGTATATTTGGAGTATGAAAAACGTTTCAGTAATCTTAGGTCTATTGGTCAGTACAACCCTATTCGGTCAAACATCCAATTTTGTAGACTCACTAAATTATTATTTTGAAATTTTACTTCGTCACGACCGTGACAGTGTAAATCAATATCGGATTGAAAATAATGTATTAGGTGAAGCTGACCAACTTTGGATATTGAAAACAGTTACGGTTGAAACTGACAGAGATTTGTATGTAAAACCTGATGAAAGTTTGGACTATAATCTTCAAAGGATTCAAGATGGTAAATCTTATACCCCTCACTTTGGTTTTTACATCGATAATTTTCTTCACTCTCTAAGTACGAGAAATAGAACGGATGAATTTAGTAATCCAAAAATCTTGGCAACTTTTTTGTACAACGTTTGGAAAACATCACCAAAAGGTCACTATCTTATGATGATTAGCGACCCTAAATTTTACAATGGTCATAACTACGACTATGAAACATTTATTGTAAAATACAAAATTTCATACAATCCAAATAAACCAAATCCATGGGTTATGGTTGCTTCAATGACGGTTTACAAACGACAAGATAGGGTAAAAAAAAAGGGTAAATAAATTACCCTCTATACATATCACAACCAATAGATACTGCTTTGAAATTACCACCACCTTTGAATTGTAAATCAATCTTAGGCCATTCTATTTTTCGTGGTATTCTCTTTTTTCGTTGTTTACCACCCATAGTAACCGCAAAAGTTTGTACTTCATAAGTGTCAGGTATATCCTCATCACCACCAGAAGTCTTAGTTCTAATTGCGTAACTAAATGCGATGTCAGCTCTTTGGTATTTTTTAAGTGCTTGCTTTCCAGCTTCTGTACCATCCCACTTGGGTCCCGAAGTACAATCTCCATTTGTACCCTCGGTGTTCAAATTCACTTTAAAATCGGCACTTGGTTTGATGTTTACCGCAGCGAAAGCCTTCAAAACATACTGTTCAACCGCCTTAGCTCTTGCCTGTGTCAATTCACAGAATGTTGGTATCTTACCTGGGAATGTAACTTTACTTGTAGTATTTGGGATTCTTGATGAAGATGCCGTTACATTCATACTTTTCAATTCACCCACACCAAGACTACCAGGTGTCAACTTCAAAGCCTCACCAGCTTTTTGAGCCAATCCATTGATATAATTTTTGAATTCGTTAGATAGAACCGCTTCGTTGTATTCGAATTGGTCTCTAAAGTTAGCATCAGTAGAAGTGAACTCGAAACCAGGTTCCTGAATCTTACCAGGTGTGGGGTCCATTTGTTTCATAGTGGTAGGATTGTCAGCAGTAATAAACTGTTTTCTCAACTCATCTACACTTCTCTTATAAAAATAAAGACAATACGCTTGAAATGATTGGGGCATAGAATCAAATATATTCTTACTTGTTTCATCCATGAGTCCGTACATTTCCCTCATAGCAGTAAGATTACTACCTTTACTCATCTTATCGGCAAAATAAGAATCAGGGTCATTTGCCCTTTTATCCTTGGCGGTACGACCGTCCAATGAATTTTTTAACCATTTTTTATAATCCTCATCTTCAGGAGTCAAAAGGTAAAATCTGTTTTTACCATCCTTCAATACCTGAGCCTCATTTAATCTTTCGGCAATAACTTTAGATATAATGTTTTCTAAGTCAGACTCCGTTAATCTTACAACTTTTTTCATAAAATAAGTTTTTACTTAGTATAAATAGTTTGTCATAAGAAAAAAAGTATTTATCTTTGTAGTGTTCTTTGAAATAATGGGGGTGACCGGTATTGATTGGCAGGGTTAGTCATACGGGGCATGCAGTGAGAGGTTTCCTATCACTTTAATCTATGGAGGCAAAAATCAAACGGCGAAACTTTCGCAACACTCGAGGCTTTGGGTCTTATCCAAGCTGAGGAAGTTACTGTAGCCTAAGGCTATAGTGACAATGGGTCGATGGACATATAACCTGGAAACAGAAGTCCCTATGGTGTGGTTTCTACCATAAAAGAAACAAAAGGGATATGACCGTCCCGACGTACAACTCGGTTGTCGCCGTCACTGAGCGGTGTAAGAACTCAGATAGTTCGGAGGGTGTGAAAAACCCTGACCTAAGCATGTAGTCCTTTATGGGTAGACTGAACAAGACGCGGGTTCGATTCCCGCCACCTCCACCAAAAAAAAAACCCCTCTTTCGGGAGGGGTTTTTTTTACAAACATCCTGTAAAACTTATAAATTGTGGTTTGTTGTGTTTTCGTAAAATTTGAACAACAGTTTTAGGATCGGCCTTTGAACTTCCTTTTAGGAATTGTTTCAAATCATTTACTGCTCTTGCACCATCGTCATCTTTCTCTCTCATGAGTAATTCAACTATAGTTACCAAGGCACCGATTCCATGTTTCGGTCCTCCAAAACATCCTTGGGGTACAATAACATCGTCTTTTTTCTTGTCGGCTTCGTTTACGTATTCAAGTAAACTCTCTCTTAATATTTGTTTCAAATCTTTCATACTAATAAATATATTATTTTATTAATTGTTTTATTCGGGAAATTTCCTCGGATAATTTTTCTTTTTGTTCAACACTTTCAGGTAAAGAAGATCCGGCAATAGATGCTAATCCAGTAAATGGAGCCGCCCCACTAACCAACTTTGAAACCAAGTCACCAATCATAGTAGTCTTAACTTTCCCTTCTTGACCAGCTCTAGGTTTTGAGTCATTATCTTCATTCTCACCGTTAGATTTGTCAGATGATGATGCTGAAACCAAGGCAGATCCAGCTAAAAATGGTGCGGGATCAATTTCCCTTTGTCCTTTGTCAAGTAATTCGAAATGTAAATGAGGTCCTGTAGATCTACCAGCATTTGGATCTCCTTTTTCACCACCACTTTCACCAATTTTTTCACCTTGCGAAACTTTTTGATTTGGTCTTACATACCATTTCCTGAGGTGAGCATATCTAGAATAGTAAGTACCTTCTGGAGTATCGTGTTGAATTAGAATTTGACCTCCGTAATTGTCATTGAAGTTGCCAACCTTTACCACTTTTCCATCTAACACACTAACTACGCGGGTACCAGCGTTTGCTGAGAGATCAACACCTTTGTGTTTTCTTCCCCATCTTTGACCAAATTTTGAATTGTCTCCAAGCCCTTCGAAAGATTTTCCTGATAACGGATATGCAATTTTCATAACAATAAATATCAAATAATATTGTTTCTTAGAAAGTCGTCAATTTTTTCAATATCGGCATCTTCAATGTCCATCTTGACTGAACAATCAGGTTCGGGAAAATATATTATTTTTCTTTCAGATAGATCTATCAAAACACCATCTTTGATTAAATTTCCATAATTATTGACAACTTCTTTTACATATAGAGTTTCATTTTTCTTCTCAAAACCTAATTTGATAATTCCTTCAATAAAATCATCATTATCAATCAAAGATTCATTATCGAATTCTATATCCCAAAAATCTATCATACTAAATAATTTCTCAATGAATTGGAGTCTTCATAGAAGGATTCTTTGAATTCTGAGGAAAAGTTATCATCAATAATCCATTCTTCAGGAATATCCGAAAATACCCAAGATAATGATAATGTTGCGATTAGATTTTTCGAATCGTCGTAAATTGGTGACATTGCGTGGGCATAATTACTGTATGCCTTTAGTAAACTCTTTGAGGGTAAGTCTGTCATTTGTTGATCAATGTCTTTATAAAACATTCTGTTTGCAATAGTTTCTTTTAAAATCCAAGTGTAATTAGATACCAAGATATTCTGAAATCTATCGGTAATACGTTCCAAACCATCAGAGTTTCTTTCATAAGTAACAGATGCTTTCTGCATGGGCGTATTAGTATAAAAACTACCACCATTATGAAACTGTGTAATATAAACTCTATCTGAATTATATTTTCTTCTGATTTCTCTTAGGGTAAAATGGATCAACTCATCCTTTTGAATTTGAGCCATAAGTTGTTGGCGACTTTTCTTTTCTTTGTTTTTGTCTTGCCATCTTCTAAAAAAACCTGCCGAAATCAAAGCGACTGTAACTGAAGAAATTGCTGTAATCAAGGTGGTTATTATCATTGTCACGTCCATTATCAAATATTATAATCAATAAATACATTTAAAAATGACAATCTTTATTCTTTGGTGTCTTTTTTGACACCGAAGTTAATTTTATACCACACCCTTTCATGTAAAAAATACAATAACATTTTTGTAAAAATCTCTAACCCACCAATTGTTAGGGCCATTTGAAAATCTCCTGTGATAAAAAAACCAAGGACCATAGTATCTATGGTCCCGATGATTCTCCAAGAGATCGTCTTTGCAAGGTGACGATAAATTGAAATATTTGCTTTCATATTTTGAGCGGAAGACGAGACTCGAACTCGCGGCCATCAGCTTGGAAGGCTGATGCTCTACCAACTGAGCTACTTCCGCTTGGTAGGTTATTCTTCTTTTTCTCCTGGAATCAAAATCCAAAGAAGAATATAAATCAAAATTATGGGTAAAGGAGTGAAAATCAAGCCAAAAGATAAAACTCTGAAGATTAATGGATCAACATTCATTTCATATGCAATGCCACTACATACACCACCAATCACACGGTCTCCTTTTGGACGATAAATCTTTGTTTTTTCTTGCATTTTTTTATTTTTTTGTGGGCCCAGAGGGATTTGAACCCCCGACCAATTGATTATGAGTCAACTGCTCTTACCGCTGAGCTATGGGCCCTTTTTTTTATTCCCACCATTTATGCATATTAGTGGCTATAGTACTAAATAAGATTTGTTTGGCTTTATCATGACGAATTTGAGCCATTGACATTGCTAAAAATTCACGAGTCGGTTGTGCCAAATACAGAGGGTGATTTTCAGCCTTCTTCATAGTAAGAGGATATTTCTGAAAATACTCATCTAAATTATCCTTTACAACAGTCCTATCTACATTCCAATAATCCGTACCCTCCACCTTAACAAACTCGAATTTTCGCTCATGATAATCATAATATTCATGGAGATATTCTTCATTTAGAACTTTATCGATAAGTTTTACAACTGTATTCATAACCTCAACATTTCGTTCGAAACCTACATATGGCATTACCTTACCATGAGATTTACTCATTTTGGATATTTTGAATTTTACAATTTCCAAAAGAAAATCACTATCCCAATTTCGGTCTTTCCAAATTACAGGAGTCCAATACCACATATTCTTAATTCCGCGGACAATATTTTTGTGGATATACCTCCACTCAAATCTCCATTTCAAAGAGATTTTTTCCAACCAAGATAGTTCAACATTTTTCATGGAACAAAGATACAAAATATTTCTGTTATTTCAAAATAACACATTGGTAGACGGAGAGGGAATCGAACCCTCGACCTAGATGGTATAAGCATCCCGCTCTCACCCCTGAGCTATCCGTCTGTTTGGTTCAACGGAAATAAGTTACATCCCCGTTAGTATTGTCCCATGGACAACTATAAACAGTTTTGGACTCAGGTATTCGTTCATCAAGTGTGATCTGTGTTGACAATTCGGTTTCAGGTAGGTTCAACTCATCAGTCATCATCAACATTGCTTTGAGATGTTCCAAATTCTGATCAGTTGGGTGGATTTCCATTACTCCTTACTTTTCCCTTTGTATTTTTTATTGGTCAACTTAGGTTGTTTCATTTCTTTTTTGACATCTCTTCCTTTAGGATTTTTATCCCCTTCAAGGTCTGCATGTCGCCAATCGAATTTACCCATTTAGAATGAATTTTTAAATTTTGAGCTTCCAGTCGGACTCGAACCAACGACCATCTGATTACAAATCAGAAGCTCTACCAACTGAGCTATGGAAGCAATACTTTTACAAATATACAACAAATATATATTGTGTCAAATAGTTTTTTTTACAAAAAATTGTCTTGAACTTCAACCCTTCCTGTATTATCTGCAGGTACATAATAATAAAAGTCATGTTTTTCCAACCAATCCAAAACTAATGACTTCATTTCTTTGGAATTACCTGTAATAATGGTTCCTTGATAGTTGTTTCCCAAAAAGAAAAAATTCTCCAAATATATCTCAACTTCAGAATGTTGGACACCATGTAGATCTAATTGATTATTTCTACGTTTCATATCAGTTATGATTTTTTAACGCACCTTCTAATTGTATTTTTATCACTCTTTTACACTCCTCATCGTCACACGAAAATAAAAATCCACTACCCCATTGAGGTGTTATCCTCACGGTTGCTAAATCACCACAAATCACACAACGGGGTTTGTCTTTCATTCTTGATTTCGTGTAGAATAAATTTCAGCAGATTTTCTTTCCATCCATCCGAGATCTGAATTTTTAAACTCAACCCAAGTTTCAAAATTTTTCAATTCTTCCAACATTTCATATGGGACCAAAACAAATCCTTCAGGAGATGTTCCCTTGAATTTATTATATTTTTGTTTTGATAAATCTATTTCCATCATTTGATTTCTTTGACTGTGTACTTATTACCAATATGAGAGTTGCTCTCAAACAGAGTCGCAATTTTTTGAGCCTCTTCATATGTTCGGAACTCCATCGGTATACCTTCACTATCGTTTACCAGTATAGTCATAGGTTTCCCTAAGATATTACTTTCTTTGAATACTACGTACGGCATTTTTATTTTAAAATATAAAAAAAATTAGATATGAGTCAAATTAGAAATCAGTGTCTTTTCAACCACTCCTGATAAACTTTTTCATACAATTCGAAATCCTTGGAATAAAATTCCTTTATAAGTTGTTGGTTTTCTGTATTGATGTCTTCGACAACAAACATAGGATATTCTTTTCCTTCTCTTTTCAGATCCTGTTCGGGACCACCGTAATGATGAGGTAGTACCATTTTGGGTACATTGTATTTACCACAAACCCAATCTAACTCCCTTTGTAAATCATTGTACAGTAAGTGGATATCACAATATTTGGCGAATTCAGATTGAGGTAAATAATGCGCATCTCTTACATAGGGGTTTTCTTTTGCTTGGTCAATAATTGTGGGAATCCAAGTGTTCAATAGATCGACCGTGTAAAGATGTATAGGATGGGTGTGTCTAAAATTAGACAATATTCTATCTAAAGGATTTCGAATTACACAAAAAACAATCCCCTCAAGTCGTTGGGGTGTGTGCCACTTGTTAATTCCGTGTATTAGGTATTGATTTTGTCTTTCATATTTTCCCCAATTTATACCGAGTTCTTTAGCGACATTTTCGATGGAAGTTCCACCTGTTTTAGGGATGTGACAAAATCGTAAATCAGACATTAGAAAATCTTAGAAAAAAAAGTAGGGATGACAGGGCTCGAACCTGCGACCCCCTGGTCCCAAACCAGGTGCGCTACCAACTGCGCTACATCCCTATGTGTTTCAATAATACTATAGATATCTCCTTAGTCAAATGAAACGTTATAATTACCCATAAATTCATGGAGTTGACTACGACATTGTTCAAATGCCTGTAAAGTGTCATCACTCATATCATCGGGAGCGTATTTGATCTTAGCACGAAGATACTGATCCATATCCCATAATACAGAGTGGAACTTAGAACCACTTGTGGCCATTTCGAACTCGTGATCATCTTCGGGTAAATTGAACTCTAAAACTGCTTTCATAATTTATTAGATTTTAGTTGCACATTCTGTTATAACAAATCTTGATCCAAAGGTAACGCTTTTTACCTGATGTTTCAAACTCCCGTCATAAATAATTGCAATATTAGACTCATTTGGCACTATCTCACCATTAATTTCTAATTCACCACCTTGATAATCATCATTCAATACTAATGAGACCACTTTGTCTCTTTGAAAAGTTTTTATATAATCAAAGTGTGGTAAGTGTTTTCCACCAATCGGATAATGTGTAAAATAATGGGGACCCTCCAAAATATTATTACCAATTACACAAAAGAATAGGTCAGATAAAATCTCAGTGAGAAAATAAAACCGATTTTTAGGGATGCCAATAATTTCAACGAATCTTTCAGAAGTATCAATCTTTGTTTTTTTTGTAGAATGTACATCCCAATTATTTTTGGTCAGAATGGTTCCAATCTCAATAGAAAACCAGTGATCCATTAACACTTGAATCTGATCTATAGAAAGAACATTACGAACAACACTAAAGTTATCGTAATGTTCAATTCTTTGACAAAGATCATTCATGCGGTGCGGACGGGACTCGAACCCGCGACCCTCGGCGTGACAGGCCGATATTCTAACCAACTGAACTACCGCACCAAAAATAAAGAGTCGTGGCAGGAATTGAACCTATCGCGTCACATCCCAAAAGGGACTGCTCTACCACTGAGCTACACGACTCTTTGAGCGAAAGACCGGATTCGAACCGGCGACCCTGACCTTGGCAAGGTCATGCTCTACCAACTGAGCTACTTTCGCAAAACCACAACATCTTCGAAGCGTCCTCCGAAGAGAGGATGGGGGTGTGATTATAGCTTATGCCTTGGGCTATTCACTTGTATCACTATAAGACCTCAGGATATGCGAGCTGTTCTTATGGGAAGCCTCCGAGGTACTGTTAGCCAATGACGTTTCCATTCTAGTGGGACGACTTCGGATTGGTTTCCTTCAACTGAAGGATCCACTAGTTGCGGGGGAGGGATTCGAACCCCCGACCCCAAGGTTATGAGCCTTGTAAGCTAACCTCTGCTCTACCCCGCTATACTACAAATATATGAAAATATATTTTATTTCCAAATTTATTCTTCGTCCCAATCAACATTCATCAAGAAGTCGTAGAGGGGTTCGTTGTCCCACACCTGACGCATCGAGTCGACTGCGGTACCATCTTCAGTCAGATCGGTAAAGTAATTTGTCCAATCCCAACAATCTTCAATTCGTACGGTGAATTCAAGACCTTCTTGAGTTTTCAGGTGGTACTCACGAGTTTCAACGGTATAAACCAAAGTACCTTGTTCTTTTTCTTTATCTACTGTGTACATGTTTTTCGTTTTGACACTTCAAAGATACAACAAAAATTTTTAACTACCAAATATTATTTTGTACCCCCTGAGAGATTCGAACTCCCAAAACTTCATCCGTAGTGAAGTGGTTTATCCATTAGCCTAAGGGGGCATTCAATCAACAAAGTATAACCAGGATTCTGTAGTATCAAAACTTGTAAAAAATGCAAGTTTTGATGATAGTGTCATTAGTCTATTGGCCCCCACCTTGTCCGACCAGCTCACCGTCATGGACTGTTTTGGGTTGCATCCTCGGTGGTAATGACGATATAAGGATCAGGACTTATAAATGACCATTATAAGTTTGTTGCCTTATACCTTCCACCTTGAGCTGAGATGTCCTGAGTTTCCTCTCCGTAGAGCGACACCACTTTGTTGATTAGTATTTCCACTCTAACTCCTCGGGAAGTTCGTTTAGAGTGTATTGATTGATTCGACATTCATACTTACCTGCTCGGTTTATCTCTTCGATCCTGCAAGCCTGTTTTGCAATCTCGAACTCATCATATAGACCGACAACATATGAGTGATCACTCATTACTTGGAATCGATGGGCTGTCACAACAAATATATTCATCATTCAGGGATATTTTCGTTAGACAAATTGTTATCAACTTCGTGATATTGTTCATAAAGAGTTATGGAGTTTGCCACATGATGAATTAGTTTATCACCATGTAACATTGTAACACCCTTTGATTTATTGAGTACTGCACTAACAATTTCAAGTTTTCGACTCGTACTCATTTTACGTCCTTTTTTCATTCTTCTTGATGTTTTGGTGATTTCCCACCGAATTTACTATTTGCCCACAACTCATCGAAATCTTTGAATCCACGTTCTTTCGCATATTCATCGTTTTTCTTTTTCTGAAATTCTTTGATTTTTTCAGGATCCCTCATCTCATCGGGGGTTTCAAACCCGAGAGATTTGGCACATTCTTTTTCACACCACTCATGAGAACCGATTGAGATATGGATTGGTAAGTCAGTTTCAAGTGAGTCAATAAAGTCTTCGAATTGGTTAGCCGCCACATGTGGCATCGTATAGATACCTTCATCTACAGCGTAACCCGATTCATCTTGACTATCGAAGATTTCAATTCTTCCCATTCGGTATTTCTCACCAAACAAAGAGAACACCCCATATCCGACAGTCGAGTAATAGAATCGACCTGGGTCACTTACTCCGTGAATATCCACACACTTTGGATTTCTCTCCATGTATGTAGCAAGTTCGTCCACCAACTGAGCATCAGTGAGTTCTTTACCCTCACTGTGAGTTCGGATATTCGTCATGAACCATTCGAGTTTTTTTCTATCGATTTTCATTATGGGTCAAGTTTATTTGATTTGTAGCTCAAAGATAACAATTTCTGAGCCAATTATTGATTAATTGTGATCCGAATTGTAGCAAGGGGGAGAATCGAACTCCCGACCTTCGGGTTATGAATCCGATGTTCTAGCCGACTGAACTACCTTGCCATGAAAAACGGGGATCAAAGTCCCCGTTACGATAAATAAAACTAAAAAAACTCCGTTGAGTTTGATACTCGTAAACCATCAAGATAATCTTCGCCAAACAAGATGGAACTGGTACCAGGATTTTCCTTGTAATATGTTTCAATATCCCATCCATCCTCTTGACCCCACTCAAGAGCCATTTGGATAAACTCCTCTTGATTCATCTGTTGACCATATTCATCAACCACACGACCACTCCTGATAAACTTGAATAACTCCTCTTTGGTCTTGTAGTATTTTGAATCATTCCAATTCCAAAGGAATTTCCATCCTGAACTTCTTTTACCCAAATGAACTTTGGTTCCATCCAAGAACTCCTCCCATGGAGAAATGGAATCCCACTCACCAACTGAGATTGAACGGAATCCACGTTCTATATGAGCTGGACTGATTGTGTCCATTGCATCAATTCTCATACGGAGCTTCTGCTCTCGGCTGATCATTTCATGACTCTTAGGTACACGGTAGAAGTTGGTTCCCATGGTTTATTTGTTTTTTTTGTTTATAAAATCATCGATCCGTCTTTACGGAAAATTTGCATGGTAGATGCTTTTCCACGATTATCCAAGTGGTCAGCAACCTCAAGCAATTGGTCTTTGAAGAAGATACGTGCAATGTAATCCCAATCACCCTCAGGTGTGTCAACAGAACCACTCTGATAACAGAAATCTTTAGCAGTAGGGACCTCATCACTTTCCAACTCCATCTCATAAATACCACCCTTATTCTCATCAAAAGAAATCAAAATGTTATCTACACCATCCATATCTTCAGGAATTGCAACGTAAGATGGATAAGGGTATTTCTCTTCAATAACATCATCATCACCAACAAGGTCATAAATGTCACCAACTTCCTTATCATCAAACTTCAAAACAACATTTCCTTCTTCATCCTCCAACTCGAACCAAGTATTTCCATTATCCATGGGGGCGGACATGTGAAATAAATCAGGACTGTAAAAATCATCAAGAATACCTTCATCTTCCAACTCCCAACGGGCTTCAGTCAATTCATCATATTCGTTTTCATCAACAAGTTCTTGAATTGCTTCCACTTGTTCATCAGTAATAGAATGGGCAACAGCTTCCATCTCCCACCCATAAACCTTAAGTTTGTACTTCGCCATTTTAATTGATATTAGTTTATACAAATATAACAAAAAAAAATGAGGGGGACAAATCCCCCTCATCAAAAAATTCATATTTTTTTTGGTTTAGAAGTTGTACTTCAAACTCATGTTCCAAGTTCTTCCGAAACCGAACCATACTGAGTTTCTAACATCAACACCATTCCAAACAACTGAGTTCTCATCAGCGTGGATGTTAGTCATAGATTCAGCGATGTAAACATTGTCAAGAACGTTGTTTACGTTCACTCTGAAAGACCAATGGTCACCCAATCTTGCTGTTGCACCCAAGTCCACCAAACCGTAAGAAGGAAGTTTCAAAGCTCCCAAATTATCAGGTTGTGCAAATGTTGCATCAGTGATTTGGTAATCAGCATAAAGTCCGTCAGCGAAACGGTAACCCAAATCAAAGTTGAGTTTCTTACCCAAACGGTAATCAACATTCAAAGCTGAAGTGAATTGAGCTGCGTTACCTACTTTCACGTCTTTCATGTACAATGTACCTGTACCGATCGATTGTTGGTTTGCGTCAAACAATTCTGCTGTGAAGTCTTTTGTATATCTCCAGTCACCTGCAGATACCATAGCCTGTACTTTCAACTTAGAATTCGGACGGTAAGTACCTTCAACCTCAACACCATTGTGTCTAACATCGATGTCACTGAATTGTGCGGTACCTTGGTCACCTTGAGCGTTGAACAATGCTCTTGATACGAATCTGTTACCCCATGTTGTTGAATAAGCATTCACGTTGAGGGTGAGTTTCTTAGCAATAAAACCATAACCCAATTCTACTGAACGAATTTCTTCGTTTTGTAGATTTTCGTTGATTGTATTTGCAAAGTTAGGGAATACAGCGTCGAATTGTGGTTGACGTGAGATGAAACCTGCGTTGAAGAACAAGTTAGACTTGTCATTCAAGTTGTAGTTTGCACCACCCTTCAAATAACCACCACCTAAATTAGCAGTTTCTGAAATAGGACTTGTAGGTTGGTCAAAGTAGTCTTCTCTTTGGAAGGATTGGTTAGACAAACCAGCTTGAACAACAGCGTTCAAACGAGTGTTTGAATATTCCACCAATCCGTTTACACCTTGCCATCCTACGATACCATTGTTGAAATAGTCAATTTTTGGACCGTCAATACCTGTTGATGCAAATGGTGAAGGATTTACAACAGTGTTTACAATTTGACCCAAAGAGTTTTTGTTACCTGTTGAGTAGTATCCATCAAGACCCATCAAATCGGTCAACACTCTGTAGTGGTAACCTTTGTATTGACGAAGGTCGACTCCGATTGAAGTTCTGAATTTACCGAATTGTCCTTCCAAATTAGAGATAGCTCCGTACCAGTCGTGAGAGTTCATAGAAGCTCTACGTACCAATACTGCACGGTTTACGTTGTCATCCTTGAAACCATTCGAACCGATAAGTTGTCCTTGGAATGGAGAAAGGTTTCCTGTGTAACCCATAGTTGTAGATTGGTTGGTTGCGATAGCAGCATCGAAATCGATGAAACCATTCTCGTCACGAGTACCTTTTCCGTTCTCCAAGTAATGACCAGTCAAGTCAGTATTGAATGGGAAGAAATCGATAGCCGAGTTACGGAAGTTACCACCACGAGGACCAGTACCTCCACCACGACCAGCTGAACCATAAAGTGATGTGTTCAATTTCAACTTAGAATTGATGTTCCAATCCCAGTTGAAAGTAGCCAATGGTTTGTTGTAGAAGTTTCTTCTCATGTTGAACTCCTGACCATCCAAAAATCCAGCATCGGTATTCCATCTACGGTCGATACCTTCTTTGTGGTCCATACCAAAGTTTTGATAGTCACGGATAGATACCCATGAACTTCTTTGGTGGTGCCATTGCCCTGCACCCAAGAAAGACAAGTTTAGTTGGTGACGAGAACCTTCAGGTGCATACCCTACAGCTCCGAAGTAAGTCCATCCCTCACCTTGAGTTCCGTTTACGTATCCGTTACCAACCCATCTTGAAAGAAGAACAGACGTTGCCCATCCCTTAGAATTCTTTCCTGTGTTGACAACTGCAGATGTCTTATAGTATCCATCGTTACCTACGGTCTGTGATACAGAACCACCTTGCTTGACCTCAGCAGCCTTTGTGAAGATAGAAATTGTACCACCAACAGATGGAACAGCCAAACGTGATGCACCCAAACCTCTTTGGATCTGAATACCACTAGCCACATCAGTCAAACCTTGCCAGTTAGACCAATATACCCATCCATTTTCCATATCATTGACAGGTTGACCGTTGATAAGGAACGAAGTGTTTCTTTGGTCAAAACCTCTCAAGTTGATACGTGAGTCACCATAACCACCACCTTGTTTGGTTGCGTACACACCTGGAGTACGTACCATAACTTCGGGGAATTCAAGGTTACCAACTTTAAGCGCAATCTCCGCAGGGGAAATTGTTGAAACCGCAACAGGAGTTTCTCTGACTTTAGCTACGTCAATGACACCCGATGTTACAGTTACCTCGTCCAATCGATAAATTGAGTCGAGTTTTTCGTATTCAGCAACAGTTTGAGCCATAATATTCGATGACACAAACAATCCACTAAGTACTAAAAATAATTTGATTTTTTTCATTTTTTGGTTTATTTGAGATTATAATAAAAAAACCGGGGGTCGCCCGGTTTTAGTATTCAGTTTAAATATAGAAAATAATTCCACAGATTACGTTCATTGGTTTGTGTATATGTTTTATTATTTTCCATTGTTTGAAAATATAACCATATATACAATCGAGTCAACCAAAAGTCAAAAATGATGTATTAAAATTATGTGAAATCGATATACTTTTCTAAATCTCAAGTTTAACCTACATTTAAAAAATGTATTTTTCAGAGAATTATAAATCACAATGGTGGGTTCCACCCCGTACGGGTAGTAGGATGCTAAAGAAAATTTTGGATCGATTAGATTTCAAATCTGAGGGGCACCATGAAATGACAATCAAAGATCCGAATTGGGATCTGAACATACTAATCAGAAACCCATATTCACGAGCCGTGTCCTATTGGTTGAACAGAAATGAAAAACGTTATAATACTGATAATTTTATGGATTTTTCCGAAAGCATTCATAACAAACAAGATTACCTGAGAGACTTACACGTCAGTAATTTTAAAGATCCATCTAGAGAGATAATCTCAAAAAAAATAAAATATTATACCCTTATAAAGTATGAGACATTATTTGAAGATATTCTAATGGTACCATATATAAAAGATAATCTACATTTATTACAACAAGAAATTTCTTTTTTCAACTTAGGTCATACACCTTGGAGATTAGATAGACCCAAAAAACTAATTAGACCTTATTACGAATTCTACAATCAAGATCTCGCAGACATTGTCTATACTCAAAAACAAAGTGAATTCGAACTTGGGGGTTACCACCGAGATTCATGGAAAACATTGGTAAAATAAAAAAGGTTGGTAGTGATCGACTTTATCAGGAATCTGACCTTGCTCACGAATTCGGCTTCACACACCCTAAGAGAGACGGGTCTTATCATAAAATCAGACGTGAGTTCTAAAACTAACGACCTATCCTTAGTGTGTACCCTTGCGATGTGCTCTCCCACATCGTCGACCTACGCTTCTTACTACCAACCCACACGATAGTCGGGGTAGGAATCCCACCTACAATTGAGGAGAGATCTAATTAGATCTCCGTATCCTCCATCCGAAATGGATGTGCCTTTTTCAATTCAGCCACCCGACTATTTTGCTCTCCCTCTTGGACTCGAACCAAGGACCCTTTGATTAACAGTCAAATGCTCTAACCGACTGAGCTAAGGGAGAATGCATGGCATGCAAGTTTTTTTTGTGGACCGTAACGGATTCGAACCGTTGACCCCCTGCGTGCAAAGCAGGTGCTCTAGCCAACTGAGCTAACAGCCCTTATATATAAGTATCAGAGGTGGGAATCGAACCCACACACCGGAGTACACGAGTTTGAGTCGTGCGCGTCTACCTATTCCGCCACTCTGACAGTGGTTGGAAGGGACGGATTCGAACCGCCGTACCCGTAAGGGAGCAGATTTACAGTCTGCCGGTTTTAACCACTCACCCACCTTCCAAGGTTGTGATGTAGACGGGGTTCGAACCACGTGGCACAAGTTTTTTCAGGACTCTGCTCTACCATGGGAATGTCATATGAGCATTCCGCCTGAGCTACTACATCAGATTGTACCGAGGGTGGGACTCGAACCCACACACACGAGGCACTGGTTCCTAAGACCAGCGTGTCTACCATTCCACCACCTCGGCAACTATTTCACCAACAAATCAAAGACCATTTTTTGTTTTTCAACCCTACAAAGATATGGAATTTTATCTTACGGTCAAACAAGCAGAAAAAACTTTTTGAGTTATTTTTGCACGCCCACTAGGACTCGAACCTAGAACAACGGTTTTGGAGACCGTGATGTTACCATTACACTATGGACGCATTTTGTTACCCCAGATAGATTCGAACTACCATTAAGTGGACCAAAACCACTTGTCCTGCCGTTAGACGATGGGGTAATATTGAGGTCCCGGTCAGATTCGAACTGACGAATAATGCTTTTGCAGAGCACCCCCTTAAACCACTTGGGTACAGGACCTTTTAGGGTGAATAATGGGAATCGAACCCACGACACTCGGAACCACAAACCGATGCTCTACCAACTGAGCTATATCCACCATTTTGTGCACCCTGAAGGATTCGAACCTCCGACCCTCTCGGTGTAAACGAGACGCTCTGAACCAACTGAGCTAAGGGTGCAAATAACCGACCTAGCTCGGTAAACACATCGGATGTGACTCCTCTGGGATTCGAACCCAGGACCCATACATTAAAAGTGTATTGCTCTGCCAGCTGAGCTAAGAAGTCTTTGTAGGCAATGTAGGACTCGAACCTACGACCCCCTCGGTATCAGCGAGGTGCTCTAACCATCTGAGCTAAATGCCTGTTTACTACAAATGTAAGATATTTATTATCAATAAACCTAAAAAAAATTTATGTTATGAATAAAGAACAAATTCAAGGAATCGTAAGACACGTTCTTACTTTCGTAGGTGGTATCTTGGTTATCCAAGGTGTTGTTGAAGAAGCAATTCTAAACGAAGTAATTGGTGCTGCAGTTGCTCTTGCAGGCACTCTTTGGTCGATCTTCTCTAAGAAGTAAGACCAATTGTGGGGCAGACAGGTATCGAACCTGTTCCTACGGATTTTCAGTCCGTCGCAATGACCTCATCTGCCACTGCCCCAAGGCTACCAATATGTCAAAGTACGTATAAAACAAAAAACCCCGATCCTTATTAGAGTTCGGGGTTTTCTTTTTATTTTTAGGCTTTACTAAATCAATGAAAAATTCCCGAACGTAAGAAATGCTGTTGAATCCATTTTGCACAAATGTAAAACAACACAAGACCAACGATATTTACGAGTAGATTTTTCATTACTTTAATAATTATACCACAAATGTATAAAATAAAAATCATTTGTCAAAATTAAATCTTGTTTACAATGAATTGGATTATGTGGATATTTTAAATTGGACCTAATGTCTAGCAATTTATTTATGGTTTTATCTACTGAACCCCCATTTTTATTCCTACACGTTCCTAAAACAGGTGGGTCTTCTATTGAAGAAACACTGTATTCGTATACAACTTGGGGTTTTCATACTATTACTCATGGTGTTGTATTACAATACAAGCATTGGTTGAATAAAGACCTTTTTAACACTCTTTTCAAATTTGCATTTGTCAGAAACCCTTGGGATTTACAAGTATCATGTTATCTATATTACGTAATTCAAAATAATATTGATATGACCTTCGAAGAATATATCAAATGGAAATTCACAGGTAATATTTTGGACATGGAATCCCGATTACCCAAGGACGATCCAAACGTAAATATTGAATGGTTACGTAGTTGTTTCTATGTACACAGAACACCTCAAAATTATTTTTTAATAGATGAAGCAGGAAATTACTTGGTAGATTACATAGGTTCATTCGAGAAACTCCAAGAACATTTTGACGTTATTTGTGAAAAAGCTGGAATCGAACAATCAAATCTTTCACACCTTAATTATTCACATCATAGAGATCGTTCAATACCCTATCAGGATTATTACTCTCCTGAAACCAAAAAAATTGTTGAGGAACGATATTCCTTGGATATAAAAACTTTTGGTTATTCGTTTGAGGTAGGATTTCCAAACAGTAATCTAATGGGATTAGTAAATGACGACAATAACTCAATTCAAAAGAGAGGATATAAAACCCCACCTAATTTTTATTTCACATTTGGCGATCTACCCTATGGATTAAATCAGGTTGCTAGTTATTCATCCAACAGAAAAGAAGAGGAAATTCTTCAAGAAAAATACGAGTTCTATAGAAACAAACACAATAGAAGGGTTGATTTCTTACGAAATAATATAACAAGAATAAACATGAACATCGAAAGTTTGGAACAGGATATTGTTTCCAATCATGGGGATTTCACTGTTTTCAATAAAAACAAAGAAGAAATTCTGAGTCTACTTGATAAAAAACTGAAATATCAATTTGAACTCGGTAAGATTGAATCGTTCATTGAAGAATACGAAAGCTCACAGAATAAGTGATTACCACCAACTAAATAATCAATCTCGATTCTATCGGTTGGTTTTTTACAGATTTGACAGATATTGGGATCAATATCCATTTGAAAATTCTAAGGGTTTTTGATCCCAAAGATTGATTGCAATAGCTCGTCTGTTACCTTTGAGAACTCTTGATACTCCATGTAGTTTGGATGCATCGAAAATAATTAGTCGGTTAAATTTGGGTCGAATTATTTCTGGTTGTTGAGTGGGTTCTGTTATAAAACCTTCTTCCGTTAATTTTGTATCATCGTATTGATCCCAATAATACAACATACCACCTTCAACCTCATCTACTTCACGACAAGGATAAAACACTGTACCAATCTTTGGTCCAATTACTTTTTTGTTTTTTTGCCAATACTCCTCATCTTTATCAAAGTGAAGCTTCAAAGACCATTCATTACCAAGCATTTCGAAATATTCGGATTCCTCAGAAAATTCTCCAACCCAGTGTTCAAAACCTAAAGCATCAATACCTCTGTGAGGAGACATATCACCCCAAATTTGTTTAATTAAATCATGTCTTAGATTTTGTACGGGATCATTCCACCAACCGTCATACCATTGATATCCAGGCGTCCAAAAATCTTTATCATTACTAATTTTATCTAGTAGGTCTAAATCGGTTATAAAATCGTCATATATAATCATGTCAATAAGTATCTCAATATTTTATCTTTGACACCACTTTGTTTGATACCCTCAGAACTTTTTGGAGTCAATACAAAGTTAGTCAATCCTGGCGTTTTATCAACATCATCCGCACTACTAAATCTTGGGGATAAAAAATCAACGCTCATATCTAAATCATCAACAGCAACCCAATGAGTAACATCAGGATGATTTTCTAACCAATTTTGGATTTCCATAAAACGTTCAAGTTCTAAGTCAGCTCTAAACCTAAGTGATGCCCACTCTCTTGGAAATAAATCTTTGAACATACCAGTAACATCGTATGGTTTTTTTATAACTCCTTGAGATAGGTAATATTCACCCAACTCTTCTAAGGTTCCATGAAATCTCCAATCGGAACTAACAACATACTCAGCACCTGTTTCTTCCAAAATTTCGTTGAGGGTTCGGATTGCTTTTTTATCAAAGTTGTCAAATCGGTATTCTACAGGAATTTCTCTACCTCGCATGGAAAGTTTCATTCCTGACCACTTTTTTTGTTTTTTGTGTCGGGAACCCCAGTTATTGTCTAAACAAATAACACCATCATTATCCAAAAATAATACTTTCATGGTACAAAGATATGCCAAACAAAATTCAGAAACAAGGTTTATTCATTTTTGTTTGGCAAGAAATATGATTTTTGATTTATGTAAAATTTTTCTACAAAACCAAATAATGTCTCTTTAGTAATATTTGGAAGATTTGGTATTTTCCGTCTTAAAAACTGATAAAACTCCCAACCTCCACTATTTCGATAATGATAACTTTCAACAAATCTTTCTAAAGGCCAAAACCACAATACGTCACACTCGATGTTTTGTGTAATCAACTTTACATCGTAAAGTATTTCATCTTGAGATTCGTGCTCATAATGATCCAATAAGAGTGTGTCGTATTTTCCACTTATATTATGGATATCATCATTGATGATAGTCATTTTTTGGCAAATTTCAGAGTTGTGTTTTTTATGATAATTTATTACGTCCAAATTTGATTCAACAACTGTGACATTAAATCCTAAATTGACCAACCAAGATTCACGAAGAAGTAATCCCATACCTGAACAAAGAATCGATCCCTTGGATACTGATATGTGTGAAAAAAGTTCATATACTTCTCTGAATGTTCTTAGATTCAATACCATCCAATTTACATCGTCAACCGATAACACAATTTCATCACCAAACTGATTTACACCTACCCTACCAACCGTATCAAACACTAAATTGGGCATCACAAAGTTGTATTCCTCCTGTAAAGTTTTCAATTGATCGGTATCCATCCCAAATTATATTTTTTCTATTATTGGAATTGTAATATATTCTAAGTTTGGATCAATATAAAATCCCCCCTTCTCATATTGTTCTTCAGCAGAAGGAATCAATCCATCATTTTTGATATATTCATATCTGATTGTGTATTGGTCTGAAAGATTGGAAATAATTTTATCAAATTCCAATTCATTATACCACATCAAAAATCTACCTGAAGATTTTAGACAATTGTCCAAAAGTTCATTTATGTATTTAACCCTGTGATCATTCCAAGTATCCAAGTATATTGAATCAAATTTCCCGACAGAGTTAATAACATTTTGCCATTTGTCTGATATAATTTGAACATTGTCTTTATCATACCAACCATCATCAGCGATTTTTTGGATTACTACAGGATTATTTTCGATTATAACATGTTTTTTTGGATTGTACCCCTGAATGTAGGTATCAACAATACCCATCCCAAAACCTATGTTGAGTATTGTATCACCCTTTTCACAAAGAATTTCAGCAACTTTTTCCATAATTGGGTGTTCCCAATCCATCATAATAGATTGTCCCAACTGATTGACTAACTTACCTTCAACAAAGGTATAAGTTTCAGTCATTGTCCCTGAGTTTATAAAACTTAAGGTTTGATACTACCATACTCTCCCAAGGACCTTTCCCTTCAGGACCTCCGTTATAATACGTACCACCACCCAATAGAACAACTTTCTTATTTGGTGAATAACCTTTACCCGACTTCCAAAATGGGAAGTTGTTGATGTAGTAGATTGACTCGTTAGGATAAAACTCTCCAACGATCTTCATAGGTTTATTCAGAAGTGAGAGGGGGTATGTACCGGGTAAATCGTACTTGTAATTTTTGGAACTGTAAGAGGTACCCCAGTGTAGGTTTCCTTCGAAACTGGCGGTGTCCTTGTAAGAAGGCCAAAAATATTCGAACACGTCAAACTCAGGCATTGTTCCCACGGGATCTATTGTCCAAAACGCAGGCCACTGACCTTTGAACTGTGGAATGAATACTTCGGCTTCGATCCTTCCGAATGGTGGCAAGTCCGTTTCTTTTTTTGTGGTTATTCCACCAACACGGTATGGTACTTTTTCATCATTCACCTTTGTGGTAATAAAGTGAAGACCCTCTGATGTAATTTTTACATTATCTTTGGTGAACTTACAGTTTTGGTCTTTGTTGACCATATCTCCCCATGGTGGGGTAAATCTAAAGTCTTTTTCTAATGTTGGGAAATCAATTTGTGTGAAGTCCCACTCTTTGATGAGTTCAAATTTATCTACAGTGGTATCTTTGAATTTTATACCAAGTTTAGATTTGACTTGCCATTCGGCCAGCCTCAATCTGTTCAATAGTGTTTCGGTCATAACGCTCTTCGAGTATTTGATTGTAAATTGACAAGGTCATGGTGTGACCTTCCATTTTGGTTTTGTTAATTGTTTCGAAGGTTCCGACTTGGAGTATCTGCCAAGTAGTTCGGTCTACCAAAACCCAAGGACCCTCTTCTCGTAAATCTTTTCTTTTATCTATCATCTTTGTCAACATCATAATAAAACGAATCCGAGTCTTCACTAACCCACCGATCACTCACATTCTCAACAGATAATAGTTCATTATCCACTTTGAATTGTTTTAGGTTCTCAGGTAGTGGTTTTGTGATAAAATTGGAATCTTTCCAAAAGATACGATTATTTGGTTGACATAACAAGTACCCGTCGTCAGAAAAAAATATGTGACCACATTTATAATCACTTGGCTCATCACTATAAGGGTTGTCAAACCAATCCACGGTGAACATGTAGGTCCCCCACACTTTGGTACCATCACGTAAAACTATCTGACCTCTGTGGGATTCCAAGAAATCATATTTGATTACAGTTACGTTGTATGAAAAACAATCCCATAGTTGTTTGTAGTGAAATGGAATATCACCTGTTGGTATTTTTGTATAGATTTCTGATAATGGAACACGACTTCTTAGCATTCCATGATCCGTCATTACATGGAATGTTAGGATCTTACCTGGTATTGATTGGAGTCCGAAAACATACACACTATAAAATTCCGTGTCCTCAGTATTTTTTGTAAAATAAGACTTTTTTACAAAGGCTTTGAAACTGATTATGTTTTCGTTTAGTTTACTCATCTATTTCCGCTCGGTGTAGTGTTTCAGGTCTATCAACGTTTTCGTTCCAATGGAAATGTAAGACCACTTTGTCGTTTTCTAAATCTATATCGAAAAATCCTTCAGACCCTGAATCAATTTCCCATCCTCCAAATTCGCCCAACATACCATAGAGTACGTCATCCAACAAATTTGGGATTCGATCTGAACCGTAGTCTCTACCGTCAACTTTTATACCTTCCAAACTACCTGAATCACCATAACCATTAAATTGAACTTCGATAAATTTGAAATCACCGAATTCTTTTTCGAGTTCTTTTTTTAGTTCCTCAACATTCAATTTATCAGATAATGATTCAACAACTAATTGTTCTTCACCCAATTCCATTTCAGAAAAACCGGCTATTACTGATATACTATTTTCTTTGGGATTGATTTCTAACCATACTGAATTTAAGCCTTCATCCTCATAAGACCTAATGTACAGATTCAAACTATCAATCCAACCGTTAATAACTTCACTTGGATCGAATGGAAACTTATATGTTTCACCACCTTTACAATTAAAAGATCGGGTACTAAAAAGTTCGTCGTCCCAATATTCACCCATAATCTCTGCACTGTCACAACCCATCTTTTGGATGTATGAACTCATCATTTTAAATATTGTTTTTTCCTTTTGTGTCATAACTATAAATACTAATCCTCAATGTTTAGTTCCATAGTACGGATCATCCATATAGGTTTTTTTTCTGCTGTGAGGCCGTCAATCCATTCTTTAGCTGTCGGGATATAATTATTACAATCCTCCCTTACGTGTTGTTCACCAACGTATCGGGTATAAACCGTCTTACCATCGCTGTTTTTGAATTCAGCACCAAATACCTTTTCCATTTCAAAGATACCTTCAGAATGATGACGGAACATTCTATGGAAGGAATGTCCAAACCAAGCTTTGGTTTCGTCTAACCAATTGTGAAGGTGAATGTAATCCTCGATTTTTCCTCCGAACTTATTTACCGAGGACTTTGCGTGTTGTAATGGATGTGCCATAGTAAGTTGTAGCCCGACGGGGAATCGAACCCCGCTTTCATCCGTGAAAGGGACGTGTCCTAACCGATAGACGACCGGGCCATTTTATTTAGTACCCCCGAGAGGATTCGAACCTCCGACCGTCTCATTAGAAGTGAGATGCTCTATCCAGCTGAGCTACAGGGGCATTTTGTATTACCTCCACAAAGATACAACAAATTTCTAATTAGACAAATGATACGGAAGAATATTTATAAGTATGAATACACTCACCTTAAATCCATTTCGACTGAGACTGAAAGGACGGTGTATATCATAACGCATGAAAAATTATGTCCTTCACAACGAGGGACTTTTTTTTTATCATAACTTTTTACTATCTTTGTGACGAAAATTAGAACTTATGGACAGAGTACTTGTACTAAATTCAGATTACACACCATTGAATGTGACAACCATCCGTAGAGGTTTTATCCTTGTAATAAAGGGTAAAGCCGAGGTATTGCGTGAAGACACCCAAAAGATCGTAACGACCATCGGAGAATTTGTTCGTCCTTTGGTGATTCGTCTTTTAAATTACGTTCGGTTTACATCATCTCCATTAAAATTAAATCGTAAACGACTCTATCGTCGTGATGGTAACCAATGTGTTTATTGTAGTAGTAAAAAGAATTTAACAATTGATCATGTCATACCAAAATCACGTGGAGGAAAAAACACTTGGGCTAATTTGGTAACTTGTTGTAATCCTTGTAACATTAAAAAAGGTAATCGTACACCTGAAGAAGTTGGCATGAAATTACGTCAGAAACCATACGAACCAAGTATATTCTCATTTGTATTATCAAGTGATGTGGAAGAACTTTGGGAAGACTTTCAAGTTGAATTTGTCTAACTCAATTTTCAATCGTATCTTTACATAAGTTGCCGCCTTGGTGAAATAGGTAGACACAAGGGACTTAAAATCCCTCGGACAGAAATGTTCGTACCGGTTCGATTCCGGTAGGCGGTACTAACTTCTTAAATATAAAATTCATGAACTATCAAAAATACTTTCAATTTTCAGGAACCATCAACGGAACCAATTACTTTCTTCGTCAACTCTTGGCAACATTCGTAGCAATGATCGGTGGATTTGGACTAGGATACTCCTTAGCCTCCGAAATTGTAATCCTGTTGCTTCCATCCGTAGTTGTTACAGCAGGGGCTATTTGGTTTTCCCTTTCAACTATGTATAAGCGTTTTACAGCTCTACAACCTGATAATGCAGGTCTCTACACCTCTTTATTATTCTCATTTCAAACTTTATCAGCTTATATCAAGGACGAACCACCATACGGAGCGGTTCTAAAATTAGGTCTTATTATTGTTGGTTTTTATCTAATCTTTTCAAACTCTAAAATTACTAATCATGAAGGATAAACCTTATATGGAAATGTCGAATGGTTTTTTGGGAACTATTTGGCAGATGTGGTTGGCTGGTATCATCAATGAACGACACATTGAGATGTCACTAAGTCTACACGATTACAAGTTGACAAAAATCGATGACAAACACATCGTAGCAACAAAAGAAAACGAAACTTTTTCATTTTACTCTAACTAATAAAAACTAAATATGGATTTTGGTAAAGACTTTCGCAAGTACGCGATGAGCGAATATGGTTTGTCTACGATGAACCTACATTATTATGAAGATCAAATCAAAGCATCTATGACTCCATACATTTTGGAGGAACGTGAGATGCGTGTAACACAAATGGATATCTTCTCTCGTTTGATGAGAGAACGTCTGTTGTGGGTTGCAGGACCTGTTGATGACCGTATGTCAACTGTAGTTCAAGCTCAACTTATGTATCTTGATTCTGCAGATAACTTGGACATTACCATGCACATCGATAGTCCTGGTGGCTCAGTAAAATCAGGACTTTCTATGGTAGATGTCATGGACTATATCAAATGTGATATTCGTACTGTCAATACAGGTATGGCGGCCTCTATGGGGTCCGTTCTATTAGGTGCGGGTACAAAGGGTAAACGTTCTTCACTTCGTTTCTCTAAGACGATGTTACACCAAACATCAGGTGGTGCCGGTGGTAACATCCAAGATGCTCGCATCAATTTTATTGAATGGGAAAAGACAAACAAAATTCTATTTGAGTTGTTGGCAGGTTTTTGTGGTAAAACACCTGAACAAGTTACTGAAGATGCCTCTCGAGACTTTTGGTTGACGGCACAAGAGGCGGTTGATTACGGAATCATCGATGAGGTCGTAATGAAAAAGAAATAAAAAAAGGGGGTCGTGAGACCCCCTTTCTTAGATATAAACCACCCCCCTTCTTTTGTTGGTTTAGATTATGGGTATCTACCCCATAATGTTATTAGGCCGTAACCTTATCTTTCATATCTTCAGCTTTGTCCTGTAGAGTAGATGCTACTTTACTTAGTTTTGGACAGATAAAATCACCGATCATATCTTGTAATTTTTGGACAATACCGTCTTTTTCCTCCAAGAAATAATCTGAAATTGCGTTTCTCATTGCCGATGTAATAAATCCTGTAGCACCTTGTGATGTTGCAGATGCTTTTTGTTGCATCTGAATTAGGTATCCCTCAATGAGTGAATCTGCAATCTTGTTAGCGGCAAATCTACAGTCTGTAAATAATTTGTCGTAATCGGCAATGTTTAGGTTACCAACTAAAGCAACAATTGCAGATTGTAAGTAAGAACCCTCAGGTATACCCAATTTTTTTGTCAACCACTGTGCAATGTATTCACCAAATACCGCTGGTACTGATTTTACAGATCCTCCAAATAGTCCACCTAAAAATGAAAATAAACCTTCATTTATTACTTTCGAAGAATAACCTTGATTAGCCAAATAATTTAATTCTTCAGAAATTGTCTGAACAAACTCAATTTTTTGATCTTCTGTTTCCAACACCAATCCCTCAGAGATTATGTTGAATCTGTTTTTGATAATTTTTGATTCGATCAAAAGATTTTCTTTTTCTTGTCTTTTTTCAGCCAAAGAAATCTTCAACGATTCCTTGATTGTTGGCTTCGGATCTACGTGTGCATTTTGTTGTCTACGTGCCATTCTTTCTGCTTGTCTTTGTTCTTTTGGTGTTAATGGTCTTACCTGAGGTTGTTGAGGTTTTATCTCAGGTGTTGATGGTTCAATCACAGGATTAACTGATGGTTGTTCCTGTGAAGTTGGGATGTTTGTGGGTTCGGTTTTTGGTACTTCGAAAAACAATTCTTGGTATGTTTTCGGACCAACAACTCCATCTTTATTTAATCCAACATTTTCTTGGAATCTTATGACAGCCTTTTTGGTATTTCTACCAAACTTTCCGTCAGCACCTTTCGGATCAAATCCTTTTACTTTTAGTTGTTCTTGTACTTTTATTACAAAATCACCTTTCATACCTGATCTTAATGATTTTTTACCAGTCTTTACTTCTTCCTCTGTTGGTGCGATAACCCATTCGAATTGAGGTGTAAGGGATGATTTTTGACCATCCATCTCAATAAAACCATTGGTGTTACAACCCCAAGTACCTTTCTTGGATGTTTTTGGATCATCACCTACAAATTTGTACTTCCCGTCAGAGAAGAATTTGTATGTACCACCACCCATTTTGAACTCACCAGTTTTACCCTCAACTTTGAACTTGTCGAGTTTTTTCAAACATGGGTGAATGCATTTACCATCTTTATTCTTTTTACCACCAGCAAGACATCCTGAAGAACTTAATCTTTTTTCCATATCCTCGAAGGTACCTATGTTGAAAACCTCACTTACCTTTGCGTGAAATTTTTTACGTCCCTCGACGGTTTGCATTCTTGATACAAATGTTTCGTAATCACCAATATCAAACTTGGCACTTACAGCGTCATAAAGTTTTTTTAGTTCTTCGGATTTCATAATTACCAGTCAATTTTTGGTTTGTCGTCAACCTTTTTTTCTTTTTTTTCTGCAGAAGCTGTGATCTCCTGACTCTTTCTGATAGCGTTTCTCAATGGAATTACCACATATTGTTTCCATTCGTAGTCACTATCCAAATCACCATCCAAATCAGAAAACAAATCACCATGGTATTCGTATGCTTTGATTAGAGCACACAAATCAGGTATGGTAGGGATTTGTCTCAACGCATCGGCAATAGCGTCTTCATCAGTACCTAAACCCTCAATAGCATTATTCAGAGTGTCAGATATTGTATCAAGTTGATCAGTACTCAATGTTGGTTTTGTTTTTTCAGTCTTACAAGCCTGAAACAATTTTTTTACTTGGTCCATTTTAGGGTTTCCGATTGCTGCGGATACAGCACCAACCAATCCACCGATTATGGCTCCTGGTATAGCTCCGGCACCAAGTGCTGTCGCACCCACGGCAGCACCTGTTGCCGCACCTGTTGCAGCACCTTTAGTAATTTGTGACCAACTTTGTTCTTCAAGAGGTTTCACGACCTCCTTATTTTCACTCAATGTTTTTTCGAGGTCGTAATTCATAAGGAGTAAGGCTCTTTTCAACGCCTCGTTACCTTCTTGTAAATTTACCTTTTTCATGGCTTTTTTATTATATAAATATCTTTATCAAAACAAAGTGTTACCTACACCCCTTTTTATTGGATATGAGTCACTCCATTTAGTATTTCCGATTTGATTTGCCACTCCACGATTTGGTTTATATAAATCAAAATGTTTTGTAGGAGCAGCACCCCCACCTCCTGAGTCACCTCCACCATCATCTTGTTCATCCATTTCAACTTGTTTTTTTGACAAAGTATCGAAGATGTCAATTAATGTGTCAATATCAATAGATTTTTGTGGCATACCAATAAATACCACTAAAAGAATTCTGGTTCAGGTAAATCACCTGAAATCATGAAAAATTCATTCATAAATGCAATTAACTCCTCTTCATCCACCTCCATTGGTTCTTCATCTGAATCGTCGTAATCGTAGTCTTCTTCATCGTCAGTCCATGTAATAGAATCAAAAATGTCAAAATTTTCCGTGAGGACATCGTAACCGTAGTCTCCGATCTCATCGATAATGAATTCTTTAATTCGAATTACATCGTCACCATCAATATCCATTCTAAAATGAACCTCCAAAACTGGTTCACGGATGATGGTTTCAACAATTTCTCTAACCTCCATTTGTTTTCTACTTGTTGTTTATTATATTACAAATATCATTTTCTTTATAAAAAGAAAGAATATCATTGGAATATGCGAGTAAATTCACTAATTATTGACGACTTTTATTCTAATCCAGAAGAGGTTAGAGACTTTGCACTCCAACAAGAGTTCTTTGTTGAAGGTAATTTTCCTGGTTTTAGAACTAAATCATTCCTGAATGATGATATAAAAGAGACAATCCAAGATATATTACGACCTTTTGCTGGTGAGGTAACTGGTTGGGGAGGAGAATATACAGGTTCATTCCAATATACCACCGCGTACGATCGATCTTGGATCCATTCTGATTCTTATACTGATTGGGCGGGAGTTTTATATCTCACACCTGACGCACCATTATCGGCGGGAACTGGAATATTTAGACATAAAGAATCAGGTTTGATGACTTGGAGACATCAAGACCATACTGAAGAAGAAACTCAAAATGCCCCACATTGGAACCATGGTAGAGATATCACTAAATGGGATATGGTTGATAGATATGGTAATATATTTAATAGATTAATTATGTACCGAGCAGACAATTTCCACGTTTCTTTAGACTACTTTGGTCAGTCAATGGAAGATGGAAGATTATTTCAAGTATTTTTCTTTAACACCGAAAACTAATATGCAAGACACTCTAAAAGAAATTATAAATTTGGGTATTGACTCTTCAAAAATTGCTGAAGAATTCAAAAAAAATAAAGTTGTTGTAATTCAGGACTTTCTAAAACCAGAAGTTGCCGAAGAATTTTATAAATGGTTCAGTGAAGATATGCCAGCTGAATGGTGGGAAGTATCTTCTTGTCCAGCATACGGTGAGGAAAAACCTTCATTTGTCAGAAATACTGAAGAAAACACTGAAGAAATCAAAGAAAGATATGATGAAGCAATAGAGTCATTTTCTAATGGTAATTTCGCATATAATTTTTATAGGACATTACCTAATCATCATGATGATTGTACTTGTACTGAATGTCAAATACGTAAGTGGCTTGTTAGTTCAGAATGTTTAGATTTCATTTCAGAAGTTACCACAGAAAAATATACAGATTCCGATGAAGTGTTTGCAGCTTGTTACACACCTGGTGACTTTTTATCCCCACACGTAGATTCACCGAATGGGACTTTAGGATTTGTATTACAGCTCACAAAGGATTGGAAACCAGAATATGGTGGTATGTTACATTTCATGGATGATGACAGATCCGTAGTTGAGAGAATTGAGGTCCCCGAGTTTAACTCTTTGACTTTGTTTTATCTACCAAAAAATAAAGGTAAGTGGCACTTTGTAAGTGCTGTGAGTCCAGGTACACCTGAAATCAGATTGACTTATACAGGTTGGTTTAAGTAATCTGTAAATTTTTCTGGATAGATTTCAATTAACAACTCCAAAAGGGTCTCAAAACAATAACATCTTCCTATTGAGGAATTGTGGATCCAACCTTTATCAAATGAAATCATAACAGGATGAATTGGTTTAACATCTTGTTCCAACATCCATTCACTTGGTAGTCCAAGTTCTAAAAGGAAATCAATTTCGTCCTTAGCGATACTTTCCAATATTATTACACCTTCGGGCAAAATCCCAATTAGGTCTTTAATTCTGTTTGGTCTTTGCACATCTAATGGTTCGTACCATGAGGGAACTATTTCCCTAATCATTTTTGGTATTTCTAAATCATCTTCCGGGAAATTAAAAATCCAAACAAATTTTTTGTGTTCCTGTATTAATTTTGGAAATTCTTCCCGAGCATTTACAATTCTCATATCATTTGAATGTTGGTCCTGAAATCCAAGCAACTAAACTTTTTCTTTCACCAGCAACAACTGGTGTCACTCTATGTAACATATAAGTAGGAAAAATTGCCACATTACCTTTTGATCTTGGGACCTCTACGATTTGATTACCCAAATTAAGTTGTAAAAGACCGCCATCATATTCATCAGGTTCAGATAATTGTAACACTATCGAAATTTTTCTGTTTGCAACTGTTGCACCAACGTCGAAATGCCAATCATAGTGACCACCATCCTCATAGTATTTGGTGTATTGAAGACCATCTCCAAAACCCCATAGTTCGAAATCCCACATTGTATTATTGGCCTCGATTGCACATTCCGCAATTTTGTCAAACACCCATTGGTTTTCCATATCGAATTCTAAGAAACCAACTTCAGATTTTCTTATTGTGGGGCGTAAATCATTGTCTCCACCGCCTACTCTTCCTTGAAATAGGTTACTACTTTCTCCAAGTCTAATGATTTCATCACATTCTTCATCAGAGAAAATATTTTCGAAAAAATAATAATGAGTGAAGTCGTACTCACGAGTTTTATCCGAATAAATAAAAGGGTCAGTATAAACCATAAATGATAGATTTTTTTTCTTTTAGTAATATAATTTCATATATAAAAAGTTAAATAGATTATGATTGTTGATTGTAGTATTTTTTCGGGTGACATAAACCTTTTGGAAATGAGATTGGATTTGTTCGGAGGTTACGTAGATAAATTTTTAGTTTTCTCAGAATCTGAAATTGAACCAGAACTCATAGATCAGCTCGGTCAATACAATTTGAATGTAGATTTAATTATAATGGATAAGTTTAGAGATTTTAGTGAGATCGAATCAAACATCAAAAATTTAGATTTATCTTACGAAGACATTGTGATTGTCTCAGAGGAAAACGAATTCATTGATTTCAACCAAATGGAAGATATTCGTAACAGATTAAAATTTTCACCTGTACTTATTCATCACAAAAAATTTATTGACGATGGAATTCTAATAAATTTTGAAAGACAAAAAGGGTCTATGGTTTTTTTCAACCATCAAATAAAGTTCCAAAATAATATTATAGGAAAAACTTATGTTGAAAAGTTTTTGGATCATTATAAAGTTTCTCTACCGGTAGAAAGTGGGTTTTTAGCCTAATAATTGACCAGGTTCTGTCAAACTATTACCCGCCATTTCGAACCTTGATTGACCAGTATAATTGATAGGTGTTGCAACCGCATTCATATTTGTTATGAATAATTGTCTTAAGTCTGATCTAGGGTGACCAGTGGTTACTGCTGACAAAAATTCATCTGAAACAATGATGTTTTCCTTCAAAACAGGAAGATGATTTGTAATAATTTTTTCCAAACCATTTCGGTTGATAACATATGAGTGGGTGTTATAAAAATAGGTTGGTTTTACAAAATTCTTTTTACCAATTTTCGAAATTCGTTGTATGTCAGAAAACAAATAATCCAATGAATTATGTGATAACAAACATAGGTCCCAATCATAGTCATTCAATTCGTCAAAAATCTCCCATTCTATTGGTTTGATTAAGGTGAAATCATCCTCCAATATGAGAATATTTTCATAACCATTTTCCCAAGCATGTTCCCAACATTGAATGTGAGAAATCATTCCACCGGCTTCTCCATGATATACGGGTCTTATCCAAAAAAAATAGTTATTACCCTCTCCTGATAAATCCCACTTATCATATAACTTGTATGGAAGATTTTCTTCAGTGAATAATCTAGTCCCAACAAATCCTTTCATTATTGAAATATCTGTACCCTCAGGAAGTGGCAATAATTTAGCCCTTTCGTATAGTTCGTCCAAATAGTCAGGACGAAAATCAATCGATATAATATAAACCTTGTCTATTTTCATATATAGAATATAAAAAAATCCCCTTGTTTTTCAAGGGGATTTTCTTTTTAGAACTTTGACATTCTATTGAACATTTCCATTACGAGTTTTCGTTTTTCCATAAACGATTCTTTCAAATCCTCGTCAACCATTTCTTCAAGGTCTTCTTCTTCATCAACACCATAAGGGTCAACAGATCCTTGTGATACAAAATTATAAGCCGGTTTCACACTCGATAGGTCCATATCATCTTCGGTATCCATACCCAAATTTCCGTCACCTTCTCTATCTATATCACCAGCATCGTGTTGGAAAGTATCTGATTTGTAGTCGTCATTGAATGCCAAACCATCTACCATATCTCCAAACATATCATTGATATCTGAACTATCATCGTATCTCTCAACATCTTTCATCGAGTTGATTGGGTGATATGAATCAGTTGCTTTATCATAGTCTTGCATCGTCCCATATACATCTACAGGTCCGTCAGACTTGAAGTCATAAGCGGCTTCCTCATCAGATACATCCATATCATCAGCATATATCTCATCTATTTCTTCGAAATCGATGTCTTCAATTTCATCTCCGTCATTGAAGTAGTCATCTCCCATTGTAACCGCATATGCATCGAAAAATGAATCAGAATACATGTCTTTTAGATACTCAACCAATTCATCGTAAAATGGCTCATCTTCGTAATCTTTGGTTGCCCAATAAAACATATTATCAGCATATTCAAATTCATCATTGAATTCAGCAGGATCAACTTCATTGAACAATTGTTGGAATTCTTGGGATCCCATGATTCTATCTCCCAACAAAGATAAGTCCATCATGCTATCATCCTGTTCAGACATTTCTTCACCACATTGCTCACACATTTCTTCCTCTCTCATATCAATTCCTTTACCTCTGAGTTTTTTTATCAAGTTATTCAGTAGAATAAATGGGACACCTGATTCAATAATGGCATCCTCAATTTCCATTTCTCCGTTCATAACTTTTTTTGCATAACCCAAAGGAGAAAAGTCTGATCTTGACTCGTTAATTCCGACATTTGTATATGCCTTAACTTCACCTTTATTATTGACAACCAAACCTTCTTTATCGTTAGCAAAATCCTGAACGTAAAGTGGTTGGATATTATCCACAGGGTTTGGATTCAAAGTTTGATAACCGTTATAAACTTCACGGTGTTGGCTAAGTATATTTTCTCTCTCCGCATCGGAGACTGCTAAAAAAACTGAATTCATAATGAGTATTTCTATATAAATAGTTTTGTAGTACAAAAAATTTGTTGTATCTTCGTAGAAGGAAAAACAAATATCTGAGTCATGAAAAAAGAAATTGAAATCCGAGTTCCACTTCAGAACGAATCAATCAAACTCAAGCGCAAAGTTGCCCTTCAAATCCGTGAGGGTCTTGGTTTGAAATTCCACCCGATCTTGGTTGACCTTATCTCAACCACGCACATGACCACCGACGCAGTTCGTGTCCGTGCCAAACTCACTGAACAAAACGGCAAATGTTGCCGTCTCTGCAACAAGACCCTCAAGACCGACCTCTCCATGATGGCTGGTATCGGTTCTACTTGTGCAGGTTACCTCGGATCAAAGTATCCAGTATCTTTCGAAGAAATGGAAGCGTTCCGTAACGATATCAATAAAAAAGTTGCGGACCTCGGTGAGTTCGAATTTTGGCTCCCGAAATCTCAAATCAAACAGTACGTCAAAGGACATCGTTTGAAATTCTTAGCAGAAAAGTTTTATAACTAGGTTGATTCATTTGTTTTTGTTTTTTATACTTGGGGTAGGATAAATCTTACCCCTTTTTTTATTATGATAACACAGAATCTTATTTACACAGCACTCGAAAAAAAATACGAAGCTCAAGTCGCCGAGGCAAGAGCAACACTTGAGATATATTTCAACAATGCCGTGGGTATTGGTGAACACCCTCAAATGTTGGAGGAAATGGACAAGTATGTCGAACAAATGGCTGCGGCTAATGACAAACTTGCGAACTTGGAACTGGTTTTCGGAAAATACTCACAGGAAAACCAAGTGATGTAACATGAAAAAGTTTTTCTTTATTTTTTTATTCCTAATTTCTTTTATATCATTTGGTCAGACTACAAATGTTGTTAAGACTTTTAACACCTCATCTTCCAAAATGGTGTGGAGTGATATTGATGAAAAATATTTATTTTTTGATCTCGATGAAAGACATTATTCGATTTTTGAATGGACTATAAGTCTAAATCAGAATAACACCGGATTTATTCGAGCAATTCACATCGAAAGGACTGGTGATACCAAATACGCTTTCAATGTACACAATTGGGAGATCAAACAAAATGATAGAGGTGAAAATTATATTTGGATTGACGCCATCCAAGTTTCAGACTCTCAAAAAGTAACTCTCTTGATCAATAAAAATCATTATAACGAACAGTTATTTTCCTTGTTCATGCCAGAATCAAATATCATGTTTATATTTGATAATTTCAATGAATAATATCTAAGCACAACCATGGAAGATTTTCATTTAGAAGATCTCTGTGAAGATTGTTTAACTCTTCCAGGTCACGATAACGCAATTCTTGGAATTGTGTCTCAAACAATGTCCAAACATGTTCTTTACCATGTTCCGAAAATAATAGAAAACTTAGTAAATGAGGGTATGGATCCTGAAGAAGCTTTAGAACACTTTGATTACAATATCAGAGGATCTTCACAGGGTGATGATTATCCAATGTTCTTGGATGTGGAATTATTACCAAAAAAGAAAAATGGGGATTTTATTTTTGAAGTCCGAGAGTGGGGGGTTATATAACTCCCCTTTTTTTATACTCTTCGTATAGTTTTTCATAAGTCTTATATGACTCTTCAATTTTGTTAGCTTTCTTTTTGTCGTAATCAGATTTAAATACCCAAGTATCAACATCAGGTTCTAACGATAATTTCGATCCGTTGTCCCAATCAATTTGGTAATGGAAATCCCTTTCATTATCTGATAACTTAAACGGTAATTTTTGTATACCAATAACAGTCCCAAATGTTCCCGGTTTTATTGGACCAAATGGGTCGTCCATATTTAATAGGACAATTCTGTCACCTACTTCTAATTTTGGATTGAGGATACTCATACACAAATAAATATAGTGAAGTATTTATTACTATGAATATTTTAATTACCGAATCACAAACAAAGATTCTTTTATCTGAAGGTATTTCTGATATTTTAAAAGAACTTTATTCAGATACAATTGATTATTCTGCCGACTTATACAAAAGAGTTGTAAAGAGATTGGGTTTGAACTCAAAAATTCTACTTACCTTCTCAGCAATGATTGGTGGATTGGCTCGTCCCTTAGAGGAGTATTTGGCTGGTAAGTTTACCCATTTGAATGAAGAGGAGATAATTCTGATTGTAATTGGTGTTGTATCAATTCTGTGGAATGAAAATAAACAAATGATCAGAGAAATCTTAGGAAGGATTAAGGAGTTAGATATTGAAGATGAATTCAAAGATGGATTTAATAAAACCAAAAAATTACAATCTTCATTCAGAAGATTTTTAGCTTCAACAGTCAAGGGAGGTTCTTTTATTACTGATGTAATTTCTTACACCTACATGATTCCACTTTTGGGTTACTTAGTTATGGCAATACAAGGTCAAGATTTTTCAGCCGAACAAATTGATATGTTAGTAAAAAGACTGAGTATGATTGGTGTATTCACCATATCAAGTGAAATAATTGAGGGTATAGTAAGAAAGATATTAGAAAAATCCTAATTTATTCTGGTTGGATCATTGCATGCCAACTGACTTTAAAATCTTCGGGATCAATTTCTACCCTAAGAATTCCAATGTCAGACATATCATTCAGTTTACCGGGATTTGTTCCCAAAGATCCATCATGTTGAAATTGTAACTTTGGATGACTTAAAACGTTATCAATAATGTTTTTTTGTCGGTTCAATTCGAATACTATATCATTCAACTCATATCCTCCATCACCATCTAGACTGATTAATATAAAAATCGTTATATTATCAATAAAACCCGATGAATTTACATCATAATCCAAATCAACACTCACACTATCTTTATCGGATAACGCATTTTCCAAAGCGAACTTTATTAGCTTTTTACTTCTTTCGAAATTTCTTTTCCTATCCATGATCCATTAGTTTTTTTACGATACGATCAATAATCCTATCAGTCAACTTATACTTAGTACGTCTTTTATTAAAATAATCTCGGATTACATCCTCCAAAGGTTTTCTCATAAGTTTAGCCTTCCTCTTGAATCCGACCATTTGAGCCTCCACTTCATGTGGTTGGGTGTAATAAGTCTCAGGTCGGGTAATCCTTCTTTTTGAGATCTTATCCCCTCTCTCATATTGTCTTTTGTGTGTTAGTTCGTGGGATATTACGTCATTGATCTCTCCGATTAAATTGTATAAAAATGATTGGTTGGTTTTTGGGTCAATATTCAAAAACATCTCCAATGTGTCGGTGTCATCATCCCAAAAGGCTTCCAAATCATAAGGTTTTAGGAAAGTTTCATCAAAATCTTTCCCTTTATTCATTACTATTTCCATATCGAATGGATTACCAAAACCAGGGTCAATACTTTCGTATTTGTAAGTTTTTGGTTTTCTAAAGTCTTTTTTGATCTTGAATATAATATCTCTAACAATGTCCCTGAGAAACTTTCTTGATACCTTTTGTTCTTGAATCATGTCATTATTTTTTTCAGGTTCTATATATTCCCAATCCGAAACTGTATAACTAGAAAAACCAAAATGTTTGAGGACTTTATATACTGACTTTCCGAGCAATTGTTCGATCAGATAATAATCTTTTCTACTCAATAACCTACCGAGTATTTCCCAAAATTTTTCAGATTGTTCATCAGTGACGTTTTTGAGAACATTTACTTTTACTCTAACTCTTAAATCTCTGGTTTCCAGTACCTCAATATAGAAGTCGAGACACTCCTCCAAATATACCAAATCCTGGAAGATAGGGCCACATACGTGGAACTTTCTTCCCGCAAGTAGTTTGTTGAGTTTGTCTACGTTCTCATAGCCCATAGACTATAAATACTACAATCTGAAGTTGTTTCTATATTGTATCGGAAATGATATACCAAATCCCAATCTACTTTTATTTGATAGATGACCTGATAAGGTAATGTCAAATGACCAAGGATCTTTGGTCATTAATCTGATTGGGTGTACCATCAACCCAAATTCAGGATATACGTTATAGGATGTTCCATTTGGTTGGATTTTCATACCAGCCATACCACGTAAACCATCATTCATAAACCCTTTGGTAATTCCGATCCTGTTGATCGCGTTAAATGGGGTATAGAATATGGTTCCACTAAATAACCCACCGTATCTAACACCCAAATAAATACCGAAATCTCTTCGGTCCAATCCGTTGAATGTTGTAATTAGTGAAGTGTCACCCTGGACCAAAATAAAATCGGCAGTTCGTCCATTATTATAATATCCACCACCATAATAACCATAATACGATGACTGACCTTTAACCAAAAAGGCCAAGACGAGAAATAAAAGTGAGAGTTTAGTTTTCATAAAACAAATATACAAATTTATTTTGATTCTACAAAATACCATTGTATATTTTACACTATGGACCTAATCAACACACACCCAATCAAAAAATCGGATCTCGGATTTCACGGAAATCTATTCGGAGGAAAACTAATGGCTTGGATTGACGCTGCAGCAGCGGCCTACGCCATGGAGGTTTGTCACAACAGAAGAATGGTTACCGTTTGTATCGACAAATGTATTTTCAAAAAACCTGCAAAAGAAGGAATGCTCCTAAAAATTTATGCTGGTGTTGAAAATGTTGGTAACTCAAGTATCAATCTATATGTCGAAGCAAGATCCTTCAACGTATACACACACGACGAAGAAATCGTTTTGTCAACTAACATTACATTTGTAAGAATCGATGAAGATGGTAATCCAATTCCAATTAGTGATAAAGTCAGAGATCATTTCAAAAAATGATTGACAGGTAATTTTTTTTCATTACCTTTGTACTTATGAAAACGGAGGTTTGGCAGAGCGGTCGAATGCGGCAGTCTTGAAAACTGTTGAGGGTAATACCTCCCGGGGTTCGAATCCCTGAGCCTCCGCTCAGAGCGGGGGGACAAATAGTCCCCTCGTTTTTTTTTAGGAGAGGTGCCTGAGTGGCCGAAAGGAGCAGTTTGCTAAACTGTCGTACCCGAAAGGGTACCCAGGGTTCGAATCCCTGTCTCTCCGCATAATTTTATTATCATGGATCCAAAAGAAAGAGAATTTTTACTCAAAATCAAAAATTTAGAACAAGAAGTTACAGATTTAAAAGTCGTTGTCGATACCGCACAAACAGCTCTAAGAAGTTGTGAGTCAGTTCTTCGTTCTGATGAAAAAAAATACAACCAAGTGTTTACCACAAGTGCTAAGTGGGTTATGAATTACAAACTCTAACAACCCGTATCTCCTTTTCCCTGATTTTCACTTGCAACATTTTCCCTCCACCATTTAGAGAACTTTTTGGTGGGGAACTTTTCTGCAATAGTTTCACTCACGATAGCAAAGATCGCTAGACCAACACATAATCCAAATACAATATCTTGTCCCATATTAGAATAAATACCGTCAAGGGTATTGTTTGTATACAACTTTATTTCCTATATTTGTTTTATGAATAGAGACATATACGCACTTATTGAAAAAATAATTGATAAAAAGGTCAAAGGCGCTGACACATATATCAATAAGGGTAGTCGGTGGTTAATTTTTACCGATGCAAAGAAATGGATTTTTGAACTCACCAATGAAGGAACCTTGTGGTATAATTATTATTTTTTCGAAAAAATATTCAAATTAATCTCTTTGGAGGTGGTTGAAAATCAGCATCATATAACCAAGTGGGTTGAAAATGCCATTCAAAATGGGGTAAAACACACCGATGCGTGCCAAATTGGCACTTCAACTTCTATCGAAGACGCCATTCAAAATGGGGTGAAGAACACTCAGTCCGGCAATGGGTTTATTGATTTTGAAGTTGCAGACATCATTCAAAATGGGGTGAAAGAAACCAAACACAACATATGGGATGCCGGTCTTGCCATGGAAGAGGCGATTCAAAATGGTGTAAAAGAAACTTATGGACAAAAACATAAACCACTTTTACTTGGAGATGTAATACAAAATGGTGTTAAAGAAACCAAATATTGTGAGTTACATTCACTCATGAGGGCCGACCATATCATCAGAGATGGTGTTAAGGAAACAAATTGGAGAAAAGTGGATAACTTTCCTGAGTTCGAAGAACGGGTTATTGAAAATGGAATAAAAGAAACTTGGGGTTATGAAAAACAACCTCAGATAAGAGTAAATGAGGTTATCAACAAAGGTGAAAAATCAATTTGGAATAACGACACAACTAAACTATAATTCAGAAAAATATTGATATGAAAAACGAGTTTGTAAACCAACATCCACATACACTTGGGTTAGACTACTACACCCTTATCAAATATATTTTGGGTAGTAAAACCAACAAATATTTACCACTTATCGTAAAACAAATTCATCATACGTCCGAAGATGTTATGAAAAAATATAATGGTGAAATTAAGGATGAATACCTCCGATACTTAGAAAAATATGACCTTCAGAATTCTGTTTTAGCGGTTTTACCCGATAAACATAAAATTATGGTCCTCAATAATCTTAGAAATTTAGGTGAAGTTGGGTTGGATTTGAAATTACTTTTGGAATTTGAGGAACTGTTTGAGAACAATTTGATTTCTGAAACGGACATTTCAACCTATGACAGTTTCACAAAAATTCAAGAACAACTTAATATCGCCTATACCAAAAAAATCCTGAAGGAAGAAAGAGGTTTGGTCGATGTCGTTTTTGAAAATGAAGAATGGTTAGCCATACGTCCACTAACTTTTGAATCATCAAAAAAGTACGGTGCCGGAACTAAATGGTGTACAACATCTGAAAACAATCCACACCATTTTTATCGTTATTCTCAATCGGGTGTGTTGATTTATTTATACAATAAAATCAACAATCGTAAGTTTGGAATCCATTTTAATATGGAAAACGAAAAAATGGAGTCAAGGATTAGTATTCAAATATACAATGAAGTTGATGATAGGATTGACTCATCGGATGCTAGAATTCAATTTGAGGTTATGGACCAACTAAAAAAGAATATCGGTTTGGAATCTAATGAACCAGCTCAAACTACCGCCAGCTACATTCAAAACAAGTATCCCGATATTTGGGAACGTTATTGGGTTGATTATTTTGAAAATGATAAAGAAAGTATTTCACACGAGTTTCCTGCTATTCAACTCGATATCCATGGTGTTCCATTGGGCCTTGAGGCGGTTGCGGAGGGTCCTGAAGTTGCAATGGAATTTATTGATGATAATGTTACCGCAGTTTCTGAAGAGTCACAAATCTCATTCAAAGATTCTTACTCAGAAAGCAATGAATTGATTAATTTTGTACAACAAAATATTAAACCCAAAAACTGGTTTCAAAATTTCATCTCAAAAGTTTTATCAAATCGCTTTGAAAAACTTGTCATGATTGGTGTTCCTACTCGTAGATTTGGACTTGAATCTCTTGATAAAACAAAACGTGCGATTGGTGAAACACCTGGTTACAAGTTGTTTTTGTACCCTATTTATGATGGTAACGAATTGGTAATCACCAAACTGTAATATGAAAAAATTAGTAACATTATTCATTATCTTTTTTTGTCTAACGGTCCATGCACAGAATTGTTGGTCTGATATTAGAGTAAAAACACCTTACTACTTCATAACATATAATGAATTGTTGGAGCAACCCACATCGGCATTATATTACGTCAACAGTCGTGATTGTGGTATAAAACGGGATGGTTTGGTTTTTTACACCAACGATTCAATTCACACCTCGGATGATGATGATTATGAATATAATGTTTGGGATAAGGGTCATTTAATACCGGCAGCCAACTTCAAATGTTCTGAAGAAGGAATGAAAGCATCCTTCAGTTATTTAAACTGTGCTCTCCAACATCAGGATTTGAATCGTAAAACTTGGATGTATTTGGAAACTTTAGAAAGAAAAATTGCAGATACTGCAGATTTTGTTTCCGTTCACATAAGAATTGAGTTTTCCGAGAACTCTAAGAAATTACCAACAGGTGCGACCGTTCCTGATTTTTTTGTAAAAGAAATTTATATTGGTCAAAAATTATATGGTATTTGGAGATTTCCAAATGTAAAACCAGTTAGTTCTGATCCGAACTATTATCGAGTTCAGTGATCATCACCACTAAATCACCATTACCTTTTATAACTCTATGATAAACACCCTTGGGGATGAAATATTCCTTTAAGGGTGTTAATATTTCAGGTAATTTATTATCCATCTGTAACATCCAAAGGTCACCTTCGACCACCTGAACTAATCTATCTTTTAAATCGTAATGCCACTTTAATTCCTCTGAATCGACATCAGAAGAAAAAGTTCTCATTATCTTACCCTCAATTAATTCTTGTTTGAATGGGAATTCCATAGAAACAATATAGGTATATTACCAAGGAGATGAAGATTTTATTCCGAGTTGTTTTCTGTATCTTGAGACATTACACGCCCAATATCCCGCTTTTGTTCTATCTTTTTTCTGATCACATTTGTGACGAGCTCTGAAGCTCTTTCTCGCACCAGGGTTGTTGTTTCGAACTCTCATACTTGGATCACCAAAAGAGACTTTGATTACATTACCTTTATCGTTTTTGACGTACACACTAAATTTCTTTGGTCCACCAGGCGTTCTGAATGGGGAATTTAGTTTTACCTTTCTACCACGATATTCTGCCTCTACCAAGAATTCCTCTTCCTCGATCTCAAAAGGAATATCTAACCAAACCGTATCACCTTCAAAAATTGCGGTTTCACCAACATTTGTATTGATCAACCACTCATCATCCTCACAAAGTGAGATCAAACCTTTTTGAAACAATTCTCTTGTTTCATTTATGATATTAAAATATTCGTCTGAATATGGTCTATAGATATTCTCATTCAAGGGAAGTCCTCTTCTTACCATAAAGGTTAGACCTTCTGAGGCTTCAACACCTTCTTTCAATACCATACCAGTCTTTGGTAGGTTTTCCTTCAAAATGTACTTTATAAACTCTTTCATTTTTTTTGGGTTTTTGGTTCTAATGGTGGGTCCAATAAAAATCGTTGATTAATCCAATTTCTCAATTCATTTTCAACAAACATATCAGGAACCGGTTGATCATCAGGCATTTTATCAGTCAAATCAGCAATATACCTTGCAAATTTAATCTTATTTTCTTCATTCATCATATTCATCAATCCGTCACTGATGAAAAATATTCTTGTAAAAGGATCTGAAAGTGGTAGATCACCCTCAGCACTTTCCATAAGTCTCAATATAGTTTTACCCCACCATGTTTTGTAATTTTGAGTTTCCGTTAAAGATGGTTTGATAATTTTATTTATAGCCCTAAGAATTGATGCTCCGAAACCCGCTACAGCCACCTGAGGTAAAAACCATGGAATAAGTCTCAACAAGGCTTTAAATGCTCCTTCACCTATGTGTTTACCCAATCTTTCATTGATGGCAACTTCAACAATTTTCTTCAGTTGACCAAATGTGATAGGTCCTTGAGCCTTACAAAACTTCTCAGCATCACATATGTTTTTGACAACCCTTGCGGATGGTTCAACGGGAATTGGGGATGGTAATTGTTCATTTACCAACCCCATCATCGTTTTGATTTTTTCTACTTCTGTTATTAGTTGAGACATCTTAAATAAATACTTTGATGTCCCATAATGATTTTTTTATATTTATTTAAGACAAAATAGAATGTCATGGTAGATCTTACATTATTAAACGACGTATATAAATCCTATGTCACTCTGAGAAATAAGATTACCTCTGGTGAAGAATTGACTGAAAGTCTTCAGGATTTAGAATCATCAATTCATAAACGAGATAAAAGTTTAACTCAACAAATTCAAATGTTAAAAACTGAAATAGACAGACTTAGTGGTCTGTGATATTTATGGTAAACATTTGACTTATGATACTTAAACTTGGTTCAAAAGGAGAAAACGTAAAACTTTTACAGAGATTTCTCAAACTGAAAGATGATGGGGATTTTGGTCCCAAGACAGTTGCCGCTGTCAAGAAATGGCAAAAAGCAAACGGCTTGACCGATGACGGAATTGTGGGTCCCAAAACTTGGGATCTTATGGGTTTAGCATCTACAGACTTATCTGAGACAGTAGAATTTACAAACGATCTAATAATCAATAAATCGTATTTGAAGGAAAGCGAATATGTGAAAGGTCCAATAAAACCTGAATACATTTTTCTTCACCACACAGCTGGTTGGCACAATCCATACAATGTAATCTCTGCTTGGAACAGAGACAATCGTGGAAGAATTGCCACTGAGTTTGTTCTCGGTGGTCAATCAGTACTTGGTAATGATAACAAGTATGATGGTGAAATTGTTCAAGCATTTCCTGAAGGAAACTGGGGCAGTCACTTAGGTGCTACAGGTTCCTCACACATGCACAAAAATTCGGTGGGTATCGAAGTTTGTAACTTTGGTTATTTGGTGAGTGGAAAAACATATACCAATCATGTTGCTGATGAGTCTCAAGTTGTAACTCTCAAAAAAGCTTTCAAAAAATTCAAAACTTGGCACAAATATTCTGATAAACAAATTTCACAACTTAGAGATTTGATTTTATTCATCGGGAATAGAGATTCAATTGACGTAAGAGAAGGATTACCGAAACTAATTAAACAAAATGGAGAGAAGGCGTTTGACTTTTCGAATGAAGCTTATAAAGGAAATGTTAAAGGTTTATTGACTCATACAAATGTAAGAAAAGATAAATTTGATATGTTCCCTCAACAAGAGTTACTTGATATGTTAGTATCATTGTAATTTTTTTGGTATATTTGTGATATGGAAAACAATTTTAGAAAAGAATTCAAGTGGGTGATCAAAGTGTTGGAGTCCTGTAAGACTGAAGACCATCTATATTCTGTAGAAAATCTTTTCGAGAACTTAATTGCCAAACACAAAAAACAGATTAATTGTAATGGTATAGACTGTATTTACGAAGATTTGATTCGTGAAGAATTCAAAAATTATTTGACCATCAAGTCCAGAACAGTAATTTTTTGAATATTTTAAGATATTTATTGAGAACATCCCTATGTGATGTAATTTATATATCCCTTTTCACTATAAAGACCTGAGAAATCAGGTCTTTTTTTGTTAGAATTTTTTTCATATCTTTGTAGAAATTCATTGGTCATGAAAATTACTTTTATTTCAGATACACACACCAAACACCATCAGGTAACTCACACTCTACCCGGTGGTGATATGATTATCCACGCTGGGGATATGAGTAGTATGGGTTATCAAGAAGAAATCACAAATTTCCTAAAGTGGTTCGATGGGTTGGATAATTATACCAACAAGATCTTCATTGCCGGTAATCACGATTGGGGGTTCCAAGATAGTCCCGACATGTGTCGGGAACTTTTGAAGATGTACCCAAGTGTCACCTACCTACAAGATAACTTGGAGGTTATTGGTGAAGACTATGAAACTGCGGTGAAAATTTATGGATCTCCATGGCAACCTGAGTTTTGGAATTGGGCATTCAACCTACCAAGAATGGGATGGGAACTTGAACAAAAATGGAATGACATCCCGATGAACACTGACATCCTTATTACTCACGGTCCCGCCTGGGGTCATTTGGACACCGTCAAAGGACATAGTATTCCTATAGGTTGTGAACTATTGTCTGAAAGAATAAAAACCCTGAAACCAAAGATCCACGTTTGCGGTCACATCCATACAGGATATGGATACAAATTTGATGGAGACACCCACTTCTTCAACGCAGCAGTTTTGGATGAGACTTATAACTTCACTCAAAAACCACTCACCGTAGAGTGGAATAAAGAAACCAACGAAATCACTTTTCTAAATGAAATGGAATAAAATCTCCCTGAATAAACAAAACAGAATGTTACGATTCGGTTTTGGGTTTCACGAAGGAAACTTCTTTATCAGAGTTGACTTGTGGTGGTTTGGAATCAGACTTTCATAAAATGAACCCTCACTCAAAAAGTGGGGGTTTTATATTTATAAGAAGGTATTTATAGTTAGATATGAAAAAAGCACTTAGAGAACAATTAGAAAGGCAAATAGAATTGATGTCTTTCATGGAACAGTCAAGCCTTTCACAGACAATTGGACAAGGATTTGTTCAAGCACTAAAATCCGGATTGGCAAAAAGCGCTCTTAAATCATTATTAGGTGTGGATGACGTTGATTTGGATCAAGGTTCTTCAACCACTACATCGTCAGATGAAGTTGCTCCTCTAACCAAAACAACAACAGATGATGAGTTTTATAAATCAATTCTCAAGGGAATTGGTGCACCAATCACGGATGAAAATATAAAATTCTTTTATGCTTGGAGACAAGCTGAAGGAGGAAAGGCCAGAAATAACCCATTCAACACGACCCAACCAAAACCAAATTCAACTTTTTATAACTGTTTGAAAAAAGGTATTTCGGGATGTAAAAGTGGTGTAAGAAATTACATGA
>Ga0099848_1000032_pt1 | contig 45111 bp, 38 predicted proteins | sample CB_VirMetaG_3_FD_78179 | JGI IMG/M metagenome (GOLD analysis project Ga0099848, IMG submission 78179) | Freshwater to marine saline gradient viral communities from Chesapeake Bay - CB_1508_1S Viral MetaG | ecosystem: Environmental > Aquatic > Marine > Coastal | place: USA: Chesapeake Bay...
CAAAATGGGTCCTGATACATACCACAATGTTCAAAATTATTATACAATTCCTGAAACTGGGTTTTATAATGTAACTTATTTATTTGATTTAATAGTAAGTAGTTTTGGTGGGGATGTAGCTTATCTTTCTTCTCCTACTTATTTTGCAGGTAGTCGACTGCCTAATAATCAAGCAGAAGTAATGTTTAATAAGCATCCTATCCCATATGATCCTGAAGTACACGGCACTGATAAATTAGCTCACTATGAAACTATTGGGGGTCACTCAGCTAATACTATGTATGGGGTTATAAAAAGAACCCCTAATCCTGATTATTATGGTGCCCCTATAATACCAGGGGATGCCGCAGGTGTTCCTAGAATAGTAGCTACTTCATCTTTATCATTAGTTACCAAACTAGATCAAATAAGAAATGTAAATGTCTTTAATAACACAGGTTTTACTAGATTTAGTGGGTTTATAGACGATTTTGGTAGAGAACAATGGGGTACTTTCCATTTAGGTATAGGCAATAGCTCAGGATTAGAACAAGACGCTATAATAGAAGGGTGGGCAAATTGGGAACGAGATGTTTGGGATTTAAACTCAGACCAACTTCTTAGTTTAGAACAAATACAATGTATATTAGTTCCCGACTGGGTTTATTATCTGAATGATGGTTCAACCGTATTAATCCAAGTTAATCCTCTTTATGGAGAATTACCCGAAGTAGGAACAGGTCCCTTTGGGGATGTTCCTTCACTTACAGGTAACGTAAATTTCAGTACTAATTATTTGTTACCCCTTTTAGATGCTCCTTTAGTTGAAGATAGAACAGGATTTACTTCGTTCTTAGGGGCGTTAAATCAGATGCTTGAAGAAGTCCAAGACATTCAAGACTTACAAGCACAAGCAGAAGCTTTACAAAATGTAGATTTAGGTCCTTTAGCTCGTTATATTAGACAAGGATGGAGTGTTGACACACAGTATAACGATGTAGGTCAATTTATATATGAAATGTATTTTGGTGTTAACGAAGCAGGTGAAATAACTAATCTTGACAGTACAGCTGAAGGATTCAATAATTTTATAGGTCAACTAAATGAACTTCAATTAAACCAAACTTCTGGGGGTGAATATTATTTTTCTGTACCTGACGATTGGAATGGTTCTGATTTTGAAAATTGGGTTAAAGAAACCTCAAGACAAGTAGACGAAGGAAATCGTGTAACTATAACATTTGGAAATTTGTCTTCTACTAACACAGACAATGTTTTTGGTACATCCTTTAGGGGTGTCGTTAATGCTGACTTAAGAGGTAGTGTCTTAGTAAATTCCTTTAACCAACAATGGGACCAACTCACAGGAGGTATTTATGCTGAATCCTTAGGTGCCGCTGTTGTAAATGATAATAAAAATATATTCTTTGTTAAAGGCGATAGAGTTCACGTAGAGATAGCTGTAGGACCTATTATGCACGAAAACGGAACGTTACCGTGGTTCCAAACCAATACTCCTTCTCCTGATTTATCTATTGTGGGGGAATATAAAAAGATTGGCAGCGTTACTGGTTGTTACGTATTAGATTCATCAATGTTAGGTATCACTCCTATATCATCTTATGATTCGGAATTAACTCCCCATTTAGAATTTATAGTTACGAACGATACTAACACTATAGTAAAAGGAACATATAAACATTATTAATATGATTAACCTCCCTTTAAACAGAAAAACACCTACCACTCACACCCTTTCTCAAAGGTGCCTCCCTGGTGGTCCTGCTTCTGCTACTTACGATATATCTAATTACACTTACTACAGTGAAAATGGCGGAGGGAATACTTATCCTTTACAACCCAGTATCCTAGCTATAGATGGTGACAAACAAGTAGGAGGTTACTTATATGATTCATCATCAGATGATACTAATTACAATAGAGGAATCTATCCCTCCCCCCACGTAGTTACTGAAAAAGCCTTCTATACTGAATTAACTCCTGAGTATACTCAAAGTTTTGGCCCATTTGGTCCTATTTACACTGATTTTAGAGGACAAACTTTTTTAAGGGTCGACCTAACTGAAGGTGGAAAGGTATTTAGACACAATGCTGTAATAGTAAAAGGATCAATTCATTGTACTACTCAAAGACATATCCAACCTTCTGATATGCAAAATGAAGGAAGTGAACCTATTTTATATGGTTTATATGACTTTGAATTTTATTTTGTTTGTCAACCATTACACTCTAATTATCAACCTGAAGGGGTAAGTGCTTCTGAACTCACTGAATTAAATAAACTAAAAACCCTATATAGTAGTTATTTCTACGCTAGAAATAGATCTTTTGGAGATGATTCTCTTACAGCGTCAGATGGGGTTACTACTTTAGGTTTTACTCAACAAAATCCTATGCTTGGAAACGCAAGTTCTTTAAACCCTAACCACAACTGGGCTGAATTTGCTTTAACAAGTGAAACTAATGCTAACCACGACGAAATTTATGTGGTACCTTCTATTCAACGTCCTATTCCAGCACTTGATTCTAATAATTCATATGTAACTCCTCTTGAAGCTAACTTAACAACAGACCCAAATGATAAATGGGATTTAAATCACGTAAACTTTAGATTTGCTTTACCCATTCAACAACCTTTTGGTGTCCCTAATAGATTCGCTGTAAAAGGCACATATTTATTAATATAAAATACACTTATGAGCAATATATCTTTTAATCCTTTTAACTTATCTGCTACACCTAACTCGGGTTCATTATCTATTGGGACTAATATTCCTTTAATTAGTTTTAAAAGATTTAACAGTACATTTCTTACGGCATCCCAAATGGATGTTGGTTCTATAAATTTAGAATATACTTCTATAGATAGCGGATCTTCAGCAGATATAATTTTTAAAGTTGCCTCTCCTGAAAATTACAACTCCACTGCTTCTGCTGTATTAAAAATATCAGCAACAGGTAGCTCAAATGCCCCAAGAATTGGTATCGGTGATTTTAACACAGGAACTATTGATTCGCAATTACACGTTAAAGGTGATACTAAAATTGAAAACGGTGGACTTAAATTTACTGCCGACGGTGAAGATGATGTAGAATTTACAAAGGCTAATTTAAAAGACATATTAGATGGTAAACCAGCAGCAGTTTCTAGCACTTCAAAATCAGGTTTAACTCGAACCAATACAACAAACGCTATTGTCTCATTAGCAGACGACAATACACTTATTAAAATCAACGAAGCTGGAGTACTTGATTTCCAAGTAAGTGGTTCAACCGCTATAAAATTAGATAAAACAGGTAAAGGTGCACCAAAAGTAATGATCACAGGTTCAACCGAAATCTCAGGATCAACCATAGTTTCAGGCTCATTTACAGTAACAGACCTTTTAAACGTACTTGCTGATTATAACCAAACAGGTAGTTTTAGCGTTAGTGGTTCAACTACTCTTGCGGGTGATGTTAACGCTGACGGTGCTGTTAACGTAAATGATTTACTAACAGTATTAGGTGGATTTAACGCTAGTGGTAGTAACTATATTACTGGTAGTGTAGAAATTAGTGGCTCTCTTTATAGTAGAAGAACCAGATTACAACAATATGCTACAGGATCTGCAGCATTACAAGTAGGTGGTGGATTCATAGCTATGGGTAACCCACCTCCTGATGAAGGTGATGGAGATTTTGATTGGCCCTATAATCCTGATGCTAATGGTAATGGTCTTATAGAGGTAACTGATCTAATGGCTTTATTAGCGGTATATGGTCAAGAATTTAATGTTGCTTTTGAAGTCAACCCTGACGGTATTCTTTGCGACGGTGACACCCACATTAGTGGTAACCTTTTCCACGGATACTGTGAGCCGTGTGATGAAACAGGTCATAATACTATAACTGGTAATTTTAACCATGCTCACGGATATAATAATACAATTACAGGTGATTTTTCATTTGCTAGAGGTAAAGACAATACAGTAGTAGGAGATTATGGTTTCCTAATGGGTCAAAATCTTACAACTACCACAGAATACCAAACTGTAGTAGGTAAACAAAACTCAACTAACGCAAATGCTTTATTTATAGTGGGTAAAGGTAGTGGAACAAACGCTTTAGAAGTTGAAGCCGACATATCTACAATTACTACTGATCTTACGGTAGGAGGGGATGAAATTAAGTTTACTGGAATTCCTAGTAACCCTAGCCTTCAAATACCTTTGGTTATAGATGGAACAGGTAAAATCTCTATAGGTCCTGAATACGCTACAGAAACCGGAGGTGGTGGAACTTTTGAAGGTTTTACAGCATCTGTAGACGATGCCACTCAAGTAAATATATCTGCGGGTGCTATTGTTTCGTTTGTTGGAGGTAACAATATTGTAACTTCTGCCCCAGGTGGAACACAAATCCAATTCGATTTGGATGGTGGTGTTTTGAGTGGATCAGCCCAAATTGCAACAGAAATTAGTGGCGCATTCACTTTAGTATCTTCTTCTATAGCGTCTAATATAGATACTAATACTACAAATATAGACACTAATACAACTAATATAACTAACCTACAAACTAGTGCTTCTGCAGGTATTCGCCTTGAAGACGCTGACAGCGGGTTTAGCTTATCTATGTTTGAAACCGCTTCGTTCAGTGCGGCTGGTGGTGGTTTAACAGTTAACGTAACTGCAAACGACATTAAATATTCTTTAGACGGTGTATTAAGTAGTTCACAACAAATAGCTTCCGAAATTAGTGGCGCTATAGATACTGCTACAGGTTCTGCTATTACAGATATATTGTACAACTATGAATTACTAAGTGGTTCTATAGCAGATGACGACGATTGGCATTTAATAACAGGTGGTTCTGCTGTTACTTCAAGTAGAAATGTTCAAATAACCGCTAGTTTAGTTGTAGGTGATGGAGATATCGGAACATATTCATTTGCTCAAGGATTAAATGCAAACGCAATTGGGGATTATTCACATGCCCAAGGATCAAAAACATTGGCTTCTGGCGTAAATTCTCATGCAGAAGGTGCTGGAACAGCAGCACAAGGTAATAATTCTCACGCTGAAGGTGGTGCTACTAGAGCTGTAGGATCAGGCTCACACTCAGAAGGTTGGGCAACTATTTCTAGTGGTTCAAATTCTCACGCTGAAGGTTATTCTAACATAGCATATGGTGCTTATTCACACGTTGAAGGATATATAACAACAGCGTCTGCTGACGGTTCACACGCTGAAGGATATAAAACATCAGTTGAAGCTACAGCACTTTATGGACACGCTGAAGGATACGATACAATAGCAAGAGGTCAAGGTGCTCACGCCGAAGGCAGTCAAACACTCGCACTAGGTGATGTATCACACGCTGAAGGTCGCCAAACCTCCGCGTCAGGTGATTATTCACACGCACAAGGCAGAATTACAGAAGCATACGGTAACTACTCATTTGCCGCTGGTATTGCTACATTAGCATCTGGCGCTTATTCGTTTGCTATAGGTTCAAATAACGAATCAAAAGGTAACTATTCATTTGTTGCAGGTGCTACTTCCTTAGCTAAAGGATTATTCTCGTTTGCCCACGGTCAAAATGTAACAGCTTCAGGAGATTATTCACACGCTGAAGGTGGTGCTACATTAGCCGAAGGTTCTTACTCACACGCAGAAGGTAGATTAGCTACAGCTTCAGGAAATTATTCACACGCTGAAGGAAATAATACCGTAGCGTCTGGAATATATTCACACGCTGAAGGCTCTTCATCGTTAGCTTCAGGAACAGGAGCCCACGTTGAAGGTTTACATAACACAGCTTCAGGCGAATTCTCACACGCACAAGGCGGATATAACACAGCTTCAGGTGATTATTCACACGCTCAAGGACTTAGAAACGTAGTACTTGCTGATTGGTCATTTGTAGGTGGTTATAGAAATATAGTAAGTGCCTCTATTGGAGATGGTAACGAATACTGTTTTGCTCATGGTAGTGATAACATTATATTCCATGATAGTAAAGGCTCTACAGTATTCGGAAGCAACAATACAGTAGGAAGAGATTCAGCAGGAGCCTTTATATTAGGAAGTACTAATATTGTAAGTGGTTCTGTTGGTAGTTATGCTGCTGGTACTTTTAACCTTATTAGAAGAGGTAGTAACAACTATTTCCACGGAAATAGAAACACAGGTTCATTCTCTGTAAATAGCCACGCTGAAGGGGAACTAAACTATATTTTAGGAGGTGATATTGATAACCAAGTATCTTACTCCCACATTGAAGGATATAATAATACTATTGGTAATAAAATACAAGCGGGTTATGGTAATGGTTCATACTCTCACGCTGAAGGAGCTTTTACTGAAGTATATGGACAATATGCACACACAGAAGGCTCTAGAACAATAGCTTATGGTACAGCTTCACACGCTGAAGGTAATGGAGCAATAGCGTATGGCGATTATTCACACGCCCAAGGTGACGGTACTATAGCTTCTGGTTCACATTCATTCTCGTCTGGTATTGGTACTATTGCAGGAGCAGCAGGTTCGGCTACATTTGGGCATTACAATGTTAAAGACACCAGTGAAGGATCATTGCTTATAATTGGTAACGGTACTAGTGGTGGTAGTAGAAACGACCTAGCAGCCTTTAATACTGCAAGTATTTTACTTGACCCCGCAGCATTACCAACTTCTGATCCATCAGTTAACGGTCAATTGTGGAGAGAAGATGCAGGCGACGGAACCTGGAATTTAAAAATATCAATCGTTTAATATTTATATTAAAATAACATGGCGGCAGGAAGATACTCATTTGTAATTGAACAAGGGGCTACCCTTGATTTTGAAATAGCATATACTGATTCTAATGGTGACCCTGTAGATCTTACAGATTACACAGGTAGAATGCAAATCAAAAGCACTCGAGGAGCGGATACCGCTTATATTACATTATCAAGTAGTTTAGCTACAGATAATACTGGTTTAAATTTTAGTGGATCTAACAGTGTTAATCCACCCGCTTCGGGAACTATTGGTATCTTTATTTCTGCTAACTCTTCTTCGGCTTTAGATTTTAACGAAGCATATTACGATTTAGAAATAGTATCTGGCAGTGTGTATCCTGTAGTCACTCGAGTATTAGAAGGTAAAGTTAAACTTTCAAGAGAAGTAACCACAGGAAACTACTGATATGGCTAATACTGTTAATGTTAACCAAAACAATAATACTGTAACTCTGGATGATCAGAATCGCAAGATTACTGTAACGGACAACAAAACCAGTACTACTGTCAATATTAGCCAACCTATTACTAGAGTAGTAACAGTATCTGCTTTAGGTCCTCGTGGTCCTCAAGGTTTACCTGGAGCTGATGGAACTAGTGGTGAACGAACAGGACCCGTAGATTGGTCAGATTTAACTAATATTCCTAACCTTATAGATTACGATGGGGATATACAAGCTAATCAATTAGCTATATTTACAGACACTAATTTATCGGGATTACCTGTTAATCTTCCATTTAACTTACCTTTAGAAGTAACTGGGGATTTAACTCCAACAGTCAGAGGTTTATCTGGTTTAACCTACGATGGATCAATATTCTATGTTCAAGGTAATATCAGTTCTAGTGGAACAGTTTATGCTTCCCAATTAATTTTAGATTACGATGCCTTACCTAATACTGATCCTATAAATAGAGGACAAGTATGGAGAGATACCGGAGGTGTTCTTAAAATTTCTAGGGGGTAAGTAGTTGTATTTTTTTGATATTTATTATCAAACACTGTATCTATGGCATCAATCCCTATTTGGCCCGGCTCTAGCTCCTTTTTTCCTGGCGATACACCCTTTGGATTTTATGATAATGATAATAATTTCCAACAAGACGCTGATAAAGTATCTGACTGGTGTGCTAGAAGATTAGGGTACCCTATAGTTGACGTTGAGCTTCAAGCACTTAATTTTTATACTTGCTTTGAAGAAGCAGTAACTACGTACGCTCAATATGTTTATCAATACAAAATTATCGAAAATATTGGCGCTTTAGAGGGTAGCCAAACAGGCAGCGATTTAAATAACCAATACATTCAATCAAACCTTGGAAACCTTATTACAGTTGCTGAACAGTATGGAACTGAAGCAGGAACTGGAGGTAATGTTGAGTATAAAAAAGGAAATATACAAATAATTGCAGGTCAACAAACTTACTCGATCAGCGATTTGTGGACAGATGTTAGCGAATCAGGCAATTCAATCCAGATCCAAAAAGTATACCACTATGCCCCACCAGCAATTGTAAGATATTTTGATCCTTACGCTGGTACCGGTACAGGTATTCAATCGTTGATGGAAACATTTGGATTTGGTAATTATTCGCCGGGTGTAAACTTTATGTTAATGCCTATTTATTACGATGCGTTAAAAATTCAAGCAATTGAGTTTAACGATCAAATCCGTAAATCAGCATATAGTTTTGACTTAATTAACAACGATACTATTAAAGTATTCCCCCGTCCTGCTAGAAACGAAAAACTATACTTTGACTATATTGTAGAACAAGATAGAAATAACCCAGTTAGAAACACTAGCACAGGATTAGTTACAAATGTTTCAAATGTTCCTTACGCTAATATTACTTACAACACAGTAAATTCACCTGCTAAAAACTGGATATTCCGTTATACTTTAGCAGTCTCAAAAGAAATGCTTGCTAGCGTAAGAGGTAAATATTCAACAGTTCCTATTCCAGGCGCTGAAGTTACAACAAACGCTTCAGAATTAAGAAGTGAAGCGTCGGCTGAAAAAACAGCACTTATTGAAGAACTAAAAACTATGCTTGAAGAATCTTCAAGAACAAAATACCTTGAAAGAGAAGCACAAATCGCTCAAAATACTCAAGATGTTCTTACAAAAGTACCATATCCTATTTACATAGCATGATAAAGTTACGCGATATATTAAACGAAGAAGTTAACCTCACATCAGTCGATGTAGTGCTAGTGACCGATAAAGATACTAACTTTACTGACGTATTAGACGGCGTAAGAGGTATACGTAAAATAACAACTGTAAACGTAACTACGTCACCTGAACTTGAAGAAAAAAACCGCCAAAGAACCGACGGTAAAGAAGTTCACACTGCTACAATTAAATTTTTAGGAGGTTTAGATCCTAAACAAGATTTAGATTTCTTTAAAACAACAATGCTACAAAGCAAAAAAGGCGACCCAAATAAAAGAATAGATGGATTACGTCACGTTATATTCAAACCAGAATCAATAACCCGTGTATAATGCCATTATTTGGAGGAGCCAGAGATATATCGCTGTTCAGATCAATGAACAGAGAATTAATTAATGACATTATTCAAACTGAGATCGCCTACTATAAATTAGCCTTAGAACAAACAGTTTCAAACATTTATGGTGAATCAAGTAAAAAATCATATTACGAACCTCTTCGCATTGCTTGTTTAATTGACAAAAGCGATCAAGAATGGAGTAGCGATGATTTTGGTCCTGATATCAAACAAATCTACCAATATAAATTTTTAAGAGCCGATTTAGTAGATATTAACTTGGTTCCTGAGGTTGGCGATTTAATTTTATATGACAATGACTTTTGGGAAGTAGATACATTTGTTGAAAACCAATATTTTGCTGGCAAAAACCCAGATTATGCTATTTCAACAGACACACAAACTTTTGGTACTTCACTTTCTATTGTTTTATCTACTCACTTATCAAGAGTAGAAAAACTAAACTTAATCCCTCTCAGAGGAGGAAAATACCCCTCAACAAGTATAGCGTCTGGTTCTATAGCAAACGACATATCTTTATTCTAATATGGCAGATAACAGAATTAACCCAGATATACTAAGTAACAATACGTTACTAAGACGTAACCTAGAAGTAAGCGCACCCCCTGAATTCCAAGAATTACCTCCGGATACGGAAAGAGATGTGCCTGGCAAAAATCGTCATTTAGAAATTAGAAGAGACGACGATAAACGTAGAGATACCACAATTACGTTACAAGATATCGACGAGGCCGTAATGTATTATTTAAACGAAGAACTAAATTTATCTGTACAATCTAACGGTGAAACCATTAAAGTTCCCATTGTGTACGGCTCCGGTGAACGTTGGAAGACAGTGCAAGCAGATGGCTACTATCGCGATAAAAACGGACGTATCCAAACGCCCCTCATCATGTTTAAGCGTTCTTCTGTAGAAAAAAGAAGAGACATAGGAAATAAATTAGATGGTAATAAACCTAATCTTTACGTTGTAGAACAAAATCGTTATAGCCAGCGAAATGCATACGATAGTTTCAGTATCTTAAACAACAACAGACAACCACAACGCGAATTATACCAAATACCGGTTCCAGATTATGTATTTGTAAATTATGAAGCAGTAATGTGGACTGATTTTATGACTCAAAACAATAAATTAGTCGAAGCTATAGAATATGTTTCAGATGCTTATTGGGGAAATAAAGAAAGATTCTTATTCCAAACAAATGTTGATTCAATCACCAACGTAAACGAATTACAAGTTGGGGATGATAGGTTAGTTAGAGCAACGTTTAATTTTAAGTTAGCTGGATATTTAATCCCAGATACCTTTAAGAAGGAAACCCAAGCTAGAACCAAAGAGTTCACACCTTCTGAAATAGTTATTACCAGCGAAACTGTAAGAACATTAAATGACGCTTCTAACTTAAATGCCACAAAATAAAATTATATATGGTATTGGTAGGGTTCCTAAAGCAAGTGAATTTGCTATTGGGGAAATCATCATTAACCTTGACGATGCTAAAGTCTACACCAAAGACAAACAAAATGTAGTATTTGAATTAGGAACCACAGGGTCGCAAGCACTTACGTTAGCATTTGCTACAGCTTCATTTCACACATCTTCATACCCCGATTTCTCCTATACAGCTTCTGAAGACAACAACCATTTAATATTTTCTGCAAGTACCGGCATTAGATTTACAGAAGGAGATTCACCTAACAGTGTAGTAATTACTGCTACTGGCGAATCAGTTACAGTAGCAACTGTAGCAGACACAGCATCCTACGTCCTATCTAGCAATGTAGATGGGCCCTTAGGGATGGACAGCATTTTATCAGCCTCTCACGCACTTACCGCTTCTTATTTTGATGGCGAAGTAGCAAATGCAATCTCAGCTTCGTACGCAGTTACAGCTTCTTATGTTCAATCTGCTGCTACTGCTTCATTTGTTGAAGCAGCAAATATAGGGGGAGATATTGATGTATCACAATTAGACCTTATATTTGGGTACGGTTTAGAGTTTAATGTAGGTACTACTCAATTAGACGTTGCTGGTAATATTACGGGTTCAAATATTAGTTCTAGTGGTAATTTATTTGCTAGTTTATCTTTTGATTCTCACGATAATGTAGTTGTATACGATACTTCTTCAGGAAAGTTACATTATACTTCTAGTAATTCTCTTGGGGGAGGTGGGGGTGATGCTGTATTACAAGAAGATTTAACTTCTTATCTACCCGTATCAATAAATGTTGGTGGTGTTTTTGATAACGAAACTTTTTTACAAGGAACCTCATTAGAAACTGTATTAAGAAATATTCTTATAGAATATAATCAAGCTACCTTAAATGACATTCAAGTAGGAGTATTTGATTATGATTTTGGGACATTTACTATTCAAATGGGTTCTCCTTCATATAGAGAAATAGGAAACAGCGCCTCAGTAGATTATATAAGATGGACATCCCAAAGTGATTCCTTAGGAAATTATTTTGATAACAGTGGGTATTCTTATGCCTTATCAAGTAACCAAACAAATGCAGGTTCATCAAATAATACAATTACAGGATTTGATACCCCTCCTAATGTAGGAACACTATATGTTACTAATAGTTTTGACCCTATTTACATAAACAGAATAACCCCTGGTATTGTAACCTTTACAGTAACAGGTACTCCTTCTTATACAGATGAAGGAACATATTTTCCTACAACTACTGATTCACAAACATTCTTAAGCCCTATATTTTTTGGAGGTAGCTCTACAGAAATAAATACAAGTAATATAAGTAACGTATTATTAGATACCGTTTTAGGAAATATTTCTGGAAGCAGTCCTGCGGGTAGTGTTGGTATTAGAAATGCAGGTTCTCCTCAACAATCCTTAATAGATAATACTTCTACTGCATTTCCATCAACCCTTAAAATCGCCATGCCTGATACAGTTACAGCTTCAGCAGCTTATACTTATATTATATACCCTGACCATTTTGGTGATTTAACAGAAATATCAAATGGATCACAAAACGAATTTAATACATTTACTAAAATGGGAACCGCGGATCATACCAGATATGACTTAAATACTACATATAAAGTATATAGATCCGCAGGATATAGACCATTTGAACCCGGAACACTATTAACATTAAACGACTAATATGCCAGTAAAGTTTGGATCCATATTACACTTGAATAATTCGGCTTCTGAAGCCACTATGGATGCAAACAACCTTAGAGGTACAACATTCTTAATAGATAGTTTTGATTCGGCAAGTTTAGCAACTATTGGTTCTGGATTACCTTCAGCCCCTGGTAAAAGAAGATTAGGTGCTATAGTAAGCACTACGGGTAGTATTACCGATCCTGTAAAATACTATGTCTATAACCAAACCAGCTCTGGAGACCTTAATTTATCTGGATCTGAATGGACTAATACATCAAACTGGTCTGAAATTAATTTAGGGGCATCTAGTGCAGACGACCTTGATTGGTATATAGATGTAGGAAATGGTAGATTAACCTCTTCTTTAGATATATTAGTTCAAGGAGACGGTGTATTTACGGGTTATGTTTCGGCTAGTGGAAATGTTTACGGCGATAGAATAACAATAGATACTTCTGTTGACTTAAGAAACCAAGCAGATAACTTATACATAGTTGCTGACGGAATAACAGGAGCTTCTAAAGTCACAAGCTTAAGTTTCCCTATAGGAGCTGGAAATCAATTTGATTTATTAGGGGATCCTATGCTTAACCTTAATATTGGTGCAAGCGCTACTAATATTAATATTGGTGCCTTTAATAGTACTACAACTATTGCGAGTGATTTAAACGTTTTAAGAAACGCCCAATTTGTTAATATCACAGCTTCCCAAAATGCTATAGTTACGGGGTATGTTTCAGCTTCAGAATTTAGAGGTGATTTAATAGGTACTGCTGCTACTGCTTCTTATGTACTAGCGTCTAATATAGATCAACCATTCACTAACATCACCTCTTCAGGAGATATAAGCGCTAGTGGCTTATTATATATTTCTATGTCTGAAGATACTGCAGGTGACTATAATCCTGTTGTAGTATACGACGTTGATACAGGTAGATTATATTACACTGGAAGTTATGGAAGTGGTAACGGTGTAGCCTTTCCATATTCAGGTTCTGACGATTTATATGGTACCCCCGCTCAAGCAATGATTACAGGTTCACTATATTTAAGCGGATCTGGACATATTACAGCAAGTGGGAACGTAGATATTTTTGGTGATTTAAATGTTCAAGGTAATTTTTCTATACCAGGTTATAATAATGTACAAAACACATTAGATGGGTTAGTAGCAGGAGGTGATAACTTAGGTACCCACACTGCATCCAAAGACCTCAATATGGATGGGTATAACATATATAGTTCAAGTGTATTTATATTTGACGCTAACAACCCTGAACCCCCAGCAGTAGCAGGCGGTATGTTTTACTCTGCCTCAAACGATTTCTATCTTGGATTTGCTTAATATGTATATGAGAAAAACAGTTTTAAAATGAATTTTGCAAAATTAAGAAAAAAAGCCCAAGAAACCCCCAATACGCTGGGGTTAACCAAAGAAGAATGCACTGTACTATTAAATCTAATAGGCGATAGTAATATAAAAGTTAGAAATATCCAACAAGTATATGATTTAGTATACAAAATGCAAGAATTTATCCAAAAGGAACAAACATAATAACACATGGCAAACTGGAAAAAAGTAATAGTATCAGGTAGTGTTGCTGAATTAGCAGCCATAACCGCATCTTCATATACAGGTTCATTCACAGGTGATGGTTCTGGATTAACAGGAGTAGCTGGTTCTTTCCCAACAGTACATTTACCTACAGTTGATGTGGATGATGCTACCCAATTTTTTGTATATGACGGTGGTTCTAAATTTATTTCCGGTTCTCAGCTTCAAGATTATATCTACACCGATATTACAGGTGATATTACTGTTACAGCAGATGGTGTTGCTTCATTAACTGGTGGGGCGGCCGCTACTGCTTCTCTTGCACTTTCTGCCTCTACAGTTTTCGTCACACAACACAGTTCTACTCCAGATCCACTTTATCTTTTAGGAGTTAGCGGTGATGGAAATGATAAAACTCTTTATAGTACAAATGAAAGTGGCCGTTCTATATTTTTTGATCATTCTGATTCTACCCTTGTTGTTTCTGACAACCTAAAAATAGGTGATGGTTCTCCAGCTATAGCCTCCATTTCTTCAAGCGCTACTACATTTGACTTATTAAACAAAGGCGTTACTACTCTTAATTTTGGTGGTGAGGCTACTGCTGTTAATATAGGTAATCCTACCAGTACTACAACCATTGCAGACGATTTAAGAGTTGTAGGTGACTTAATAGTAAATGGCAACACAGTTCAATTAGAAGTAACCAACTTAAACGTTGATGACCAGTTTATTCTTTTAAACAGTCACTCAGCAGCCACAGCTACCCCCTTAGACGGCGGTATTATAGTACAAACCAGTGGTAGTACAAGTGATGGTGCTTTAGGTACCGCTCTTTACTATGATACTAACGATAATAGGTGGGCTTTAAAACAATCTAGCTCCGCTGCCTGGGATTCTACATCCATAGTAGTTGCTGATCAATATGTTGTTTCAGTATCTAGCTCGGCGGTTGCTCCTACAGGTATTCCTAGTAATTTTGGCAACAATGATGCGTCAAGATACGGTATGATGTATGTAGATACTAGTGACACTACCAATGGGGGCCTATATATCTATTTGCCCTAATTAGTTTATTATATGTATATATGGTAAATTGGTTTTATGGGAATTATAAAAAATCCACTTAATATTGTAACAGATAATTTGTACGCATATTACGATGCGGCAAATCCTATTTCTTACCGAAGTGAAGGAGACTCAACAGACCTTAGATCTCTTTATAGTATAATTGAACCATTAACCATTTTTAAAAGAATCACTCAAACATCTACTGATCCTTTAAACTATTCATCCGACTATAAAGGTTACATCAATTTTATCAGTCCTGTTGTTCTTAATGCAAACAACAAATTATTTACTAATTTCGATCGAACAGGTACCTGTTTTAGCTGGTTTGTTAGATTTACTTCTTATCCTACTATAACATTATCAGGTTTTAACTACCCTACATTTTTCCTTATAGGAAATGGTATTACTATACAAAGTTCAAATAATTTTGAATTTAGATTGGGTAAAAATGGTTCTCAAATTACATTAGAACTAGAATCAGTATTTTTTTCTAATTTTGGACTCCAAAATGGTAATATTCCTTTAGATTACGCTGGTCAACACGGTAACGATAATAATACTAGAGAATTTATAGTAGACATCACAGATTATTTTACTTTAAACGAGTGGATGATGATAACCTTAAATATGGAATATTACAATGTATTTCCTAATGAATATGATAATTTCTGGAAAATATATATAAACGATACTCTTGTAGGAGAAGAACCGTCTAGTTGGGCTCCTATTAGATTTATTAACGTTTCTAATAACAGACATGTATTTAATGATTCATATAACGATATAGACATATCTACTATGATGTCCTATAACACAACACTTTCAGACGCACAAATAGCACAAAATTACAATGCTTTAAAACATAGATTTAATTTATAAAAAATGGTTAACATAAAATTAGACCCCCAAGAAGCGCAATTTATAGTTGCAGCTATCCACAATTCCCAAATTATGGGAAAAAACGCCCACCTAGTATCAGGTATATTGCAAAAAATTGAAAGTAAGTTAGAAAATATCGTCCCCGTTCAGGGAGAATAATATTTATATCTAGCTATTATTGGCCCGAAAGGGAAGTAGGCAGCAACGTTGCTGTATCTAACCGTAGTAGTAGAAAGTAATGCCGAACTGGAAAAAAGTCATCATATCGGGCAGTGACGCCCCTGTAAGTGCTATAACAGCTAGTGTTGTTCCCGAAATTGGGGAAAGCGCAATTAATCTGTTAGCAATCCGGTCTACAGGCGAAGTTGTTCAAATACAACAACAAGATCTACTACAAGCAGGTAACGACAATTTAGGTGACCACACTGCATCTGCAGCCGCTGGTCTTAATATGAATGGTTTACCCATTTATAGCGCTAGTCAATTAGATATTAAATCTAGTGGTGCACAAAGTTTTATAAAGTTTGATCCTGTAGGAAATGGTACTAGTCATAGTGGTATAATACAATTACAACCAAATGCTTCAACTCAAGGTCCTGAAATAACACTACAAAGTTTATCGGGTGCTAATCGTGATATATTTTTATCAGCAGGAGGTCAAGACTACCTTCACCTCAACCATACTACAAATAAACGACTTTATATTAACCCCGATGGTCTTGATATTGACTTTGTAGCAGAAGGAAATAATGATGATTCTTTATTATTTGTAAATGCCGGTACTGATAGAGTAGGAATAGGATATAATTCCCCTTCCCAAAAATTAAGTGTAGATGGTGGAATTTATGCCAATGGTAATATTACAGGAAGTAATATAAGTGCCAGTGGTCTTTTATTTGCATCAGCTTCAACCCCCTTAGTCTCTAGCGATTCAATTCTTGCGGTAGTGTACGATACAGGTTCTGGCCAGTTTTATTACACTGGTTCTTATGGAACACAAGATCCTACATTCCCTTTTGAAGGCGACGCAGTAATCTCAGGTAGTTTAACCATTACAGGCAGTAGAGCAGACGGTACTATATTCGAAGTTTACGGTGAAAGTACTCCGATTTTTGAAATTATCGATTCATACGATACACTTTTCCAAATTAACGATGTATCTGGAATTTCTAGACTTAAAGTTGACGGCAGTGGTCACACATCAGCTAGCCGAGACGTTGTAGTAGGCGAAAACCTATACATTAAAAATATTTCAAATATTGGTGCAACCGCTGGCGATATTCTTGTGGCAGGTTCTGACGGTAAAATATATTATACCGCTAGCGTAGGTGGTGGTGGCGGTGGTGACTCAAACCAAAACGCATTTAGCACTGCGTCTTTCGGTTCTGCGGGCGAATTAATAGCGTCTTCACCAACTTCATCTTTTGAATTTGCGTTTGAAGGTATTAGTGGTTCAATTGAAAACAATGCTTTAAAATTAACTAGCCATAAATCCTTTGTATACACATTTAGCTCTAGTACGAATACTGGTGCGTACCCTTCTTTAGGTGAAATTATAGAAGTAGAGGGAGGCCCAGGAACTCGTTATCTGCGTATTGCTACTAAATCGTTAGACGGAGTAGATATATTCCCTGACGATACAGATATAGACGATTACCTATACAGAGATGTTGGTTCACACATAAATTTGACTTCAACTAGTTCTCAACATTTTGTACAATATTTTGTAAGTATAAATTCAACTGTTCAAGGTACTTTAGACGCTGGTTATTTACAATATAATGTTGACCCTAGGGATGCTATCAGCAATATTAATGTAGGTGAATTACAACACACTGATCTTACAGATCAAGTAGTTGAATTTAGGTGGGATAAGTCAGCAGCAGTAGGAAATATATACGGTACTGAAACTAGTACTGGTACTATAGCTAAATCATTTGTAAACGCACTTTATGGTATCAAATCAGACAATATACTAGATACTAGATATGTTAATAATGTAGCATTAGCAGATTATACCCCATACCCCTCATCCTCTCTCACAGAAGAAATATACCTTCTCCCAGTAATCCCCTCATCCTCCAAACCACTTATAGCTGCTTTAACTGCATCTGGTAATATAACAGCAAGCGGCACAGTATACGCTAATGGCGTTCAAATAGGAACCAGTGGTTCTAACAGTAATGGTCATTTAACTATATGGAGAAACAGCGTTGATAAACAGGCTGTAATAGCTTTCCCCCAATTCGGTGATACACAAAACGACCCAGGAATGATTCGCCACTATAATTCAGGCGATACTGGTATTATGGAATTCAGTGTTTCCGACCAAGATGGGAGTAATGATAAGTTTGTATTTGGGCACGGTGGATATACAGAAACAGCAGTTACCCCCGCCCTTACTATAACAGCAGATGGAAATATTAGTGCTAGCGGCGATGTTAATACGATATCCGCAATAACAGGCGCTTTTGGTTTAATTGACGGAGGATCATTCTAATGGCAACAGTAAGAACACCATATAAATGGAACACAGCAAATTTTGCATGGAACGATAATCCCTATACTTGGGATGACGTTGCATTAGTAGAAGAAATTGTTGACGAGGTTGTAGAAGAAGCCCGCCGTAGAGGTGGGATGGTTGACGACGATTACGTACATCCTCTATTTAAAGACGAAAAAAAGAAAAAACGCTTAATAAAACTAATATACAAAACCCAAGGTAAAGTACTTAAAGAAGAAAAGGAAATCAAAGAAATTAAAGTTACAGTTAAAGACGTTAAAATCCTTGCGAAAGAAGTACTAGGTATTAACGTAAAAATACTCTAAGATATGTACAAATTATACACAGACAAACAAGAATTATTTGAATGCGACATTCAACTTGAAGGAGCATCGTTAACTGACTCTAAGGCTCGCTTAGTTATCGAGACCGAAGATTTAGCTTTGCTTTTTAAAGGTAACATCGATAGTAAAGGAAAATGCCAAATCCCTGTTAAGCGCCTTAAGGGCCTTTTAGGTGAAAACGTTAAAGGAACAATTAAACTCGAAGTTATTGCTGAAGACACTTATTTTACCCCTTGGGAATCAGATTTTGAAGTTGAAGCGTCTAAAAAAGTTCAAGTAGAAGTTAAGTCGCAAACTAAAGAAGTTATTAAAGAATCTAAACCGTCTGTAAAAGTTAAAAATGTTAACGAAGTTACAAACAAAGAAAAAGATCACGTATTAAACATTCTCAAATTATTGATTAAAGAAGATATTAATTTAAGTAATGTATCTTTTAGAAAAAATAAACTAAATCACATTGTTGCTACTTATCTAGAAAAGCATCCTATTAACGAAGTTCAAAAAGACAAAATTGTTAATGGTGTAATAAGTGGACTTTCAAAATTAAAATAATAAATTATGGCCCTTCCGGATTTAACAGGTCAAAATATAGAAGATACGTACCAGCGATTATTGCAAAAATCCGGTAGTGGCGATATTACAGATGGCACAGGTTCACTATTTATCCCCAAATCAGCAGTTACTGCTTCTTTCATAGGATCTATAGATGGAGGATCATTTTAAACATATGTATATACAATGGCAACAGTAATTAAATTAAAAAGCGGTACTCAAAATTCAGTTCCTTCGTCTTTACAACAAGGCGAATTTGCTATTAACGTTGACAATGGTAATTTATATTATGGTAGTGGTTCAGACAATGACGTAAAACAAAATATATCACTCCAAACCCTTCGTATTTCTGGTAGCCAAACAGATAATACTGATGTTGCTGCTGATACTCCTATTATAGGAGAAAATATGAACTCGGGTATTGAAAGTGGTGTTGTTTTAATCACAGGTTCATTTGATGGTTCAGGTGAATGGGATGTAAACTTATTTAAAACACCTATAACAAACCATTCTGTTGATTTTAATGCTAGTTATAAATTTACTTTATCAGATGGAACAATTGATCGTGGAGAAGCTATAGGGAATATAGGATGGGATCCGGATTCTTCCGATTTTACCACAGATGAATCTACTTCAGTTCAAGGTAGTTCATTTATACCACAAACCGCTGACGTACCTTATCAGCGTGTACTTTTAATAAACTCCCTCACTACTGCGTTCTTTGGTTTATCTTACAGTAATTTCCAACTCCACGGACCTACTAGTGATTATGCTATATTCAAATGGATTACAGGATCTAATTTAGACACATCAGATTTAAGTAATGCTGAGTATGAAGTAGTTGTTAACTATAAAGCCTACAAATTTTAAAAAATGTTAATAAGTAATCTAATATTTGTATCAGGGTCAGATCCAACAGGTTCACTAAAATTTTATAGTGGAGATGATGTATTAGCTTTAGGTCCTACTAAAAATAATTCGTTAGAAACTAAACTATATAGAGCAGGTTCAAATCCAGTTAGTCTATTGTTTATAACATCGTCTGGTAATGATTCTAAAATAGGTATAAATACTAGAGATCCTAAATCATTTTTGGACGTTAGAGGTAATACGAGCACCGAACCTGCTGATATAGTTTTAAGAACAGCAAAACCTTCAGATGCCAAAATTTCAGCAGGAGATGAAACAGGTAGAATTTCATTTGTAATAGAATCATCTTCATTTACTAATGGTAAAACTAAAACTCAATTTATTAGAAGCGGTAGTTCGGCAGAAATATTTTCAAGAGTTATTGATGAAAACTTGAACGTTGCATATGGTAGTTTAATTTTTTCAGTTAATAGTTCGGACTCCCCACTAGAACCTAAAGAAGCTTTAACAATTGGACAAGGATCTATAGGAGGCTATAGTGGTGTAGGGTTAATAATATCGGGTAATATAGAAATATCTAATGATGTTCCTATAATCACCCTAAAAGATACAACTACGGGTAACATAAACGCTCGTTTAGGTGCCCCTAATAATATAAACTCTGATTGGTGCAATTTACTTTTAAACAATGCCGGAACTACTAAAATCCAATTAATAGGCCAAGATGGCAGTATCAGCAGCAGTGGAGATCTTACCGCTAATAATGGTTCATTCTCAGGAGATCTCACAGTTGAAGGTGATATTATAGCCCAAAATTATATAGTTTCATCTTCAGTCACTTATATGACACAGTCGTTCTCTAGTGGTTCGACAATTTTTGGAGATACATTAGACGACACCCACCAATTTACAGGTAGTGTTGATATAACAGGTTCGTTAACTGCCGCAGGTATAAACTACCCAACAACCGACGGTGATAATGGCGATACATTAATAACAGACGGTGCTGGCAATTTATCATTTACTAGAACAACAGTATATGCCAATGTTAAAAACGTCTCTGGAGGAGAATTAATAAAAGGATACCCAGTCCACGTTACTGGTACCGCAGGTAACACTAGTGAAGTTATAGCAGCATCCGCTTCAAATGCAGCTACAATGCCTGCTCACTTTATTCTAAATGAAACATTAGCAGATGATGCTGAAGGATTAGCAATTGCTGTTGGATACATTAATGGAGTTAACACCATTGGCTTTAATGAAGGTGATACTGTTTATGTAGCAGCGGATGGTGGTTATACAAATGTTAAACCAACAGGATCTAATTTAATTCAAAACTTAGGTATAGTAGATAAAGTAGCAGAAAATGGATCTGGTTTTATTTTAGGTGCTGGTAGATCAAACGACGTACCAAATTTATTAGACAATCAAATATTTTTTGGTTCAGGAAGTAATCAAAGCCACCAAATTCATATTTCAGGGGCCCTTGATACTACCACAGTAAATAATATTACAGCAGACGGTACAATTCGCGCAAGAGTAAAGTCCTTCGATATTCCCCACCCAACACGTAAAGGTAAACGATTAGTTTATGGTGCGCTTGAGGGACCTGAACATGGAATTTACTGCCGTGGGGAATCAAAAGAATTAAAAGCAAAATTACCTCCTGAATGGAGAGCAATGATAGATAAAAAAGGCATCACTGTTCAAATTACCCCTATTGGTGATTGGCAGCCTTTATATTTTAAAAAATTAGAAAGCAATTGGTTATATTTTGGATGTGGCGATAATAGAGAAAACGTCCATTTTTACTGGGAAATAAAAGGTGAAAGAACTGACGTTCCTAGTCTCGAAACAGTACAATAACATATGTATAACCAGTGCCAATATACGCAAGAGATATAATCATAACACCTGCTAGTGGATCCATTATATTTAGTGGATCCGCAAACGGTGGCTTATCGTCTTCTTTAATTGTAGACGACAGTGGTAGTTTAACCATTAATATAGTTGAAAATGGTAATCTTTCAATTAACGGAATGATATTGGCTACTGCCTCTAAAATAGACATCACAGGATCTATAGTAGTAACAGGCAGTGTAAACACAGACGATTTAACAGTTAATAATATATTTACACTTAATGGAAGTCTTGATTTAGGGAACTTCTAATATGTATATTTGAAAATAATAACACAATATGGCTCAAGTAATTAAAATTAAAAGAGGTGGTATAGAAAGTTTAGTAGCTTCTACACCTACTTTACAACAAGGTGAATTGTTGCTTGCAACAGGTTCAGTAAACGGTTTAGGAGCAACGTTTTTTGTAGCTTCTGCTTCAAATAGCCCTTCACTTCCTTATGCAAAAGTAGAAAGCATTTCAGACGGTCCTGCACTAGCGTCATCGTTAGATGGCAATTTTGAAGGATTACTTATTCACTCTTCAAGTGATAATAAACTTTATAGATATAATGGTACTGCATTTGTAGAATTACCAATTGCCGCAGGTAGCTTTGTAGGTACATTACCTGTCTCTAATGGAGGTACAAATGCAACATCATTTGCTGACAAAGCAGTTATTATTTCACAAGATTCCGGAACTGATACGTTATCTGCTTTAGCACTAACAACCTCAGGCCAATTAGTCATTGGTGGCGCCAGTGGTCCTGCTGCAGCTACATTAACTGAAGGCACAGGTCTTACTATTACTAACGGTGATGGCTCAATAACAATAGCTACTAACGACGGTGAAATCGACCACGATTCGTTACTTAACTTTAGCGCAGACGAACACTTCACCCAAGCTAATATTACTACAGTAGGCACAGTTACTTCAGGTGATGTAAGTGCTATATTACCTTCTGGCACAGTTTCAGGTTCCTCTCAAACAGTAGCTAATTTAGATGGGCAAGATGTTACTGTAAGTAGTTTAACTGTAGAAAATTCATTTACTGGGTTTCAATTAAAAAATGGTTCAGGAACTGCTACATATGTTAAATTTTCTCCTACGACTGGTCTAGAAATAGATTTAGGAGGATATGGAAATAGTATAAGTGCTAGCCAAGATATTAAAACTCATGGTGATTTTATAGGTGCAAATACCCATATAAGACTTACTGCCCCTGATGGAGGTGGTAGTGGATTATACTTAAGTAGTAGTGGGGAGTTATCTACAGGAAATTTTAAATTATCATTAGGAGATATAGAAGGAGAAGGTAACTCTACAACCCTTATAGTAGATGATATTAATGAACAAATTTCACTAAGCAAAACCTTAAGTGTAACAGGCAATATAACAGTTACGGGAACTGTAGATGGTGTAGATATAGCTTCATTAGAAAATAGTGTACAAGCTAATGATACTGAAATCGCTAACTTAACTGCTGCAACAAGCTCGTATAGTACTGCAACCGGTGTTGAAAACAACGCCGATGTAACTGACTTTACTAATGTTCAAGCTGCAGGCGCTTTGATGGATTCAGAAGTTACATCATTGTCATTAATTAAAGGACTCACGGCAGCACAAATTAGTGGTGCCTTTGATTCTGTAAGCGCTTCACTTGCTTCAAATATTCCTACAAACAATAACCAATTAACTAATGGTGCTGGATATATTACAGATTACACTGTAACTAGTGGCGATGTAACAGCTCACGTAGGCGATATTGATCATGATTCGTTACTTAACTTTAGCGCAGACGAACACTTTACCCAGGCAAATATCACAACAGTTGGAACTGTTACTTCAGGTGATGTAAGTGCTATATTACCTACAGGTACCGTTTCTGGTTCTGAACAAGTTGAAGACATTGTTGGTGGTATGCTTACAGGTAATACTGAAACACTTATTACAGTAACATATCAAGATGGGGACGGAACTATTGATTTTGTAGTTGACAATGACTTATCAAACTACTCAAATGCTTCTACTAACTTTATTACAACTGGTGCTTCAGTTGGTGGTGATTTAACTGGAACAATTGCTTCAGCTACAGTAACTAAAATACAAAACACATCTATTACTTCAACCCAAGCTGGTTATTTAGCAACATTAGACCAATCAGTATCATCAAGTGCGTCTCCCACATTCGCCGGATTAACAGTTACAGGCGACGTTTCGGTCCAAGGTTCATTAACAACAGTTAACTCAAACGAAGTTAATTTAGGTGATAGAATTATTACCCTTAACACTGCAGATGGAGCAGGTGACGCTGGTATCCAAGTTCACGATACTAACACAGCTGAAACAGGTTCGTTACTTTGGGACACTGATGGCAATTACTGGAAAGTAGGTGTTGTAGGTGGTACTGATTACCGTTTAGCAGAATGGGATGGCGAAACTGCAGGTGGTGGTGATTTCATTCACACTGATTCTAACGGCAGAATAAACGCAATTAATACTACAACAGACGGCGATTTATTAATCTCCGATGGTGACGGTACATTCACAGTTACTAACGTAATTGACGGCGGTACTTATTAAAAAAATATATATACTTTTTTGTAAAGAGTCTCGTTTTTTCGAGGCTCTTTACTATTTATATTCACAGTATATACTGTTAACTCAAAAATAGACCATATATATGGCACAAGTAGTAAAACTAAAACGCAGTTCAACTGCAGGTAATGCTCCCACATCGGGGCAGATGGTAGCCGGAGAATTGGCTATGAATACCGCTGACGGTAAACTATTTTTAAGAGACGATTCAGATGTACGTCCTATAATAACTGTCGATAATGAAGTTACTGGTAGTATAAACTTAATAGGTAATATAACAGCCTCGGGAATTATAAGTGCAAGTGGTAATATATATGGAGGATTAAGTCTTACTCTTGATAATAAGATTGTCTTAAACCGAGCGGGAGGTTCTGGTTTATTAGATGTAGGCCCAGACTCGGATTTTACTACTATTCGATATGGTAAAAATGGCAACCCTAATCATGATTTCAAAGGTAATATTACAGCTTCAAGTAATATTAGCTCGAGTGGAACAAGCGATAATTTCTTTGGAGGTAGATTAGTACTAGATAACTCAAAATATGTTGCTAGTACTGTAGGAGGTACTACACGAAACATCCTTGGTATAGATGGATCTTTTGTTACTCAAGTAGCTAGTAGTAACCTTGCAACTAATATAAAAGGAACCTCTATAACAGCATCTAATAATACTTTAATACAAGGCACTCTAGCAATTGATGGTATCGCAGACGTATCAGCCTCTATCGCATCCGCAGGAGGAGGTGGAGCTGTTGCCACTTATACAAATGGTTCTGACAACAGAATTATAACATCTACAGGTACAGATGGCATTAATGGTGAAGCTAATTTAACATTTGATGGCACTTCTTTAACCTTAACAGGTAATATTACAGCCTCAGGTAATGTAAGTGCAAGTGGTACTATAGTAGGCTCAAACCTTTCAGGCACAAACACAGGCGACCAAGACCTATCATCTTATATTCAGAACTCTCAAACAAGCTCTATGAGTGTTGCTACTGCTTCTTATGTAGCAGGTGCTAATGTTGATGGAGCCGTTTCATTAGCAACAGTTGCTACCACAGCTATAGCAGCTGCTTCAGCTACAAATGCTACAAATGCTACAAACGCTTCTTATGTTAATGTTGCTTCTATTACAGCTGATACAGAATATGGAGTTGTATTTAGAGATGGCTCCTCACCAGGAAATCAACAATTATATGCTGATTCTGAAGAAGATACACCATCTTGGAACCCATCAACAAATGTGTTTACAACCCCTAACTTAGTAGCTACTACAATAAGCTCAAGTGGAACAAGCGACAATTTCTTTGGAGGTAGATTAGTACTAGATAACTCAAAATATGTTGCTGGTACTGAAACAGGAGGTACTACACGAAACATCCTTAGTATAGATGGTTCTAATATTACTCAAGTAGCTAATGGCAACCTTGCAACTAACATTAAAGGTACCTCAATCAGTATAGATAATGCTCTTACTGTAGACACTGGTAATATTACAGTAACTAATGGTAATGTTCATTTAGATACAAATAATACTCAAATCACAGGTAAGTTAACTGGAGGGACTGAAGGAGATTTAATTGGAATAAATGCTAGTGATTCTGTAGTAGTTGGAAACACTACAGCAGATAGTATTACTTTAGTAGGAAACACAGAACTTCAAGGTAATTTAAATATTTCACAAACTACAAACAGCAATGTGATAATTACAGGTAGTATAACTCACAAATTTCCTGATGCTACCTACACATATCAAGGTGAATTATCTCCTTTAGCAGGAACCTTATTAACAGCAGGTGAAGTTTACCACTACTCAGGTAGTGGTTGGATTGTTGCTGACGCAAGTGACGATACCGCCACAAAACACTTAGGAGTAGCAGTGTCTGCTACTGAAGTAATGATTAGAGGATATATTAGAAATACGGTATATGCCGGATTAGGAACAGGTAACGTACTTTACCTTTCTACTACAGCAGGAGACGTAACTATAACACCACCTTCTACAGCAGGAGAATACGTTCGAGTTTTAGGGTATTGTGTAGAGGGTACTACTCGAGTAATTTATTTTAACCCATCCCAAGACTGGATAGAATTATAATAATCATGCCTAAATTTAGTGGAATAGACGCATCTTTAATTGCCGCTTTTAGCGGAAAAAGCTTTGTTGAAGGCGGTGGTGGAGGTGTCACGCTACCTTCTGAAACTGACACTGGTGTAATATATTTTGAAGCAGGAGGATTTAATGATAGTATTATTGATGCTGATGAAATATTTAGTAGTGCCTCAATTTCTTTATACAAAGCCCAAATATTTGACAGAACCGATATTGTTTCAATAAAAGCTAATCCCTATCATATATTTGCTCTTTCGTCCACTGGAGCATTGTATTCTGCAGGATCAACTAATACTACTAGTATGGGGAGAAGCACAACAGGTACAGGAAATGAAACGTACAACTTTGTAGAAACCCTAACCTCAGTAGACAAATTTGCCCCCCACGCTAATGGATGTTTTGCTATCAAAACAGATGGAACTTTGTGGTGGTGCGGGAGTATTAGCAATTATGCTCAAGCAGCTAATATTTCAAACCAATCAGTAAATTATGCATATGGTTCATGGCTACAATTCGGTACTGACACAGATTGGAAAGATATATTTATTTTCCCATCATACCCATATACAGCATTTGCAGTAAAAGGGGGGATAGGCTCTGAATATCTTTATAGCTGTGGATATAATCAATATGGTAGAACAGGATTAGGTCTTAGCTCGGGAATAACATTGGGTTGGACTAGAGTAAAATCAGATGCTTCTACAGACTGGACAGAAACTATAGATTGGGTGCATTCTAGTTATTATGGTGTTACTATAATTACTAAAAGTGGGAAATTATTTTGTATGGGTGATGGTCAATACCATGGGTGTGGGCAGGGAGGTACTACAGATCAATTATACCCAATACAAGTAGGAACTGATACTGATTGGGTTAAATCTTACGACGTAGGCCAAGCGGGGGCGTTTGCTATAAAATCAACAGGAGAAATCTATTCCTCTATTAGTAATACTGGTTACTATGAAATCCGTCCTTCTATCGCTGACAGAACATTTAGGCAATGTGGCACGGGCTCAGATTATGAAGATATTAGAGTACAAGATACTATAAATGGATCAGGTGCTGAAGTAATTTTTAAAAAATCTACTGATGGAAATTGGTACTTTAATGCTAATCAAACTTTTTATTGTTTAGGAGGCGCAAACCCTGCAACTGATGGGGCCGACAATTGGATAACAATAAATGAAGTACTTCAAGGAAACGATATGACAAGAACTGGTTCTATAGAAGATATCTTAATTACTTTTAAAAACAACAACCAAGTCCAAGGAGAAATTATTACATTTGTAATCTCAGGAAGCGCATGATATACTCAGTAACACTTACAACAGAAAACGAATTCAACCAAACATGGAGTCATCCTTCATGTCCAAATTTAGGATGGACTTTTATTGAAGAAACATTTGAAGATTGCCTTCAAGAAGACGGAACATACGTTGCTACTTACGATACGTTAGTAATTCCTGAAGGTGAAACAATGTGTTTTACATACCTAACAGATTCTGGTGAAACTACATACCATTTAGGTCCTGGAGAATACGGAATTAAACCCGAATAATTTGGGGTTTTCAAAATATTTACATACGTATATGCAAACCATTAAAAATAAAAGTTATGGCAGACACAGTAAAATTCACTGAAGAAGAATTAAACGAAATTAAAGACCTCCAAAAACTATTCAACACAGTTGTTTACCAAGCAGGTCAAACTTACCTCGAAAATTTAGCTCTTAGAAAGAAAAAAGAACAAGTTTCTAGCAATTTCGATGAAGTAAAAAGACGCGAACAAGAAATCGTATCTAAGCTCACTACTACCTACGGACAAGGAAAAATTAACCTAGAAACCGGTGAGTTTACTCCAGTTTCAACTACCGAGGAAGAAGCAGAAGATTAAGCACTCGGTTTAGAAACCTTTCTTATATTTATGGGGGACCAACTATGGGTTCCCCATATTTGTTTACACAAGACAATAAAAATATAGGAAATGGCAACAGAAACAATCTTATCTCCCGGAGTTCTTTTACAAGAAACCGATAAATCCTTTATCACACCTGGGGTTGATCCATCAGGAATGGCAATCATTGGCCCTACTGCAAGAGGACCAGTTAATATCCCCTTACAAATCAACAATTACAGTGATTTTAAAGAAATTTTCGGTACTACATTCCAAAATGACACGCAAAGAGAAGAATATTTTACACACCTTGCAGTAAAAAATTACTTTGCAAACGGGGGAGCAAGCGCTCTTGTAACTAGAGTAGTATCTGGTTCATTTACTTCAGCCGCTAATACTCACATCACATCTTCAAAAGGTGGGCAACCTGGCAGATTAACCTCAACACAAACTACAGCTTCTGATTCATCAGGAACTTGGAATTCTCTTGCTGATGGTACACCATCTTCCATAAACACTTATTCCGACATAGCTTTAAGTGGTGGTAGTGGCACAGGAGGAAAAGTTAGTGTTACAATATCAGCTTCATTATTAACTAATTTAACTTTAAGTTTAGGTGCAAATTATGAATTAAATGACGTATTAGAATTTGCTGGAACTAGTGTTGATGGTGGTGGTACTCACACTTTAGAACCATTAACTGTCAATAACCTTATTAATAACCAACCATTTACTTTAGTAACTATTGGTCAAGGTACCGTATTTAACCAAAGCGTTGGTATTGCTACTACTGCATCTGAATACGCTAACGGTGCTTTTGAGACAGGTTCTAAAGATAACATTAAGTGGGAAATTAAAGATATAAATAATGCCCAAGGTACATTTACTCTTATTATTAGAAGAGGCGATGATACACCTGCAGCTCCTATTGTTCTTGAAACATTTACTGAATGTTCGCTCGACCCACTATCAGAAAATTACATCGCTAAAAGAGTAGGCGACCAAACACAAGCAGCAGAGTTAGACAGCGAAACTGGAGATTATTTAGTTACTACCACAGGTGAATTCCCCAACAAATCTAAATACGTTCGTGTATCTAACGTTCAGTATCCCACATACAAGTATATCACAAACGAAGGAGTTGTTGGGGTTGATAGTGACAGCGTATCTTACTCAGGTTCATTACCCCTACCACGATCTGGTGGTTTTTATGGAGCTATAGGAGACTTATTAAGCACTACAGCTGCCGATAATAGATTCGGATCAGCTTCAGGAACAAGCGTTGATAATATTCAAGGTTTAAGTACCTCTTCTTACGACATAGCAATTTCACTTCTTAAAAACAAAGACGAATACAAATTCAAAACACTTGTTATCCCTGGACTTAACCAAGATACCCACGCAACCACAATCAACACTGTAATTGAAAACACTACAGCACGTGGTGATAGCTTCTTTGTTACAGACATGGAAGTTTGGGGTGAATCAGTGGCAAACGTAGTTGACGAAGCTGGAGATATCGATTCTTCATTCGCTGCTACTTACTGGCCTTGGGTTCAAGTTAGAAGTACCGAATTAGCTAGAAATATTTGGTGCCCCGCTTCAACTATTATTCCTGGTGTTTATTCTAAAAATGACAGCATAGGAGCGCCTTGGTTTGCACCTGCTGGTGAAATTAGAGGTAAATTAGGTAGATTAGTAACTGGAGTAGAAAAGAAATTAAGCAAAGGAAGCCGCGATACATTATACGGTAATAAAGTTAACCCAATCGCAACTTTCCCCAATAGTGGTGCTATAATATTCGGTCAGAAAACATTACAAAACGCTAAGAGCGCTCTTGATAGAGTAAACGTTCGCAGAATGTTACTTGATGTTAAAGATACAATCGGTACATTTGCTGATAATATTGTATTTGAACAAAACACAGCTGCAACTCGCGATCGTTTTATAAGACAAGCTACTCCATATCTTGAAAGCTTAGTACAAAGACAGGGTCTTTATGCATTCCAGGTTAAAATGGACGGTCAAAATAACACACCTGATGTTATTGACGAAAATAAACTCGTTGGTCAAGTATTTTTACAACCAACTAAAACAGCAGAATTCATTGTAATTGACTTCACTCTAACAAGAACTGGAGCTTCATTTACAGATTAATTATAGAACTATACAAAATAAAATAAAATGGCAACAGAAACAATTTTATCACCTGGTGTATTACTCCAAGAAATAGATAAATCATTTATCACTCCTGGAGTTGACCCTTCTGGGTTAGCAATTATTGGACCTACAGCTAAAGGTCCGGTTGAAATCCCTACTTATATTAGAGATTACAACACTTTTAAAGAAGTATATGGAACTACATTAGAATCAGCATCTAATGCTTATGAATATTATACTAGTTTAGCTGTAAAGAATTACTTCCAAAATGGTGGTTCTAACTGTCTAGTAACTAGAGTAGTTAGGGATGCTAGCAGCTGGACTCCCGCCTCAAGCAGCAGAATAGCTCCTAGAGATGCTGCAGATACTGCTGGTGATGGACCATTTACTTTAGAAACCTTAAGTAAAGGTACTTTAATGAATAGCTCAGGATCTGAATATTCTAACGGTGCTTTAGAAAATGGATCTAAAGATAACATAAGATGGGAAGTTAAAGATATAAACACAGCACAAGGTACATTTACTCTTATTATTAGAAGAGGTGACGACACTACTGCTAAACCAATAGTTGTTGAAACATTTACCGAATGTTCACTTGATCCACTTTCTGAAAACTATATTTCTCGTAGAGTAGGCGATCAATACTATAGCAAAGATGAAACTGATCCTGACAATATACTAGTTACTATTAATGGTGAATTTCCTAACAAATCCAGATACGTTAGAGTTTCTGCTGTAAGTTCTTCACTATACCAATATATTGATAATGGTGGTTCAGTCCAAGCTGGATATGCTGACAAGTTACCTAACAGCGGAAGTGGTATATTTGATGGTGGTACTGGTGGCAATTTAGATGGTGCCCCATTATTTGGTGAAAATGGTGTTGCAGACAACGCTATTCAAGGCCTCCAAGAAGACGATTACGATGACGCTATCAACATCCTAAAAAACAAGGATGAATACAGATTCAAAACCCTAGTTGCTCCTGGTTTAACACAGGAATTAGCAAGCGATAAAGTATCAACTATAATTGAAAACACTACTGCACGTGGCGATAGCTTCTACGTAGTTGACTTGGTAGATTATGGTAAAACTACCGCAAATGTAACCACAGAAGCAGGTGAATTAGATACTTCATTCGCAGCTTCTTACTGGCCTTGGGTACTTGTTAGAAGCACTGAATTAGGTAGAAACGTATGGTGCCCAGCTTCAACAGTAATTCCAGGTGTATACTCTAAAAACGACAGCATTGCAGCTCCTTGGTTCGCACCTGCTGGTTTGACTAGAGGTGGTATTACCAACGTTACTAGAGTAGAAAAGAAACTCAGCAAAGCAGTTAGAGATACTTTATACTCAAACAAAGTTAACCCACTTGCTACTTTCCCAGGACAAGGTATCGTAGTATTCGGCCAGAAAACACTACAAAACGCTAAGAGTGCTCTTGACAGAGTAAACGTTCGCAGAATGTTACTTGACGTTAAAGACACTATCAACGGATTCGCTAGAAGTATCTTGTTTGAACAGAATACCGAAGCAACTCGCGAACGCTTTGTAAGATTAGCTACTCCATACCTTGAAAGCTTGGTACAGAGACAAGGCCTCTACGCTTTCCAAGTCAAGATGGATGGCCAAAATAACACACCGGATGTTATTGACGAAAACAAATTGGTAGGACAGGTGTTCTTACAACCAACAAAGACCGCAGAATTCATCGTTCTCGACTTTACTTTAACACCAACCGGAGCCTCCTTCACAGATTAATATATGTATTAATAACCAACAACACTAAAAATAAAATAAAATGGCAATTTTAGATAATTCAGAGTTAGGCACAATCGGTATGTTCTACAAGACATACGAGCCAAAAACTAAAAACAGATTCTACTTCGATATCGAAGGTGTACCTGCTTTCTTAGTTAAAAAAGCAGACAGACCAAAACCTTCATTTGAAGAAGTAGTACTTGACCACATTAACGTACAAAGAAAACTCAAAGGTAGAGTTTCTTGGGGTGACATTACGTGCGAATTGTACGATCCAATCAACCCATCAGGTGCACAAGCCGTAATGAACTGGTTTAGACTCCACCACGAATCAATAACTGGTAGAGACGGTTACCAAGATTTCTACAAGAAAGACGTTAAATTCCGTTCTTTAGGTCCTGTAGGTGATGTTGTTGAAGAGTGGGAATTGAAAGGAGCATTTATTAAGAGTGCTGACTTCCAAGACGCCGATTGGTCAAACGCAAATACTGCACAGACAATTAGCTTAACTCTTGCAATGGATTACTGCGTATTAAGATACTAATTGCCAAAAACAATATAAAAGAAAAGGCGCCTTTGGGCGCCTTTTTCTATTTACTCATATATGTATATGCAACAATAAATGTTATAACATGGCAGAAAAAAAGTTACAAACTGAAATGGTTGGCCTACCTTCAAAAGGCCTTTTATACCCAGAGGGTTCTCCACTTCGCAACGGCTCAATAGAAGTAAAGTATATGACGGCCAAAGAAGAAGATATCCTAACAAACCAATCCTACATTAAATCGGGTGTAGTAATTGATAAATTATTGCAATCGCTAGTGGTGTCTCCTATCGATTTTAACGACATTTTAATTGGAGATAAAAACGCTGTTTTGGTTGCAGCGCGGGTCTATGGTTATGGTCCTCATTATGTGTTTAACTACACTAATCCTAGCACTAATGAAGACGAAGAAGTTATGATCGATTTAGCTCAAGTGCAAGATAAAGAGATAGATGAATCACTTATCAAAACACCTGGTGTAAACGAATTTGATTTTGAATTACCCGCTTCAAAAAGAAAAGTTACATTTAAACTTCTCACCCAAAGAGACGAAAACAACATTCAGCTTGATCTTAAGAATCAAAGAAAAATGAAAAGAGAAGCAGAATTAACCACACGTCTCAAACACACCATCGTAGCAATTGATGGAGACAAAGATAAAGCTGCCATTAAAGAATTTGTAGATTCAGAATTGCTTGCAGTAGATTCAAGAGCGTTAAGAAACTACATTAAGGATGTGTCACCTGACGTAGATCTTACGTTTAACTTCGAAGGAGAGGACGGTACCGTTGTTAATAACGTCCAAATTCCCATCGGAGTAACGTTCTTTTGGCCTGACCTCCAGGTATAAACCAGTAATATACGATGAGGTATTCGACCTCACATACTGGGGACAGGGAGGATTCAGTTTCGAACAAGCGTGGAATTTACCAGTTTATATGAGGCGCTATTATATAAATAAAATAAGCGACATTCATAAAAAACAGGAAGAAGCATCTAAAGGACATAATGAAGACGAACAAGCGATGAAAACTCTTGAAAATTTCAATATAGACTGGGATAACATTCCTCGAGATTCAGGGCTTAAAAATGAACTGTAAGGCGGTATAACACTGCCTTACACTTTTTGATATTTATATAGGAATATTTCTATACATGGCTGAAGAACAAGATTTAGATAAACTGATAGAAAAGAGAAAACAACTCGCCGAACTTTTACAGCGTGAAGGAAATCTTAGTGCTCAAAGGGCTAAAGCTATTTCTGAACAATACAATACTTTAGAAGAAATAGCAAATATTACTCAAACCGTTACCCAAAATGGTGAGAGTTTTGTTAAAGAATTAAATAAAGCCGTAGATGCAGGAACAGGTTTATACGATGTTTCGGTAGGTTTAGTAGAAAGTCTTAAAGAAAGTTTAGGTATTCAAACAAGACGCAATGAATTTGATAGAGATCTTTTTAAAATTAATAAAGATATAACAAATACTTTAAGAGATCAAAAAGAAAATTTAACCAGTGAAAGCGATGTATCTAAACAAATAGCCAAAAACGACGAAAAACGTTTAGCAGCATTAAAAATATCTAAATCCCTAACTGAGGGAATGAGCGAAGAGTCTTTAAAGCAAGTACAAAAAGCTCAAGACGTTTATTTAGCTAGACAAGATATAGAAAAATTAATTAAAGCAGAATTAGCAGCTGTAGCAGCAGGTGCTCCTTACGACGCAGCAAAATTAGAAAGATTACAAGCTTCAGCTAGGTCTTTAGATAACTCTCTTGAAACCCAATTAGAGACACTAAATCCTATGCAACAACAATTGTTGTTTACTAATATGAATGTTGCTGGTTTAGAAGAAGCTAATGCAAAACAAAAAGAACAATTAGCTAGAATACAAGAAATCAATAAAGCTACTGGCTTAACAGGTGCCATTATTGGGGGACTTAGCAAACTTCCCGGTATAGGACAAATATTTAAAGCCCAAGATTTAGAAGATATTAAAAAAGAACTCCTAGAATCTGGACAAGAAGCCGATAAATTTCAAATAGCAGGCAAATTAGTTTCTAAAACATTTGATAACCTCAAAAATACGCTCAGCGACCCTGTATTTTTATTTACAGCACTTACAGGAGCTTTGGTTAGAAATTCAAAACTAGTTAACGAATTTCAAACAGAACTAGGTGTAGGTTACAACAATGCGCTTGCTATGCGCACAGAAATAGCAAATGCTGCGGACGCAAGTGGTGATTTGTTTATTAACAGTGAACGATTACAAAAATCCGTATTTGCTTTAGCACAAAATACAGGTGTATTTTTTGATCTTAGCTCTAAATCAGCCGAAACATTTACCAACTTAACAGAACGAATGGGGTTAGCTGCAAATGAAGCAGGTAACCTTACAATGTTGTTAAGACTTCAAGGTAAAGATACAGAAACTACTATGTCTAACTTAGTAGGAACTGCAAATGCCGCCTTAGCTACAAGTAAAACCACAGCAAACGTTAAAGATATATTAGGTGATGTCGCTAAATCATCAAAAGGATTACAGGCATCATTCGCTGCTAATCCAGGTGCACTTGCTAAAGCTGCAGTTGCCGCTAGAGAATTAGGTGCTACCTTAAAAGATATAGAAGCTACTCAAAAAAGTCTATTAAGTTTTGAATCAAGCATAGAAGCAGAATTAAAAGCAGAATTGCTAACAGGAAAACAACTTAATCTTGAAAAAGCAAGAGCAGCGGCACTTAATAACGATATGAAAACCTTGGGTGAAGAACTCAAGAAACAAAATGTTGATTTAGCTTCGTTTGGAAAAATGAATGTTCTTCAACAAGAAGCTATGGCTGAAGCAATGGGTATGAGTCGCGATGCTATGGCAGAAATGTTACTAAAACAACAAACCCAAGGCATGGCTGCTGAAGAAGTTAGAGCCAAATTTGGTGAACAAGCATACGAGCAATTTAAAGCTATGGATGCTAGCCAAAAAATGAATGAAGCTATGGCAAAATTAAAAGACATATTTGCCAATCTCTTAACAGTAGTTACTCCTATTATTGATGCCCTTGCATTTGTACTTCAACCTATTGCTATGATAGGGCAGGGAATAGCCAAGCTTAACGAATGGACAAAAGGCTGGGCTAGTAAAATATTAGGTGTAGTTGTTGCAGTTAAAATGCTTAGTGGGGGATTTGGGGGGCTACTTGATAAAATTAAAGGAATTTCATTTGGTGGGTTAAGAGAAAGAATAGTAAGTGCTTTTGATTCTAAAACTTATACTGGTTTCTTTAGTGGTATACAAGAAAGATTTAAAGGATTATCTGAACCATTAAAAGGACTTAGAGATAAACTAATGGATACTTTTGGGGGAGCCGCTGATAAAGCCAAAGGGATTCAATTTGACGAAAGAATAGGTAAAAAAGGTGGATTCCGTGATATGGTTTCAGGACGCTTTGTAAGCGAAGAAGCCGCCAATAAAGCTGGAGTATTTAAACCAGGTACAGGTCCAACAGCTGCTGCCGCAGCTGGTGCTACTGACGCTGCTGGTTCTGCAGGTGCCGCAGCTACTGCTGCCCCTAAAGGAGCTGCTGCTGGTGCTGCTGGTGCTACTGACGCTGCTGGTTCTGCAGGTGCTACCCCTGCGCCCGCAGATAATGGTAAAACTTTAAAAGAAAAAATGCAAAATATTGCCGAAGGTATTAAAGCCTTTGCTGATAAAGATGTAATTAAAGGTGCTTTATCTATGATAGTTGCTGCACCTGGTTTAGTAGCGCTTGGTTTAGCGTCGTTACCTTTAAAAATCACTGAAAAAATTAACGGTAAAGCTATCCAAACAGGTATGGAAGGTATAGCTAATGGAATTAAAGCATTTGAAGGTACTACTAAAGGGGCATTAGCATTATTAGTCGCTACCCCTGGATTATTAGCACTTGGTTTAGCTGCTCCTGGATTAGCATTAATAGGAGTTGTAGGAACTGGTATAGCCGCTGGTTTAAAAGGTATATCTGTTGGTATGAATGCTCTAGGTAAAAACATGGTTGGTATTATAAAAGGTTCTATAGCATTAACAACTTTAGCTTTACCAATAGCAGCCGCCGCAGCTGCATTCCAATTATTAGAGGGAGTTGATCCTGGCGCTATGATAGCGTTTAGTGTTTCTTTAGGAATTTTAGGAACAGCAGCCGCTATTTTAGGAAGTATGTTACCTGTAGTTGCTATGGGTGCATTAGCATTAACAACCTTAGCTATTCCTATAGCAGCTACAGCAGCAGCCTTTAGTTTATTAAAGGGTATAGATACTTCTATGATGTTAGGATTTGCTGCTGCTTTAGGTGTTTTAGGATTAGCAGCAGCTGGTTTTGGGATAGTAGCCCCATTAATAATAACAGGTTCAGTAGCTATTGGTGCTTTAGGATTAGCTTTATTACCTTTAGCAGTTGCAATGAATGTAGCTGCTCCTGCGGCTGAACAATTTGCACATGTATTATCTAGTTTAGGAGAAATAAATGTAGCTAATTTATTTGGATTAGCAATGACATTACCTACATTAGCCTTTGGTATTGGTGCTTTAGCACTTTCGATTGGAACCGCAGTTCTTGCAGCTATTTCTTTAAAAGTTTTAACCAATGCTTTAGAACCATTAGCTGAAATGGCCCCTAAGTTTGACATAACTAATAAATCACTAGCAGGTATTGCTGGAAGTATAGCTTTAATAAGTACTTCTTTAGCAGGTTTAGATGTTTCTAAATTAGAACAAATAGCAGATTTAGGAGAAAACATAAACATAACATCCACAGCGGGTTTAGATGTTTCTAAATTAGAACAAATAGCAGATTTAGGAGAAAACATAAACATAACATCTACTACGGTAACATCAGCCGCACCAACCCCTTCTCCCCAATCACCAGGAACAACTTCTCTTACTGAAGGAACTACTACAGCAGCAAACGCTGGTGGCATTACAGGAGAAGAAGTTAGAGCAATTGTTGAAGAAACAGTTACAGCAACTATTAACGCTCTTGTCCCTGACATGGTAGCAGCATTGAAAGAAGGTCAAGGCAAGATACAAGTTACTAACGATAACTTTAATAACTCTAGACAAAGCGAAGGTCCATCTCGCAACCGAAATATAGTAAACAATAACTTTGCATAATGGCATCACGTAGACCAGATATAACAACAGATATGGGCCGAGGTAACCCAGGTAGCCCTAAACGATTTACTTCACAAGAAGAAATTGACTATAGTATCGAAAACAGAGGTTACCAAGACGCTCGAAACTTGGCCCCTATAACTGATGTTACTACAGATGGTCCTATCCCTGCGGATATACCAAGGGATATGATTAAATTTAACATCAAAGTTATTGATCCTGAAAATCCCCTCAATGCCGAAATGTTAGTATTTAGAGCATATTTGGACGATATAAGTGACAGTTATAAAGCAGGGTACAATAGTTACAAATACAATGGTAGAGCAGAAAATTTCTACACTTATAATGAATTTGATCGCTCTATTTCATTTAAATTTAGAATCCAAGCCCAATCAAGGCAAGAAATGAAACCATTATACCAAAAACTAAATTATTTAGTTGCTCAAACTGCCCCACAATATAAAAATGGTAGAATGCGAGCTAAATACAATAGATTAACCATTGGCGATTGGATAAACGAAGTGCCTGGATTTTTTGAAAGTATAAACTTAAATTGGAAAGGGGCATATTCTTGGGAAATTGACTCAGAAGAACAACTTGGTTCAGACGGTATTCGAATGAACCAACTACCACAAAACTTAGACGTAGATTGTTCGTTTAAGCCCATCCACGATTTTGCCCCTGAAAACAGCAAAGATTCACCCTTTATTTTACCTCACAGAGGAGGTATAGACACTGCCCAAAACTGGCTTATTTCTGATTCTACTTCGAACTTATTATCATCGTTAGGAACATTTGGATCATGAATCGTTACAGCAATATACGACTTAAAAAAGACTCAGACGGTAAACGCTATATAAGAAGCGTTATTTATCCTGAAATCCCTGAAACTTTAGACGATATTTACGTTGAAACAGAATACGGTGACCGTGTAGATATTTTAGCGTACCAATTCTATAACGATACATCTTTATGGTGGATTATTACAACTGCTAACCCGGGAAAACTAAGGCGCGATACTTATGTTTGTCCTGCGGGTTTACAAATTAGAATACCTTTAGATCCTAACCCTATTATAGACGAATTTGAAAGAATAAATAGAGCTAGATGAGTATTTTTAAACAGTCGTTTCCTAAATGGATCCAAAGTCAATTAAATAAAAGACAAGAACTTCAAGCTACTGGCCTCAATGGAGGAAAAAAAAGCAACGAAGCTCTTGTTTGGAACCAGTCTAAACAGTGTGTTATTAGAGCAACCTCGTTAGTTGATTATACTAAGGAAGTAGACGGTGGTTTAGGTATAGGTGATTTTAATACAATAGGAGGAAATCAATTAGCAAAACGATTCATACTTCAAGGAGGTATACTAAACAAAGGACAAATTCGCAGAGCCCATTTTGGTCAAGAGAGTTCAGCATACGGAGACCCATTATTAGGATCCAACAGTGGTCCTGAGGGGTTCGGACAGGTACCAATGCCTGGTATTACTAGCTTAGACATTGCAACTAAAAGTGCGTATGGTTCTTTACGCCAAGCAAAATTAAGTTTTGTAGTTCACAATCTCAGACAACTAGAGATTATGGAATTGCTTTATATGCGACCAGGATACCCTGTGTTGGTAGAATGGCAATGGTCACCTTATGTACACAGTGTAGACGGTGTAATACATAGAAGCCATAAAGTTAGTTCAGACACTGTATTCGCAGAAAAAGTTAACCAAGAACAACTATATTCTGAAATAATAAAACTAAAAAAAGAATCTGAAGGTAATTACGACGGATTTCTTGGATTCGTAACTAATTTTGGTTTCCAAGCGCGTCCTGATGGAGGATTCGATTGCTATTCAGAAATTGTGTCTATGGGTGAAGTTATTGACTCACTTAAAATAGGCAGTAGTTCACACATACTTTCAAAATTATTCCCGGGTAAAGAATTTACTTTTAAACTTCATAAAGAAGACGAAGACGAAGAAATCAAAAACCCAGATATACTAAGAGCTATACTCCTTGGTTTAGCTAAATTTACTGGCACTGTAGATACTGCTGGTGGTGAAATACCGTGGGCCCCTCAAATTTGGGAAAATTGGTTTAACAATGAATCTGGAGAATTAGCAGATGCCATAGTAAACATTATTATAGATAAATTTGAACCACTCCAAGCTTATACTAGCAGCGATGAAAAGATGCAAGCCTTAGAACAATATGTTCTAAAAACAAACCAAACTACAAGTTCTGGAGGCTTTAGAGTCCGATTAAACACTGGATATGTTAGGTGGGATTTACTAGCATTCCTTTTTAACGAATTAGTATTCGCACGCCCTAGTGACGATACAGAACCACCTGTTAAAATAATACAGCACTTTTTAAGAAATAACCCCAACAACCAAGACAAACCAATACCCGAATTAATCAAATACGTAAAAATTACAGGGGGTAATAAAGATGATCTTATTGATTTAAGTTGCGATCCTAAGGTTTGTATTTTACCTCACTCATTTTTTGATACTAGATTACAAGAAACTATAGATCCTGACCAAGGAAGATTAGGAAAAGTAATAGAAGGTATTGGTGATGGTTTTGAGTGGCTCTTTGGTAGATTAAGTAATGCCGTTGTAGCATTAGTAGATAAAGACGTTGATTTTGCTGGATTTGGTTTTTCTGCAACAGAATTAAATCTTGAAGAAGAAGCTAAATACTACATTGGTGGTATTTATTTAAACACCAAAATGCTTTTAAAAGCATACGATTCAAGTATTAAAAACAAAGATCAATCAGAAGTAGATTTTGGTGATTTCTTTAAAGCTATATGGGACGACGTAAATGCTGCTTGTCCTTTACACAACTTTATTTTTAAAATCGACAATGAATTCCCTAACACTGCGTATGTTATGGATTTACCTGTTGATAACAACCAATTAAAAGAAATTAAAGACAAATTATTTACTGTTGAAGTACAGTCGTCAAACAGCGCTGTAAGAGAATACGACATACAAGCAACTATCCCAGACGCATTAAAATCAACAGTGGCAGTACACGCTCAAAATCCAGATACAACAGAAGATTTAGACGATTTAACATTTCAAGCGTTTAATAGAAATATTAAAAACCGAATATTTTTCGCGCCTACCGTTAAAACCCAAGAACAAATAGATCGCGAACGTGCTCAAGCTGCACGTGAAAGGGAAGCGTATTCTAATTCTCCCGCCGCTAAAGAAGATAGAAGACTAGGAATATCATATGAAGAATCTAGAACCCCCGAAGGTAAAGCTAAAAAACGTTACTTACTTGCGGCTGAAAAATTCAACAAATTAACTCCACTTTATTTTGAAATTGTAAGTGCGGATGAAAATGATTCAATAGAAGATTCAAACGATACTGTATCTGACCTTAAATCGTCTTTAAAAGAATTACAAACTGCTACCCTACAATTAGAACAGTTAAAAAATGCAAATTTAGGAGCGAGCGCAGTTATTCCCTTAGAATTCACAATGACACTTGACGGTATATCAAATATTCTTATTGGTTCCGTATTTAAAATTAGAGGCGATCGTTTGCCAAAAGCATATAGAGATAAAGTTGGATTTATTGTATTTAAAGAAGAACAAAGTATAACTTCGGGTCAAGATTGGGTTACCAAAATTGGAGGTAAAATGATTATATTACCAACAGATAACCAAGGTAAAGACGTTGCGCCTGTAGTTACGCCTAAACCAGCTGAAAAACCTGCTCCGTTCCCTGAAATTCTCAGTGAACCTACTTTAGTTGACAATACAGAAGTAGTTACGCCAGGTGATCCTACTCAAACCATAGTTCGAACATTTGAAATACCACCTACGCTTAATCCTTCTGAAAGATTACCAGTCGATCAACTTACAACAAGCGAGACAGGAATAAACCTAATCAAACAGTTTGAAGGATTTAGAACAAACGCTTATGTTGATCCAGGTACTGGTGGAGAACCTATCACTATTGGGTATGGTACTACTAGGTATGCTGATGGAAGAAAAGTTAGAATGGGTGATACCATCACTGAATTCCAAGCTACTGAAGAATTAGCCCACCACGTAAAACAGGTAGCTGAAAAGGCCATCAGAAGATATATTGATGTTCCCTTAACCCAATTCGAATTTGATTCCCTATCAAGCTGGGTTTACAATGTTGGTTCAGGTAACCTACAAAGTTCAACCCTAAGAAAAAAATTAAATGCACGAGATTATGAAGGTGCTGCAAATGAATTCCCAAGATGGACCAAGGCAGGTGGAAATGAATTAGCAGGTCTAGTAGCAAGAAGAACAGCAGAACGTAATTTATATTTAACAAATAACCCAGGAAACGTAACGTAAAATGCCCTACATTCCTAAATCCCAATATACAGTTCAACACACCAATGGGGGTGAATTATATGATCCTGTCACTGGCCAAGAATATAGAGGAGAATATATTCAATACGGCCAAAGATATTTTGCTGGAAACACTATTTTAAACTTAAAAGTACCGTTAAGAAAAATAGATAAAGAAGAAAACATCGTATTACAAAACACACGTAACTTTCTTTACAATCAACTTAACCCAAAACATTACCAGCGAATTAAAAAACGCTTTAAACCAGTTGCCTCTAAACCTCGCCCAACAGAAAAAGATTACGAAAAAGGAGAATGGAAAAGGTATTTCTGCCAGCGAGTAAACCTTTTAGACAACATTATTGAAATGGACTCTGAAGGATATAAAAAACTTCAAAGCGGAGAATACGACAATGTATTGTACCTTGGGGGTGAAATTATGTGGTCATTAAAGGATCCCAAATTAAACAACGATAACGTTTTGAAATTAATAAGGCAATATCCAGGGATTCAATTTTTCTTCAACAATCCTGAGGAATTCGTAAGATAATTTCGTATATTTGAGGTATGTACTACCTCATAGAAACACAAGAACAATTAGAACGGTTCTTCGAAGGTGAGGGTAACGAATGTTACCTTCAATTCGTTACGAATAACGACGAAATTCACCCTAAGCTACAATCGGTTTGCGCCTTGTATCTTTATTCATTTAGTAGGGAGAAGGGCTTCATGATCAACATAGATCACCCAGAGGGATTTGAGTTAGAGTTACCACTAAAGTACCTACAATCTTATACGAACATATTCGTCAAAGAAAAAACTAAAGCTTTACTATACATCCCCACACTCCCTTATACGGATATACAAAGCATATACTACTTACTAAAAAACGAACCACTACCTGCGTTGCCCAAAACTGGAACACACACGTTCTATGAGCGCAAATTTGGCGCAAATAACGTGAATAAAATAATTCCCCTTGCAAAGCACTACGAGGCGATGACTAACGAATTTGAGGCGATTTACCCGTATATAAGCAACTTTAAAGAAGAAGAATCAAACAAGTGGTACAACGAAATACTTACACCTACGTTAGCAAGGATGGTAAGTGAAGGATTTAAAATTAACGATACATTTAACAAACACTTTGATATAAATGAAAAATTTAGCATACGCGACTCCAAAATATACGGATGGTATAATTTTTGCACTACAACAGGACGTCCTACAAACAATTTTAATAGCGTTAATTTCTCAGCTTTAAAACACGATACAGGAGAACGAGATGGTTTTGAAGCAGACAACGACATGCTTATTGAAATGGATTTCGAGGGCTACCACCCCCGAATCATTGCACGCCTATCTGGGGACGAGTTAGATAAAAGCGAATCTGTACATACACAAATGGCGAAAATGTATTTCGACACTGAAGAAATAGACGCTGAAATGTACAAGCGAAGTAAAGAACTAACGTTTCAACAAATGTACGGGGGTATAAATAAAAAATACCTCAAACACACATATTTCAACAAAGCGCAACAATTTATAGACGAATTGTGGAGCGAATTCAATACAAAAGGATACGTTAAAACTGTAATAGCGAGGCGCAGGCTTTTAAAAGACAACTACAAAAACATGACTCCCCAAAAGCTATTCAACTACTACATACAAGCATTCGAAACGGAGTACAACTTTACTGTGCTTTCTCGCCTATTTAAAATACTCGAAGGAAAAAAGAGCAAAATTATCCTATATGTGTATGACTCAATATTGATAGATTTTGCGATCGAGGACGGGAAAGACACGCTTCAAGCGATAAAAGCAACGATTTCATCAGATTTTCCCGTTAAAATAAAACGTGGTGTTACATACTCTTCTTTAGAGGACATTTGATATTTATTGTGGAACAACACAATACATACACAAATGAACAACAAACTTTACTGCACTTTTCTCCAAGATGAGAGTGTCGATGAAGTTGTAGACAGAATCCTTGAGGAGCACGACATATTGTTTAACAAAATATTTGTTTTAGCGTCATTAGACGACGATAAAGTTATGTTGACATATAACATAGACGGTCCCGTTTATGATCTACAATTAGAAAACACTATATTGGTTCACAGAAAAAAACAAACTAATACTCTATATACAATAAACGCCTTAAATGAGGTGATAAAATATCTAAACGAAGGGGTTTTAGATACTACGTACCAAGTGGACTGGACACGGTTCCGCAATTGCCTTCTTTTGACTCGCCCTGGTGGGTTTAAAAAGGTTAGAACACGTTTAAAAAATATAATTGAAGTAGAGTAAAAAGCCTTCTGGTAAAATTTGGATTCGTTGACCTGGGTTATTATATTTACCCAAAATTAAAAGGTCATGAATCTAGACGAAATTAGAAAGCGCATGGACCGCTTGCAAAAC
>Ga0099848_1000036_pt1 | contig 44283 bp, 52 predicted proteins | sample CB_VirMetaG_3_FD_78179 | JGI IMG/M metagenome (GOLD analysis project Ga0099848, IMG submission 78179) | Freshwater to marine saline gradient viral communities from Chesapeake Bay - CB_1508_1S Viral MetaG | ecosystem: Environmental > Aquatic > Marine > Coastal | place: USA: Chesapeake Bay...
ATTGGACGGCTAATATTACAACGCCTGGAGGTCAAGGAACAGGAAACTTTAGCAGCTGGAGGATTCGAGAAAGAGGGTTGCATCACGAGATACCAAGGGACACTTTGGCGGCAGTGACGCTTCAGTACATAGGAACAGTTTCTTCTATTGAAGGCAACACGGTTACGTTCAGTTCCCCTGTATCTTCAATGTATGTTCCGTATGAATCTCAGCTATATGTTGGTAATCAATACGTTAGCTCTGACTTTTTGTCGTTTTCCACCGCGTACTCCATGAACGTTACCGATGCATCAGGGGTTAGCACTGGTGACGATGTATACATTTCTTTTGCTGACTCAGGAGACCCAATACGGGATTATTTTTGTGTCATCACCCTTACAAACAACTCAACAAATCAATACGAACTATTCTCAGTAAACACTCACTTTGACAGATCAAACTTGGGTGCTGAACTGAGCCAAAAATAATACACAATGGATCCACTAACTATAGCTGCATTAGCGCAAGGATTAACAGGAGCAACCCAAGCTATTATGGGGTTTGCCGATAGAAGAAGAGCGAAAGATCGCCTTTACGGAGAGAAGGGAGAGGACGGAACCAGATCGGGTGGCCTCCTCGACAAACAGCTTCCTATGCTGCAAACGCCTGAGATGTACAACAAGATGTACAAGGCAGCTCAGAACAGCAAAGCCTTTCAAGCTGAAAAGCAAGCGGCAGACCAAAGGTTTAGCAATATAGTCAACTCATTGGGTAGCGGCAGAGAGCGAATGGCGGCGACTACAGGAGCGGCAAGACAGAACTTTTCTGACATAGCCAACGCATCAGCAAGACAGCAACAGCAGGAGATACAAGCTGGAACCAATTTGGCTAACGCTCAGTTTCAAACGAATCAGTTCAATACTCAGGCGGGTATCAATAAGCAGATGTTTGATTTGCAAGCAGCTTTGGGTGGATATCAAGCGGGTACAGAAACGGGCTTGTCGGGATTGGGTGCTGGATTGGAAGGATTTGGTGTGGCTGCGGGTAATGAGTTTGGACAGGGATCAGTAAACGATATGCTTGCTTTCTTAGGGCGAACTACTCAAACAAATCAACAACCTATTCAAGGCAGTCAAGAGGAAGGTGGTTCTGTCAGGCTCGACGGGGAGTTTAATCACGAGTCCAATCCCAAGTATGTGTACAACGACAGAGGGGAAGTAGAGGCTGAGATGACAGGCGACGAGACGTTGGTGTTCAACCCTGAGCAGCGCGAGTTCTTGAAGATGATTATGATGAAGTTGATGAGAAACGGAGAGATAACACAAGGTGACGTAGACCCTGAGGAAGCAAGGGAGGTACTTCACGCATTTATGAAGTAATATGCTTACAAAAGGAATACAAGCTTCGACGAGGAAGGACGGGCCGTTCGACGGGCTCACTAAACAGCTTATGAAGCAAAAGGAGGAACAGAGGAAGCAAGCTGATCTGTTTAGCCAAAACATGGGGGTGGTGAATGCCAACGCTGCAAGCCTTGGGAAAAAGCACTTGGGTGTTGTTCAGACGTGGACTGACGGCATAGAGCAGATGATGGGGTACTATGCTCAGAAACCTTCTGACGAGGTGAAGCGGACTATTGCCAACCAAATGGCTATGGTGAATCAGTACATCACCAGCGCTAAGGAGTTGCAGAACGTAAACAATGCGTCCCTTGCTTCTGTGATGGAGGACCCAACAGCTTATATCGACACTTTAGATAAAGCAACCGCTGAGTACAATAGAATTCATAACGAGCCATATCAAAATCTTACTTTCGATCCGTTAAAGGGTGTCCTTATGTCTGACGGTGAGTCAGAACCAGTGTCTGTTTTCCAAGACAAGTATATCAACGGAAGCGATGCGTTGGTATTTATGAAGCGTGGCTTATTAGAAAAAGTAGATCCTATAGGCACTTACGCTGCTGAGAACTACGATAAGTTTGCTGCTGTAAAAACAGAAGATCTTTTGTCTTCTGTTGAAAATGCATTTATGGCCGCTCAAGGCGAGGAAGAGTTGGGGCAAAGAGCTGTTTCTCATTACTTACAAAGTCAAGGGAAATTAAATGCAATAAGGAGTGAGGAGCAACTAAATAATTTAATGGCTCAAACGCTTGCAGATCCTGAAGAGTACGAAAAGGCTTTGAAGTGGTATGCTGGCGAGGAGGCTAAAGCTATGCAAAAGAGCAGAATGGATGAACAGGCCAAGTTAGCTGCCGATAAAAAAGCTGCCGAGGACAAGATATTCCAAGGTTATTTTGACCCTGAGGGTGATTTAGAGATCGCAGATATTCAAGCTTCATCTATAGAAGGCTTGCCATCAATAGATGGAATAGATTGGGAGACAGCTGATAGAGACGTAATACACGAAGCAAACATATCCACGGTGGGGTTCAAAGACATGAAGGTGTTTACCAACCCAGTGGACCATTCTGTCGCCCCCGCTTTGTTGGGTGAGGACGAAAGGATTGTTGCTGTCAATGTCGGTGCTGATGGTAATTTTTATGTTCTTAGAGAAGAGATTGTGCCAGGTGAAGGAACGAGTATGACAGATTCCACAGTGGGTACGGACACTGAGGATCAGATTAAGCAGTATGTAGAGGTGTTAGACCCTGAGTCTGATATAGCAAGAACCATCATAGAATATCGTGGTGGCAAAGACACTTATGCCTCTTTGCTTAGGCAGTCTATAGAAAACTCTGCGAGAGAAAGAGACAGACGGGTTAAAGAGAAATGGGAGAGAGTAAAGACAGCACAAGAAACAAGACAGCAAGAAGCTGCTCCTGCTTCTCAAGAAATGGAAATAGTACAGCCAACTCAGCAAACGCCTACTAACGAAGAGCGAGTAGAGGCTATGTTTGAAAGCGGTGCTTTAGGCAAACAGTCACCTATGACCTCCGACGTTAATTCAACAAATGTATGGGACGACAACATCTTTACAAGGGGTAACGCGAAGAGAGAGAACCCTTATATGTACAGGGTTGCAAGAGCGTTGATCAACAGAGGGTACAACGAGCAACAGATCGCTGAGACACTCAATTCACCTCAGTTCGCTACGTCGCTTGAGAACGCAGGGCTGAACAGAAGGGCTGGGATTCTCAACAGAGCGGCTTCAAATGTGATCGACGCTATTATGCCTGGTAAGTGGGAGAGTGGGTACGCAAAAGATCTTAAGGCTATGACCAACATAGCTGAAAACATGATCAAAGGAGTAGAGCCTACGCCTCAGCAAACACCAACGGAAGAAGTAGCAGGTCCAGCGGCATCGCCCGAAGTAACGTCAGAGCCAAAAACTCAGGTAGAGATACCCAAGACAAATGGAGAGCCTGAAATTCTTGATTTAGGAAGCACTATACCTATCGTAGACGAAGGCGAATTGCAGTTAAAAACGGACGCAATACAGCAAGCTCATGCTGACACAATAAACTCTTTAAAGGCTTCTCTTCCAATTGATTACGCCCCTAATGACGAGCTTACATCAATAGGTCAGGATGTGATAAACAACAACCCTGACGTCCTTCAAAACCCTATATCTTTTATTCTTAGAAATCACTACTCTTTGGATGAAAACAATATAGACCATCAGGCAACTATAGCTGGGTTTTTCAAAAACGCTGGGGCTACTAATATTGGCGGAAGGGATGTTTCAATGCAGCCAGCATTAGTAACAGCGGATACTTTTGCTTGGTGCGGAGCGTTTGCTGACCACGTGCTCACAAACGTCGGCGCGGGAAGACTCCGTACTAGTGATAATTTTGATAGGCTTAGAGCAAGAAAGTATGTTGATTTAGGAGAGCCTATAGCGCAAGGATGGGATGGGGTTGATAAGGCTAAACCAGGTGATATTGTTGTAATTGAAGGGCCTGAAGGTGCTCACGTTGCCTTCTTCACGGAGGCAAAGGGTGGAGATATATACTTATTAGGAGGCAACCAGAGCGACCAAGTTAAGGTAGCTAAGTTTAGTCCTGACAGCACAAAGATTCTCGCTATAAATAGATTGAACGCCGAAATGGGGGCGTTGACTCAAGGGGAAAGAGATTTCTTAGCGGAAGAGATAAATATAGCTTATCAAAGCAAACAAAGCACATCAACCACAAGATAATGGAGCCGAAGACAGCACAAGAATATTTTAATCACTTCATTCGCTACAATATGGATGTCCCGTCGGCATCCAACATGATGAGGCTGTTGAAGCCTGACGAAGAGGTGGCTAATGAGGCCATGAAACTTCTCTACGACTATAGGGGGCAAAATCCTATATCGGAGAACACAAAGCAACTAAACCCTACTGTCGATAAAGTTATGGGGGCTATACCTGGTGCTTATGATGCTGCAAAGGATAAAGCTCTGAGGGAGGTGTTGCAAAAGAATAATATAGTTCCTGAGCAGTTTATGATGGAGAATCCTGATGCTGATATTCTCCATGTAATTCAAGCTACTAACCCTGATTATGTAGAGCAAAGAAACAAGGCAGAAAACGCTGTCTATGAAAGCGGATTGCCTGGCATAGGCCCTATGGGTATGTTTGAGTTTCAGTCTTCTGAAGATAAGCCGTCTGGGATATTGGACTTTCTTCAGTTCAGTGGATCTGGTGGTGTCCAAAACACCCTCTCCGACACAAAGAGAAACGAGTACTTAGACAGATTGGATTCAAGGGCTGTACAGGCTTTTGAGAGTGAGTATATACTTCCTCAAATAAATGAGGAGATTAGAAAGCTTATCCCTGAAGACTTTTATAAAAACAAAGAGGCTGTTGGTGAGCTGGAGAGAGGCTTAAGAGAGAGGCTTAAAGACGAGGGGTTGACCTTCGGCATGGATATAGACAATGACGGGCTGATCGGATTGAAGGGTGTTGATGAAGAGGATACAGAGTCAGCGTTTGGTAAGAGCCTGTCTGAGCTTGGCATAGGTTTCTTAGAGTTGTCAAACTTTGCATTCGATTGGGGTGAGGAGCCAACCGACGACGTGGAGTACGATGAAGAGGATATAACTTACTTCAACGCTATGTTTGACAGGGGTATAAAGAAAGAGCTAGCAAAGAGATGGAGAAATGAGTACGTCACTAACGCCAAGTCTATCGACGAGATTAATGCCAAGGTAGAAGCAGAAGGCGCTTCTTTCGATTCGTTCCTTGACTACTTCGGTGTTATGGGGGATTTGATGGCATCAAGTATAGTCCCTATGACAGAGGTGGGGTTGACAGCATTAGTAACAAAGAAAGCGGGTAAGAGGGCGTGGAACAAGATGGCTGCAAGCCCTAACAAGTTTATTAAGAATCACGTCAATACTACTCAGATGACCACAACAGGTATCCTTGCTACAGGATTGCAGATGGTGCACGTCAGAGAGAACGTAAAAGACGAGGCGTGGTATCAGAACCTTGATAACATGCAGAAGTTTATGTACACTAGCATACAAGCAGCTGGTGAGGTAGTTCCTGCGTTGATAGGCGGTGCGATCATATCGAGGGGTGTTAACAAGCTGAAGGCTTCTGCTTTCGAGGCTAAGGCAGAGAGCAGTTACCTGAAGATGGTAGGTAAGGTGATGGGGACAGCCTTAGCTAGTATGGGCAGAGGTTTTGCAGAAGAGGCTATAACAGAGGGTGTTACGTCAGCTATTCAGTACTATAACGACTATAAGTATCGCACTTTAGGTGGTGATCCGAATGCTAAGTTTGACGTAGAGGAGATGTGGAACAGAACCGTCAGCGCAGCAATGGCTGGCGGTGTTATGGGTTTGGCGTTTGCTGGATTGGGATCTACGGTTGGCACAGCTGTCGGCATAACAAAAGGTATTGCCGAAGTCAAGGACAAAAGAAAAATGGACTCTGATCCCAAGTACAGGGAGTTCAGACACAACGTAGAAACCATATCCTCAGATCCTACCATAAAGGCAGCAAAGAATGAGATAGACCAGCTCGCCAAGCAGCTCAAGAACGCCAAAACACCTGAAGAAAAGCAAGAACTACAGAACAGGCTCGATGAGGTGGCAAGCAACATGGGGGTGAGACACGCTGCTATAGTAAAAGCCTATCAGCAGCTACAGGAAGAAAATCCAGCCTTGCATCAAAAGCTTTTTAACGTTAACTCGTTGATAAACAACTTAGTAGCAAGATACAAAGCTATTTCTGTTGATGATTCCCCAGCTAAAGGCGGTATAGAGAAGCAGTTGCATGATGCCATTAGAAGGCGTTCCGAGTTGGAGACAGAGGGTAACGTTCAGCAAAAGGTTGCGGACCAAATCAACGGGAAGCTTAACGAAGTAAACACCAAGATTGGTCGGTTCAGAATGAAGCAGGGGTATGCACCTCAGTCTATGACCATCGACGCTCAGGTTGATGAGACGCTTCGTGCCGCAGAGGTAGAGAGGGCTTTGAACAGCCTGTCTACACACACCAAGGAGCAGATGAAGGAGACGTACGGCGTGATGAGAAAGACTTTCAACTTACCAGCTGAACAGGCTTATCACGCTGCCGAGATAGCCAACAGGATGATAGGTAATATGGCTCGTCGATCTGGCATGTCCTTCGATGCTGCTCGTGCTCTTATTGTTTTCAAAAAGGGAGACAAGGGCATGGAGGCTGGGTTAAAGAAGGGCGGTAAAGCCTTGTTCCAAAACAACTACTTAGATCGTAGGACTGGCTTAAGGTACGAGTACGACAAAAACTCAAAGAGATTTGAGCAACTGAAAGCAGATGGTAGGATAACAGAAGACAAAACGTTAGCTGATTTCGAAGGGGAGTTCATGTGGGTTCACGGACCAGATGACGCAGGTACAATGAACATATACGTAGGCAATGATTTGGTCTACGAGGGCAAAGGTGGGGCTTACTACCCGATGAAGTTCGCTGATCAAAATGCTTTTTGGGCGTCTAGGGGTAAGACTCTTGCTGAGAATGCAGCTAAGACCTTGAACGAAGCGGCAAGGAAGAGCAAGAGCGGAAACGCTATGATGTCCTTGATGACGGGGAATTTCGCTAAGATCCTCAACTCATCGCTTGGCTATAGAGGCGCTGTTGAATTATTGATAGGTTTATCAAAGAAGAGAAAGGGTCTTGGTATCACGCCTGACATGATCAAGGCCGCTATGATCAGAACGTTAGAAAAAGATGATAAGGCTAATGGGATTAGTGAGAGATCTAGTCTAAACAAAGTCAAAGAACGATTCTACGAGTCTTATGACGATATGTCCTTCGATGACAGAGCTAAGATGTTTCATAGCAGCAACAACAGTTTTTTAGGGGAACTATCTGTTTTATTAAAAAAACTTCCTAAAGAACAGCAATTAGCTATAAGACAGGTCATAAGAAACCCATACTCTACAGGTGGTGCTGAAGCGTCAAGAACATCTTTAGTTGACGGCTTGTCTTATATGTTGGCTGAGCCTCATGTAAGGGACTTATATAGAAAATACCCAACAGGGTCGTTTGCCTACGCTGTAGTAGAGGCTGTTCGACCTGAGGGGATGTCAAAGGACGAGGATCTTATTTACGCTGAGGAAAGCGATTTACACGAAAGCTATCCTTATATGCTCAAGGTTAAACCTGGTGTACAGGTTAAGATACACTTCCTTCAAGAGCATGTAGAGTACAATGACTCGTTTATGGATCCCGAAACAGGATTGACTCAGGGTTTAGAACTAAGCGAGGTAGGGAAGCCCAAGTCATACTTCGGGGGTCAGATACAAGCTTCTACCATGCCTATGCAGGTGAAAACAGAGCATAGTAGGGTCGGTGAGATAGAGTGGTTAGAAACGCCGATTCAGAATATGAAGGAGTCTGGTATATCCAGCAGAAACGAAATCGTACAACAGGCTGCTAACGATTTATACGAAGGAAAGATAACCAACGAAGAGTTTCAACAGATAGTAGCTGAAAACTCACCTATTGATGAAATCATAAAGTTCTTTAAGGCTGTTGATGAAAATCATGCTGCTGAGGGTTTAGGAAATAAGGCTGACAAAATGTTCAAGCCGTTTGTTAATCCAGATACAGGCGAGAAGTTAGAAAAGGTTGGTTTGAGGCTAGATATACCCGCGTATCTAAATAAGAACGCTTGGGTTGTGTCCGTTCACGACGGAACCGTAGCCAATGGAAAGGTAGCGAGCTATATGCCAGCTGCACGATTAACAAACGTAGAGTTTGTTACCGATCCTAATATTGCCATAAACATAGCCAAAGGCAAGTCAAAGAGCACATTCGCAAGGATGATTGGAACGCCTGTAGATATTGAAGGGGAGACTTGGAATGAAGTAGGAGAGAATGGTCAGAGAATGATTGAAGAGATTGTTGACTCTCCTAATTGGACTCAGGTAGGAATGAACCCTTTTCGGCATTCTTTCTTTTGGGACAGGGTAACAAAAGCACCTGTTGTAAGTGCTGATGAGGTAATACAGGTTGGAGGTAACGTGTATGCTAAGAACGTTCAGTATGCTGCAAAAACAGACGATAGGTTTAAAGTAAAAGACCCAAAGGTCAAGCCTGTTAAGCAGCAAAAGCTTAATAAAAAAGGAGAGCCGCAGTTTAACAAGGATGGAAGTCCTATAATGGAAACCATCTACACCTACCTCAAAGACGCTAACGGCAAGGACATGCTGTTCCAAGACAGCAAGGGCGCTATGGTCGTGGAGGATTCAAGGTTCATTGTCTACTCACTGACAGATCCTGATGTTTCAACACCGCTGCACGAGTTGGCTCACGTATTCGAACACTACTTGACCCCTGAGGAAAGGGCTCAGATAATGGCTTGGGCGGGGCATGACACTTGGACAAGAGAGACCTCAGAAGCCTTTGCTCGTGGGTTTGAGAAATTCTTGTCAGAGAAGGCTGCTGACGTGACGTTATCTCCTGGAATGAAGAAGCTGTTTGGCAAGTTTCGTGAGTGGCTTCTCGACATATACCAAGGCATAACAGGCAGCGAGATAGATTTGGAGTTAAACGCTCCGATGAGAAACATCTACAACAAGATGATAGAGCCTACTCCTGAGCAGAACAGAAGGTTCTTCAAGGAGAGCAGAAACCAACCCAACAACAAAGTAGCCGACGACGAGTCCCAATCAGTACAAGCAAAGCAGTTAGATAGGACTAAGTTGGAAATGCTTGGCATAGTCTTGGACAGGATGTTTGGAGACAGGTACAGGGAGGTGAAGGAATTGGTGAAGGATATTGAAAGCAAGCTGCCACGGGCTCTTAGGTTCTCTTCCAGGGAGCAATTGTTCTACGGAAGATCTGCCGCGAGGTTAGAGGACGCAAAGAGGGAGATGTTTGAGCCCTTCCACAAGAAGAGGTCAGAGGCTGGTGTCTCTTTGGATATGTTGAGTGAGTTCTTACATGCGCTGCATGCGGGAGAGCGTAACGCGATGATCTTTGAAAGGTCTCAAGGACAGGTTCAGGATGGCAGCGGAATGAGCTCACAAGAAGCTCGGGAAGTGTTCGGAAAGTACAACGAGCGTCAGTTGGCTGTGCTGAGAGACTTGGCTAACGATGTGTACGCGATGCTCGCAGAGATACGTGAGCTTCAGGTTGAGTACGGATTGGAGTCGCAGGAAACCATCGACGCTTACGAGAACATGTTCCAATTCTACGTTCCGCTGCGAGGATTTGCTGATGCTGATTATGAACAGCAAACAGATGCGGGCGTTAAGCTTCCATCAGGAACAGGGTTTTCTGTTAGAGGCAGCGGGAACCTTAAGGCAAAGGGTAGAAAAACACAGGCGGCAAATATACTGCTTCAGATAGAGCGTATGCATGCGGCAACACTATTAGCTGGTGAACGTAACACTGTCATCAACTCGCTTTACGATTTGGCTGCTAACAACCCAGATCCATCTGTTTGGACAATAACAAACCAACGACCTGAGGGTAAGATGATGGATCATGCTGTAGAGATTCGTAGAGATGGTCAGAGGTCTTATATCGTCTTTGCTGACAGGAGATATGCTGACCAACTCAACAACGCCCCTGGCAAGAAGCTGCAAGCGTTTATGGATGTGTTGGAAGCAACTAAGATTAGAAGCCTCAATAACTTCCTGCGATCTAGTTTCACTACGCTGAGCCCCGCGTTCGTATTCGTAAACTACTTTAGGGATGCTGGAGCTGTCATTTTTAACTCAGCAGCAGAGTCGTCTATACCCGACGGGTTGGCTGTAAAAGACTTCAAGTGGAAGATTATCTCTCAGTCTCCTTTGTACATCAAGAACCTGTACACTCTCTTCAGAGGGGGTGAGGTCAGCCCTGAGTTCAAAGCCTTCTATGAAGAGTACAGGTCAAGCGGAGGTAGAACAGGTTGGGCTTACAATCAGTCTATAGAGGAGTTGGCTAAGAGCTTGGAGACGGCCGACAACAAAGCCTTAGCTGGTGCTAAGTGGGCGAGGAAGAATATCTTAGGTTATGTTGAAGATGTCAACGCATCTGTAGAGGACAGCTTCAGAATGGCTGCCTTTGTCGAAGCAAGAAAAGCTGGACAAGATATTGAGTCTGCTGCCTTGTTAGCCAAGAACATCACGGTGAACTTTAACCAATCAGGTGAATTAGGCCCGTTGCTGAATACGCTGTTCTTGTTCTTTGGATCGTCCGTACAGGGTACTAAGAGGTTCCTTCGGTCTATGTTCACCCTCAAGAGCACCAAGAAACCAAAGGGTGTTCTTGACGCATGGCATAACAATCTTAATACAGCACAAAAGTTTGCTGTTTTCTCTATGAACTTGGGCGCTGTTATCACGGCCATGAACTACGCTATTAGTGACGAGGAGGAGGATGGAATCCTTTACTACGACAAAATAGCCGACTTTGAGAAGGAACGTAACATCATCATTATGGTGGGGCCAAAAAAGCACGTAAAGATTCCGCTCCCTTACGGATACAATATCTTCCATCAATTAGGTACGATGTTTATGGAGGTGGCTAATGGTGGTAGGACAACCATGAACGCCTCTGTGTTCTTAGGCTCTTCGTTTGTTAACTCATTTGTTCCATTCTCCTTCGGAAACATCGACTCCGCATCCGATTTAGCCAAGTCGTTTATACCAACAGCCTTTAGAGGGGCAGCGGATGTCTTTACGAACGAGACATACTTCGGATCCCCTGTCTTCCAAAAGAACTTGCCATTCGGCCCGCCCAAGCCAAATTCAGAGCTTTCGTTCAGAGGTCCTGATTGGTGGAAAGAAACCTTTAAGTTCATAAACAAAGCTACTGGCGGTTCTGAATATGTGTCAGGCGGGGTGGATATAAATCCTGACGGACTCATGTACATGGTTAACTACTATATCGGTGGCTTAGGAAGGTTTGTGTCCAGGACAGGCAACCTGATCAGCAACGTTAATCAAGCCGACTTCGATGTCTCTAAGATTCACATGGATGCCAACGAGATGCCTATACTCAGAAACTTTATGGGAGGAGCTAACAAGTACTACGACTTTGATAGGTACGAAGAGTTCTCTAAGGAGATAGAACAGATGGGTGAAGAGTTGAAGTCAGGTAATTTGATAGAAGACAAAGAAAGATACAGAGGAATACCGCAGCTTGTTCAGTACAACAAGAACGTAAACAAGAAGCGCAGGATGATTTGGGAGGCTAAAAATGAAGCCAAAAAGATCGATGACTACGCAGAGAGAGAGGATAGGCTGTTCGAACTAAATGAGATGGAGAGGGAATTGATAGCAAACTTTAACATGCAATATGAAAAACTCAGAGGAGAAAATTAAAGACGGCAAGCTGGGAGATTGGCTCAAAGAAAAAGCACCTAACATACTTGACTTAGCTGGGGATCTTCTCCCAGACAAAGGAGTTCTTGGTGTGGTCAAGAGGTTGGTTGACGGAGACCCTGATGTATCCCCTCAGGATAAGCTTGAGTTTGAGAAGTTATGGATGGACTACGAGGTCAGAATGCAAGAACAGGTGACTCGAAGGTGGGAAGCCGACATGTCCAGCGACGTAAAACTTGCTAAGCTTATAAGACCTAGTATAATGATAGCTTTATTGTTATTTTTTATGGTTATAACTGTATGGGACGCGCTGACCGATGGATTTATGCCACGCGAGAGTTTTGTAGATTTGCTACAAGTATTAATGCTCACTGTGTTCGGTGCGTATTTTGCTGGAAGGACCATTGAGAAGACGACAAATAAAAAATGATGAGAAAATTCATTCTACTCTTAGCTATTTTGTCAGGTTATATCCTGACTTTTGCTCAAAAGGATACTACCAGCCTGTGCGCTGTCTTAGAAGAGGAATCGTTCAACCGAGTGGACGAAGACTACCAAGATCCATCCAATATCTACTGGAAGGACGTTAAAATAGTCGTTCACGTACACTACTCTATCTACGACTCATGGGCTGAAATACCTGAAGAGCATGTATACAACGCCATTGACAACCTGAATGATCAGTTTGAAGATTATTTGTTCAACTTCGACCTGATTCAAATTCAGTATCACGACATGATTGACGGGAGTCAAGACGGATGGGAGCTTGCCACAGGGGCTAAGTGTTTCCCTTATAGCACTTCAACGATGGTTGGGTATATTGGGAATAAAGCTTGGGACACAGATGAGTTCATGAACATCCACTTAGTACCTCGTATGTGCGGAACAGTGTTGGGATTCGCTTACCGATACCCAGCTTACTACAACGTAGCTGATGGTGTGTGGGTAGAAACGTCAGTATTCGGAATGGATGGCGATTATTTGTTTTTGAACAGAGACGAGAACAAAACATTAGTCCACGAGGTAGGCCACTATTTAGGCTTGCATCACGTATTCAACGGAGTAGATTTCTGCGGTGAGGATGCTGATGCTGACTGCACAACGATTCATGACAACGTATGTGACACCCCTCCGACCAAAATAAACTGGACGTGTGAATCGCCAGTATGCTCAAGCTTCAACCCTGACAGACCTTGGGCTGACTACATCCACAACAACCACATGGATTACTATATCGACTCATGCAGAACAGCATTCACTGAGGGTCAGTTTAGGTACATGCACAACCACATGGTTTACAATCGCCCAACAATCATTGATGAGAACGATATTAATTGTCTTGGGGACGTAAATGGAGATTATGTTGTCGGTAGTAATGATTTGATTTCAATTCTTGGGTGTTGGGGTGAAGCAGCAGATGGAAACTGTTTTGCTTGTGATATAGACTCTGATGGTATTGTAGGGTCAACAGACCTTCTGATCATAACATCAGCGTATGGGAATCAATGCTATGGCCCCATGTGGGATTACATAGAAGAGGCTCCACCTGTAGGTACATCAAGAGAGATTAACGTAGAGAGACGTTGGAGAGACGTAATAAACGACATCTATAAGCAATGAAGTACATAAAAAGAAAGGACGGGAGTAAGTCTCCTCGTGGCTTGTGGGATAACATTAGAGCCAAGAGAAAGAGAGGTGAGAAGATGCGCAAGAAAGGCGAAGAGGGAGCGCCTACAGAGGAGGCTATCAAGAGGTCACAGAAATGAGGCCGATAAAGAACGGGGACCCAACAAAAAAACCAACAGGTTACTACGCAGTAGCCGAAAGCACAAGCACTCAATCTCCTATTGATCCTAACGTTCTTCGAGAAGCTAACGAATTAAGCGACATTATTAAACGAGCTCAACTACAAGAAGAAATTCAAATGCTCGGATACCCATTTTCTTGGAGCGGACGGGTAACCCCAGTAGATAGCCCGCTTGATTACATAATAGGGTTAGGCCCTTCGGTGGCAAGAGGGTTAACAAGAACAGCTTTAAAAAGCGCTTATAAACTTAACCCATTTGCAAATAAACTTAATAATCCAAGTGCATTCTATAGAATTGCGGGAAGAGACGCATTTGAAGATGCGATGTCTTCTGGAGTAGTAAGATCTATAACTATAATTCCAGAAGGATCTGATCTTTTTTCAATAATGAAATCAAGGCCCACATCCTTTCCTAGCTATGCCAAAGGAGCTCCAAATCTAACGTACTTAAGAAATGCAGACGACGTTATTTTTAAAAATAGCGGGCCAATGTATAAACGTGGTGATATACTCCCAAATGGGAATGTACTTACGGGAAGACATTGGGCATATAGACCTTATGATGAAGTAACTGAAAAAGTAGCGAAATCAATACCAGTAGAGGAAATTTATGAAGCTACTCCACATTGGTTAATGGGGCATAAAAAACTATACTAACCAAATGAAAACTATAAAGAGACGTAGGAAGAAAGCTGCTAGAGACATGAGAAAAGGCATGGGTGTCATGCCTAACGACGGTGATGTATCTACTCACCTGATGGCTAGTGTAGATGCTGATGGAAAAATCTTTGTTTTCCCGACCATCTACCCTGTCTCTCCAAACAATTATGTCGATCAGTCGTTTGATGAAGCACTCGATAGGGGAGAGGTGTTCGAGTTTAAAAACCCAAGGAGAGCTGACAGATTTGCAAGAGGTTCGTGGAAACCAAGAGTTATTAGAAAGTAAAAATGAAACCGATAAAGAGGGGAAAAGAGCAAACACAGCCTGATTTGGCGACCTTATACAATATGCTCAGGGCTTTAGAACTTGGTTATGAGCCTGAAGACGGACACTGGCCTTCAGTGGACTACACAAATGGTATGTGGCTCAAGTCTGCAAAGCACCCAACAGCGATAAAAGAGCTGCTCTATGGCTACCTAAGTGGAAACCATTACAAGACTCACGACTTGGTTTCAAACCCAAAGGGATACTTCGGAGAAGATCAATTGCAGTATATACCTAAATAAAGAGGGGCAGCCTTCATTGGGCCGCCCCTCACATTTTAAGGTAGCGTCTGCACTAACGGTGTAACGCATCGCTAAGATAATACATCTGCATTATCCAGCATTGGTCTATCCTCTTCATCGTACTGGACATGCTCCACCTTCGCAGTCTTGGATGTCTATATCGTCCATTGACAAAGTATCCAAGGAGGTTATAGGTGTTACTCTCTCCCGCAACTCTGTGAACTCCTCTTCGGTAATCTCTTCCAAAGGAGCCTGATCGAATCCGTGATCGTTGTGCAACAAGAATGAAACAGACTTGACGTTCTTGTAGTTGAGACGCAACCACTCCTTAATCTCCTCAAGTTCCTCTTTGCGGTAGTAGATGGTGACAGAAACAGCATTGTCGGACCACTCGGCTTGCAAGCGCTTGATGACTTCCAGTTGATCAACAGCGGTCATGTCGTTAGCGAACTTAGTGCCAACAGGGAACTGACAAGGAAAAGAAACGACAGAAGTACCCTTGTCTTCAGTCCCGTCAAAGTTTCTCACGTACTCAATGGGATAGTTGTGCTCTCTTGCTGCTCTAACAAGATCGCTATCTGATGCCATTCTAATTCTCCTGATGTAATACTGGCTGTACCCTGGATGAGCTCCTGGTGTAACGCCAGCAAGAAGACTAAGCGTTCCTGATGGCTTAACAGTGGTGAGCTTAATAGAGGTAGGAAATCCAGCCAATCGTGAGTACTCATCATCATAAATTCTTAGTTGTTCGTAGCAGTCAGACAGCCAAGAACGCTGCTCTTCTGTGGCCTGAAGATACCCCGTAACCCCAATACCCATCCGCATATTCTTGTGTACAATATCTTCCGTCTCCTCAACAGCGCATGGGATAGCTAAGCTGTGCTTGTTGATGCGATACAAGAGCCGTGACACACGCAATAACTCCTCGTAGTTCTCTATGTTCGGCAGGTAGATTTCAGCCAAGCAGCACGTCTCAAAATTAGCGAGAGACTGCTCTGCACACGGATTGAACCCTTGGACATCAGGATCTGGGTACTGATTCTCAAACGTTCTACCTTGCTTGCGAGAAGCCTCAAGGTTAATGAGTCCGTATGGCTCTCCGTTGCCGTTATATCCCTCCCAAAACTCATCAGGAAGCTGTGTGATATCGGAACAGATTACGCTGTTGTTAGACATAGCCCTCCAGTTTGGGATGTTGCCTAAGTCCCACCGCTTTGCTCTCAGGTAATCAATGTCATCACTATCACCGAGCGCTATCTGAGCAGAACGTCTTACGTTACCAGCCACGACAATACGTCCGATGATGTTCATGATGTCCAAGCAATCAACAGGAGAGAGTCTCTTGCCTGACCTCTTATTCAGTATCTTGTTGATCTCTTGCATGCCCCACACCAAGTCTTCAGGTCCAGAGGCTGTCCCTCCAAATCCTTTGATTGGCGACCCCTTGGATCTGATGAGGTGTGTGGCAAAGGTGAAGTCTTTTCCTGTTACAAACGAAGCCTCAAGAACACGCTGAAGCAGCTCAACCCACCCTTCGCGTGAGTCGGGTACGATAAAGTCAGCGTCGTTCTCATCCTTTCTTTCCACCTTGACACGCGCCTTTACCTTCGGAAGCTGGTATACGTTCTCTCTTTGGATGTTGAAACCAACACCAGATCCCAACATCAACATCTCGAATGCCCAAGTGAACGGACGAATAGGGTCGTCAACTACCACAAAGGCACAATTCTGAAGTGACGGAAGGCCAAGTCGGTCAACAGTCTCCGTGCCTAACTGCCACAGGAATCTCCCCGCTACCGTACCCTTCAGGTTCATCATCATGTCCCTTACCTGACCTTCTTCGTAGGTGGTAAATCCGCAGTTGAGCTGGGTTCTACAAGCGTCTATAACGCGCTCAATAGTATCGGGCCACTCTTCTGTTTTGCCGTTTTCCATCGGCCTTGCGTAGGTTCTTTTGAAGACAGGGTAGCCTACTTCCCCCCAAGGAATTTCCTTAGTTTGTAACATGTAAAAAAGATTTTTGGGACGGTAAAATTACACCAAAAACAACATCAAATAACCCAAGTTCTTGTGGTTACTAAAGCCTTTATATCATCCTCCTTGACCTTTGCGATGAGGTCTTTTCTGCCGTCCCTTTGGTAAGCCCTCAGGTACGCTTGACGCTTGTCGTCTGTGACAACAGGGTCAACAACAGACTCCCAAAAGTCAAGCAATTCATCCCTGTCAACAACCAAAAACCTCCTATCTGTATCGTCCAAATAGAAGGCTATGCAGTCAGACTGCCCTCTCAACCACCCATCGTTTCCATTTACGTTGGTGTACTCAATCCACATCTCATTAGGAGAAGAAGACTTTTTTATGTCAAACCCACGACGCTTAGTGAGCAGCGGATTGAACACGTAGTAGTCGATGTGTTTGTTGATATCGTCAACAAAGCTGGCCTTCTCCACTTCCCAACCCTTAGCCGTTGCGAAGTTCTCAAAGGCCATCTCAGCCATCATACCTTTAATCCAACTGTCTCGTCTCCTGCTGTTCATGGTACTCTTTCAATGCTGTTTTGATGAGATCCAATTCGATATTGGCTGACTTCCTGTACTCTAAAACAGCATCGCTCACAGCGTCTAAGTTATAATTCGGATCTCCTTCGTCTGTAAAGCATTTCTCGTATAAATCGTCTATACCTTCGTGAAGACGCATACACGCCCCGTAAAATATATCAGCTAATTCCCTGCTCATCTTTTATTATTCTTATGGCATACTCAATCTGAGCTTTATTCTTGCAAATAAACAAAGACGGAGGACTTATTGTGTCCTCCATCAAATGTTTCATGAACAATTTCCATCTCATAGGAAAGTCGTGGTGACTTCTGTTGTACCCTTTTGTTTCTATGATCCAAGTTTCATTAGGGCAAACAAAGTCAGGGGTGTACTTGATGGGGAATACACCCTTACCCGACTTGTTTGTCATATCTTTACTCTTGGATGTCATCTTCCAATAAGTACCTGTATACTTAAAAGGCTCAAACACTACGTACTCCCTACTCTCGTATTCAAAGTCAAGGCCGCTATCTCTCAATAGATCAGCACAGGTTTTTTCCAAGCTGCTTTTGTATCTTCCGAGATTCCTCTTTTTTGTATTAGTCCGAGCTGTTGTTTGCTTGTTGCGCATATCCCAAATTTAATAAATCGAACTGTCTATAATTATTAAAGTTGTTCGACAAACTTGAGAATAATTTCTGCCCAGACTGACCCACCCGAAATGCTGTTTTGCTTGAGTCCATAACAAATTCAACAGGACCATCCAATGGGGTTGGCTCGCCGCCCGTCTCCTTCACCCTGACCTTTCTGACGTGCAACTCCGTCGTCTTTCTTTTGTACGGATCTGGGTGTTGTACCTTCCTGTGTATCGTAAGGAAACAATCCGCTCTGTTCACAAACTTGCCACCTCCCTCGGTGTCCTCAGCAAACGGAGCAACAGGAAGGTCGTCGTCACCCTTCCGTCGTTGCGCCTCAGTAACAGAGTGAACATTCAACCAAACTGCGATGTCATTCGCGGTGCTGTATGTAAGCATCTCTGAGGCAGCCTCGTAGTGGTATTCGTGCGTTCCGATACCCCTATCGCTCATCGTTATCTTCAAGCTGTTGTAAGGGTCAATAAAGACAGCGTCTATCTCGTGCATCTTCCTCACCCTCTCAATAAACACGATGATATCGCTGTAGCTGTAGACATCCTTGTTTGAGATAACAATGAAGTGATCCTTTACCCAATCGTATGCTTGCTTCCTTTGGTCTGAGTTCATGTTCTTGACAGGCATATCATAAGCAAACTGCATCAATGTCATCTTGACCGCTGCTGTTTTGTTCTCGCTGCTATACACTACCCACTTCCATCCGTGGTGTATTGATGCGTTTACCATTAAGTACATGGCCGTTGTAGTCTTACCAACGTTGCTGTGTCCGTTGATAACCACAAACTCTTTTTTGTAAAGAAAAAACGCATCCAAGTCCTCATTACCCGTAGTCAATCCCAACTTGATATTCCCACAAGCGTAGTCGTTAATCCAATCCAGATCATCACTATCACTACTCAAGAATGACATATCTCCATCGGCAATCATCATCTGTCTCTTGATGTCCCTCTCGCTTGATATCGTTTCCGATATAGGTAGAATCTTCCCGTGCTCTATACCATCTTGGATTGTCTTCTTAGCACCGTCAACCGACTCAATATCTCTCTTCTGTATCTCACGAAGCAGCACTCGATACGCTTCCTCTTCTTCCATCCGCCCAGCTGCTATGTACCCGCCGCACAGCTTTGATGCCTTCAGCAGTGCAGCATGCTTCTCTCCGTCTTCTGCCATGCGAATCATGTTGGCAGCCAAGTTCAGCTTCATGTAGTCCGTAGTGCTCTCCTTGCTTGGCTCAGACTCAACAGGGTCGTCACCAAGGGACATCTTAGCAAACGTCTCGTTGTCGTCGTTGATGATGATGTCAGGGTCGTATGACTCGAAACATGCCCTCGACTCGTTAATACCGCTGCCATCTAACTCTAACCCGTACTGCTTGTCGAAGTACTGAATCAAAGCCTTGAAGTGCTCCCTATGCTTCGTTGTATCGGCAATCTTCACCAAAGCCTTCACGCCATTACCGCTTGGGGATATCCAGCAGCTATGAATGTAGGGATCCATAGACAACTGCCCCTTCACGTCAACAGCATCGTCCAGCTTGTCAAAGTCCAAGACGATGTACCCGCTATGCTTCCTCAATGTGTCGTCCTGACGCTTGGTAAAGACACCGCTGAATAGCACAACAGGAAGGCTGTTCTTTACATTATCCCCAGATCGTATCTTATCTACCAACGACTTGCTCGAACCATCTTGTATGCGCTTCAGAACGGTTTCAATACTAACGTAGTGAGGACGTTCCGTGTCGTACATATTCTTGAAAATGGTAACCTTATCCATTTGTAATGCCTACTTGTTTCTTTGTGTAAATCTTAACTAACCTTGCCATACCCTCTTCCCACTTCTTGCCAAACTCTTCTCTTCTTAGCCTGTTTATAGCTCTCTTGTCCTTGGCGTTTATGAGGTTGACATCATCGTATGTAGTGACAATCCATACGTCCTTTGAGAACGTCCTCTTGCCCTTCTTAAAACTCGCTCTCCCTGTTATGTAGTATATTGGATTCATCGTGCCACGATCGTTTCATCACCTTTGCTATTTTTTCAAAACTTATGGTACTACCACATAGGTTTCCTGGAAGCATCACGTAGTTGTCCCCTCTCTTTTTGTTTCTGATGTGCAGCACAATCCAATCGCAATCGGTTTCGTCAAGGACAACGCTGTATTCCTTGTGTTCCTTCAGTTGACATGAAAAGGAGAACTCCCTACCATCTTCAGATTTGGCACTGAATGAATGAGGGCTGAGAACTACAATGTCCTTCAGCCCCCACTCAATTCGTGCTATAATGATGACAACCTTAGAAAGGAAGGTCGTCTTCATTGTCTGCTACAGGAGTTGATACAGGCTTTGGCTTGTATGAAGTCTTATTCCGTGAAGCACGAGCCTCTTGTGCGCTCTCGCTGTTTGGGTCAAACACTTGCAATCCCCAACGCCCTGACTTCTGCTGCCAGATCGTGAACCATGCGTTCTCGCCTTCACCCTTCTCGTTCAATGGGGTGACGTACTTCTCCCATATCTCCTTCAGTTCGCCTTTCTTCAACCGAAAGGATACTGAGAAAGAGTTCTCGTCGTACTTAGAAGGAATCGGGTCGTTAACCCAGCCCATCAATGGGCCTGAATAGCTTTTCTTGTCGCTCATCTGATAAGAAAGTTTGAAAAATAAAAAAGTAATGAAATAAAAATGGTGAACTTAATCCAAAAGGAGACAACTTGACGTGTTGTAAACATCATACTTCGAATTCCATGTATTCCTGTGATGGGTCGTAGTCACTCGGTCTGTCCAAGAAATTCCTGATTCGATACGCTGCTGTAGAGAAATTCATTTCCCCTGCAAATAACGTGGAATCGCTGCACTTTACCAAAGCTGGTGTATAAGGTTCTGTTTTTTCCTGAACCACCCAATAGAAGTCCTTGATGCCAAACACCTTGGTGTATATGTACGCTTGGATATCGTAGTTGAAGTCGCGAACGCTGTACTTAAACTTCTTCACTGATTGCGTTGACTTGCTGTCGCTAATGAAGTTACTACCCAAGCAGTCCAAGAATCCTTTCACAGGTACACCGTTGACCTGCTCATTGAACTCGACTTGGTACTTGCCGTTCAGATAGGAGTCAACCAACCCGCATGAACGAAGCCTGTCGATCATGTCGTTCGCCACCTGCATATCCGTCTTGGTCACCAAGACCTTGCCCTTTGCTTCTAACTCATCGGACAGCTCTTGCTTCTTGGCTTTGTACTCGGCTGTCATTGGAGGTGCTTTGGATGATCTGGTTTTTGGAGAGCAGCGTTCTAACACTTCGTCTTGGTGAACAACAACGTATACCTTCGCTGCCTTCTCAGGTTCAAACAACAGCATATCGTACAACGTACCAAAGTCCAAAGCCTTTGACTCAAACTTTAACAACCCAAGCATATAACGCTCGAAGTTTTTCATATCTCCTAAAGCCATCTTCATGCTGCTATAGGATAGGTGACCTTTACCGAAGCGGTCGACCAATTCGTCTTTAGTAATCATTTTCTTCAATCACTTCTTCTGCTGCATCCATAGCAGTGTTATACCAAAAGTTTAGGCCGATTAATCCAAAGAGAATCACAAACAACCAATACGTTATGTCTTTACCAGCTAAAGCAGCAATCGCATACCCAGCCAAGGTGGTCAGCATTGTCGCTCCTACAATGATGATGTAGGTGAAGATGTATACCGCTTTCCTGCTGTTCATCGTACCCATTTTTGAAGTCCTGCTTTCTGAGCGTCGGACAGGTTGTTACCGTGCTTGGCAAGAATCTGCTTCAACGCATTCTCCTTCTCTGTCTTATTGCTCAAACCCTTGAGGTAAGCGACAGCATCGTCCATGATGTTAGACTTTCCAGATCCGCCTTGACTTGGCTGTGCCTTGGGCGTGGATGGCTCTTGGCCGTGCGTATTTGTTGCATCAGAATCTTTAGTGTCGTCAATCAGGAGCAAGCCATTAAGTGCATACTTTCGAGCGTAAGATGATGCAGCACCAGTGATCTGGCTGCCGTCCATTCCTTTCTTGATTTCCTCTTCACGAGCAAACCCATCTGACTCCATGTGCTCTCCTTCGTCGTTGGTCACAGATACCGTTGCTATAACGTACACACGATCACCGACCATCTCGATTGAGTCGCTGATTCTGAACGTCAGCCCGTGCTTAACAGCCAATGGCTTAAGTGCTTCTAGGATATCCTCGGCAGAGCGGTAGTTGTACTTGCCAAACGTGTTCCGCTGGCTCTTCGGTGCTTTAAGTTCCGCCTGTAGTTCGCGGAGTTGCTTGTAAATCTTCATTGTGTAATGAATTGGGTTATTTAATTAGCGATTCGAATGGTTCTGATTTCTCTACTGCGTTAACGATGTCCAGGGCTCGGATGAAACACTCCCTGTAGTCCTCGTACAAGAGGTTGTCTTGGTGCTTCTTTGTGTGGTGCAGAACACTTGTCCTGTGCAAACCCAAACCATCGGCAATGATAGTCGGGTGGTAGAAGTTTGAGGCAGCGCATATGTACGCACCCTTCTTGATGATGTTGTCCTTGGTTCTGTTCTCACCAACACCAAACTCCTTTTTAACTTGCTCCCACCCCTTACTAACCATGTTGGAGTGGTGCTTACGCAGACGGTCTAAGATTGATTCCATTGTATTAAATTATCAGGTTTTGCGAATTTACGATTGTCTTGTCAATAAACCAAGGTCTTCATAGACGATTTTCTCATATGATTTTATACTCTCAAAAATTTCATAAGCTATATGCTTTTGGCTCGCCAGTTTGGAAAGGTAATTCTGTCCAGTTCACGGGAAAACCCATCATCTCCGCTACAAATCGGGGCGAAAGTTGGGAACTTCCTGAAGCGTTGTCCCTGTTTTCCTGTGCTTTGGGCGTAGGCAGCATTCCTGACTTCGCTAGATCGTGCAGCTGTGCGCTGAATTCCGTGCCGCCTTTGTTTTGCCTCTTGCCGTTTTCGTTCACTTGCACCGCGCCGCCCGTCACGTTCTTCGTTGTTGGAGTAGGCAGCAAACTAAACCCATTCCCGTCGGTGGGGATCTTCTTTGCATACAACAGGAAGTAAGAGCGGTTGTATGTCGTACCCTTCAACCTCCAAGTCAGCACACATCTCTTCGAACACCAGCCCGACCGACCAATCAATAAGGCCGCAAACTTTTTCGCCCACAACGTAGGTCGGGGTAGCTTCTCAAATGAGTCTAAGCATCTCTGACCGCAGGTGGCGTACTGATATGACGTTAATTCGTCCTTCATGCTTATTTGCTTGTAAGTTCTTGACATTTATGATTGGTAGCTTATTTTCTCGTATTCTTTTATGCTCTCAAATATTTCATAAGCTATATGAGGAACGATGGCGTTGCCATATGCCTTCACGCTTTCTTTTCTCCACTTAGAAAAGGTGATTCCGTCCAGTTCGGTGGGAAGCCCATCATCTCCGCCGCAAATCGGGGATTGAGTTGGGAATTTCTCGAATGATATTCCTCCCCCGTGTACTGATATACGTTCCGAAGCAGTCCTCTTCTCGCTGGGTTCTTGTCGATGCTCGTCGGGGGATATGCTCCCTTGTAATCCGTCGCTGTTGGTGTTGGTAGTAACCCGAACTTCGCCATCTGCCGCAGGTTTACCTGTAGTGTTCCCTTGTGCTTTTCTATCGCCTTGTTCCACGACTCCTTCGATCTGGCCGTGTTCCAATCGTAGCTGTTTGGAGTGGGCAACAAACCAAACTCTGTCTCGTTTGTGCGGCGCGTTTTTGCTTGCAGCTGGAAGTATAAACGCTTGTACTTCGTAGCCTTCACGTTCCAAATCAGTGTGCACCTCTTCGAAGACCAATCCCTCGTTCCAACTAACAAGCCCGCGAACGTTTTCGCCCACAACCCAACGTGGCTGGCATTCCCGAATGACTCTAAGCATTTCGGGCCATAGATGGCGTTCGTCGTGCTTTCCTTTTCGGAGTCCTGCTGTGCTGTAGGGTTGGCATGGGAATCCTCCTGTGAGGACGTCAATTCGTCCTCTATACTTAGCTGCTTGTAGTTCTTTGACATCTGTGTGTAATTCTGTGTTTGGAAAGTGGTGTTTTAGTACTCGTTGATTGAATGGTTCTATCTCGCATGAGAATATGTTCTCCAGATCCGCCCATTCCGCTGCCAATTCAAATCCTCCGATTCCGCTAAATAAGCTTGCGTGTGTCATTGCTTTATTACTACTTCTGTGTTTATCAACTCAGCCATCTTGTTGGCTTCTTTAACTGCTTCAAACTTCCTGTTGAAGTAACCCTTTACTCCCTTCGTTTCTGTTCCGTCTTCCCTCCTCCTCACGCACACTACCCACGATCCCTTGCGTTTCTCCAAACTCACAAACACTCTTATATTGGGTACGTCTCGCATAGCTGTTCGATTAAGTGTTCTTCTGCTGAAGGCCATCCAAGGCCAATCTTTGCATCGTAGTCATTCAGGCAAGCACCTGCAAAACCATATTGGTTCGTCCGTATGTAGTGCATAGCTGTGACTATCTTCTTGTTCATGTACTCTCGTTTCTGCTCATTCGTCATCACTATCATCATTTATGCTGTTACAAGACCTAACAAGGACATCAACACCAGGGCAGCCAATAGCATCAAGGCGTGTTTTCTGTTGTACTGATGGAAATCTTTCATAGTTCAATTGATTCAGGTGATTTATACGGAAGGATGGTCATCGTGATCTGGCAGCACATATCGTACTTGCCCGATACTTCGCACCTGCTGAACGACGGTTCGTCAACGTCTGTGCTCCAATGAAAGTACTCCCCATCCCCGACAAAACCTACAGCATCGTTAACGAACTGCTCTAGGTCCATCTCTTCGTTCGGTTCGAGGTGTGAACTATCCCCGTTAATCAAAACAGGGATAGTCCAAAGACCTACGTTGTAAATATATTCTTTTCTGCTCATTGCGTTTTGATTTGTCCTTCTTCAATCATGTAGTTAATTGTTTCTGCGATTTGGTCGTGTATCACCTCCATCAAATGCTCATTGTCTTCGAATGCTGCCACAAGCACACGTTCCAAATCCTTGGCGGATAGCTTGGCTTGAAATCTCCTTTGAGCAATCACTTCTACGTCTTCCACATTCCATTGTACTTCAGGGCCTGTGTAGTAACCCTCATCATCCAAGGCATTATCCTTTATAGGATTTGGTTCGGTGTAGTCTGTTGTCACAAACGTGATGGGAAAATCCATATTCACCTTCCCGCCAATCTCGGCGTAGATTGTGGCTTTATACTTTGTAGCCATCTTTTGGCGTAGTTTGTATTTGTCCAATGGATCTGGTTCACACGATTCCCTCCATAGCTTTTCTACGCACACTTGGATGTTGTCGGTGAGTTCAAACCATTCGATGGTATTGGTCGTGTCAAACTCAAACCATTGGAATCCGTTCTCAAAGAAATCCGATACAAACTTCAGTTCAATTGTGTTGCTCTGTGGCATCTTATTTGTTGTCTTTTGTTTACACATACTACATTCGCTGACTACGAATACGTTATCGTTGATTGCTGGGTGACTATATAATGCAGTTTGGACGTACTGCGTCTTCCCGCATTTCTGACATACGACATCTTGTTGTCTTTTTACTTCTCTTATCATACTTTCACGATTTCGATTTTTACACCATCTACCTCTACTACACATTCAGGATACATCCCATCCCAATTCTTGCCTATGAATTTGATGTCATCGTTTGTTCTTGATATCCGTTCCGCAGCTAAGGCAAACGTGAGCACATCCCTGCTGCTGCCTTGCAAGACGATGTTATTTTCCCGCAGGGTGATGGCGTAAAATGCGTTCAATGAGTTTGACATCATTGATTCGTTCTCTACGATATCCGCCAGCTTGCTGACGATCTGGTGTGTTTTTACGATGCTCATTTGAATCTTTTGTTTTCGACGTATACACGATGTGCGTTCAAAATGGTTTGATATGGTGCTGCCACTTCGGTCATGTACTTAGTCGTGCGAATCGTATCGACCAAGCCTTGCATCTCGTCAATTAGATTCAAGATGACCGTGGCATATGGTAACCCATCCCATTCATCGAGCGGGATGTCTTGCCATTCGGTGTAGTAGATGTATTCGTCCTCGTATGCATCTTCCAAATCGTAATATCCGACATCCTGAACGTGCTTGATGGCATCCCGCTCATCCTTGATAAACATATCTCCGTCAAGTACACACCATCCTGCGAACATAGGTTGGCGAGTGATGGAGCAGTAACGTGGCGCGAGCAGGTGCGCAAGTGGGTTGTCTGTTGTGTTTTTCATGATTACTTGTACTTTTTCAACCAATTAAGAAATTTAGATGTAGCTTGTTCGTATGTCAGATTCGATTCGTATGTCTGTCGTCCGCTCTCGTGTTCGATTGAGATGCTGTACTTGGGCTGGCCTGTCTTGCTGTCAATGTGCAGCCTTGTGTATGCTTCAGCGATTCTTGTGTAATATCCTGTGTACGTTGATGTCGGATAGACTCGGATGAAGGCTTCGTGCTCAATCCCTTGAACTGCCTTCTCGCAATCACCGCAAGCCATTCCTTTCGGAACAGGATTCAACCCTGTGTATCCTACAGCAGCCAAACGAAGTTCCAAGTAATATTGCACCCTGGCTTCGCTGTTCCCGTATATGCGCAATTTGTCCGATTCGTGCTTTGTCTTCTCGACAATCTTCGATGCATCATAGATGATTGTTCCCATGTCTTTTGTTTGTTTGTGTGCACAAAGATATGCACAGGTTTGGTTAATACAATGCCTTTGGCGATTTTTTTTTCTATCTTCTTATTCGTCATCACTATCATCAATCCTCGCGCGATGGCGAGGAAGGATGCGACGGTCGCTATAGCTTCTCAGCATTATCCCAATCCCGTTCGATGTGGATGGGGATCTGGTATTGGTTGCCTGTGATTGGGTCTTGCCATGTCTCGTATTCACCTGCATACGTCTCTTCAACGTATACGAGTCTGTCTTTGATTTTCTTGTCCATCATGCTTCCAGGTCATCATTGATTAATATTTGCAGCAGCACCATCGCGTTTCGTGGCTTCCAAGTTTGGTCATCCAACCATTCACCCTTCGATCCCGTCCATCCGAAGATTTGTCGTGCTCTCCTCATCAACGTTCGGTCGTCCGTTTCTCTCGGCCATTTCTCCAGCTTGCGATGCACCCAACAGCAGTTCGATATGATTTGGTCTCCATCGTAGATGGCATCGCTGTACCAAAATTCCACATTCATCATCTCTTGTTCGTTACTCATTGTTGGTTGAGTTAGTGTGTTGATATCTTGACATTCTTGCTGCCTTTGCCTGTGATGCCTGAGCACAAACCACATTTAGCGCAATGGCTTGCGAAGCCTGATTCCTTCGATGCAGGACATTGTATTGCGTTCGTAGTGGATGTGTCATCCTCAGCGATGAAGGAACGCCATCCTGTCATCGATATAGCATCCTTCTCGCTGTGTGCAGATGCCATGAAGAAAGCCTTGAAAGGTTGCGCCCATGGTTTGCGAGATTGATGTGTGTATCCTGTCCAAGACTTCGCGCCCAATACCATGTCGCCTACCAAATCAATCGGCAGGAGTGATGGTTCTCCGTATGTGCCGAAGCGAACGAAATTGCCTTCTGTCCATTTGCAGATGTCTGCTCTCATTTCAGCATCCAAACGTGATTCCCAACCTTGACGGATGATGGAGCGAAGCATCGATATGAATCCGCTGAACTGCATATACTTGTGGGTGTAACATTTGCCGTTCCCGCTGTTGCCTGACAATGGACAGTCCATGCAGTTTGACGCATCGAACGAATAGAAGGTCTTCTGCGATGGCTTGATGCCATCAGCATCGCATTGTGCGATGTAACGTACCTGCTCCATGCTGAATGTGTACGTCTGAACTATCTTGTCCTGTGGCAAGGCAATTTTCTTGTTGGTCGTCTTGCCGATGCGAATGACAAACAAATTGTCACCATCCTGCCAAGCATACCGTGTCTGTTTCATGTTGTTCATTGTTGGTTGTGATCTGGTGATGTGTGCTCCCAAAATCCAATCTCTTTCCATCCGTTTTTGCGTTCCATGTAGCTTGCCCAATTCTGTGCATGGCGTTTGTCTGTGAATTCACGGATACCGCTATTCCAATATCGGTTTGTTACGGATGTGGTGCGGAACTCAAATTCTGCGAAGTATGGCATTGATTAATAATTAAGGTTCAACATATTCATATCGAAACGTTCCGAGCGAAACGTTTGTGCTGTCCTGGAGTCTTGGTGGTACACCATCCGAGTCTTCGGATAGTATACGCACCATTCTCCTTTGCGAATCGTTCGTCCTGTCTCAGCGCAGACACAATCGAACTTTGCTATCTTTTCGTATGGCATTAAAAGAGGATGCCTTGTGATTTGAACTCATCGTACTTGTCAACCCAAAACTGAATCTCTGCTTCTGACAATCGGAAATAGTCATCTCCAGCTTTGACACGAACTTCATTCTCTCCCCAAAGAACATCATGTTCTCTCGTTCGCAATGCTTGTACTGCCTTCTCATTTCGTGTTGGAGGAACCCACCATTCATGCACCTTTGGTCGGCATACGACGCAGTCTGTGTTAGTCTTTTGGTCAATGCATGGATAGACGACAGCTTTCCAATCGTGTTCGATATCGTCGAAGTATACGTTCAAATCCAATCCTTCGTTCAAGGAAATCCAATTGTCGTCTCCTTCGGTTAGAATCTCGAATGTCCTGCACCCATCAATTCCGCGAACTGAACTGAACAATGGACTTTTCAATACGATGAACATCATGACTATAAATTTTTGATGTGAATGAATTACAAGTTTGAGTTAACCTTTGACATGACATCCAATGTCACGCCATACGATGACAGCAGTTTGCCATCAACATCTTCGAACATGGTCTCATCGTCCGCAGACACGAAGTATGTGTTGATGAGCAACGTTGCCGATGGCGATGTTCGCAAGTATACTGAGATGCCGAAGCCATCTTTCGCGTTGTTGTGTACGTCTACCTCTACATTGTAGACTCTGAGTGATTGTGCCAATGTATTAAGCATGGTTGATTGGGTTTGATTTCGTCGGCAAAGATATAGCAAACTTTCCGAGTTATGCACCAATTTAGAGAATTTTAACAAATTGAGTTTGCCGACTACATATTGTGTTGGTTGTGTGCCTGCAATCGTGTGTGTGCTCACGATCTGGTTTATATGGTTGTGGGGATTGTCCTGTGTTTCAGTTCGTTAGACCTTCCCATTTCGACCAAAACTTCACCCAAAACCGTCCAGATCGCAGAGAATCAGCGAGTTAGCTGCACCAAAAAAGCTAAAATATTGAGCGACAATGAGTTAACGCAGACCCCACCCCCTTGAGAAATCCGTTTCGGGTTGCGTATTCAAACGTTTTAAAATATATATTCTCCCCTACCCCTGTATTTCTGAGCTATTTTCTGCAAAAAGGCGCGGGTAGTGTGCAAAAATTCGTCATTTTTTCATGATCTTACGTATTATCGTGCATAAAGACGCGGTAGAAGCGTTTTTAGAGGCTGTTCTTCTCATCCTTTAGGCGATTTTACAGGATTTAATACTACAAGGGTTGACATTGTCGATTTTTTTTTGTAACTTTGCCAGACATTTGTCGATCCAAAAGAAGCATTAGAGTCGTGTGGTATTGGAAGGAAGAAAACAGCTTCAAATCCAAACGATGATACAGGTATTCTGATCGACAATCAGTTTTAGAATACAGGCAATCTGTGTCTTGTAATCCAGGAAGTAGGAATATCAGTAGATCTAGTACTTCATGGTGGGCAAAACTGGGTATCTCATATTGTTTAAATTTGCAATATGAAGTGCATCAAGAAGAGTTACATGAATGGAGGGTCTTACGAGCCTACAAACAGAGATATGCGGGATTCAGACAGAGCCTCTCGTGAGTCTTATCGTATGGCCCGTCCTGAGAGGCGTATGCAGCGTAACTACGAAGACATAGATAGGCTGTTAGGGGCTTTAGAAGGGTACGATCCTGAGGATACAGCGAAAAGAGACATGATTATGCGTAAGATCATCCCTATGTTGGCTGGTGTAGCTGCTGTACCAGCAACAGCTGCTGCCTATGGAGGTATGCAAGACGCTCGCAATCAGTTTGTAAAGAACAGAAACCCCCTCTCTAACGAGTCTATGGACTTAAATGCACTTCAGAAGATCTTAATAGACTTGTTCGGTATAGGAGCTGGTGGTCAATGATACCTATTAGGAGAAAAAAATCAGATCTACCGCAAAGATCTCGATACGAACCGCTTTCTGATGTCTACGGGACAGCAGAACAACGCCTTGGCGATGCCTTGGTGTCAGGTGGTAGAGATACAGGCGATCTTATGACGCTGTTGGGAGCTATGAGAGGGGGGAGGTATACTAAACCATCAGGTTTTAATATAGACTTCTCTCCCGAAGAAGACTACTACAACAGAAGGTCGGAGCCATCGGGTAGAGCGTACTTGTCAGGAACAGAAACCCCATTATATCAACCAGCTTCAGAAAAAGAGGGTATGTACGAAGGTACTGGAAGGGCTATAACAGGCGAGGATGTACTCAGTATAATGGGGAGTAACGCATCGGTAAGCAACTCTCAGCTATCAAAAGTAGCTAAACTGCTTCGTGATCCAGCTGTTCTTCAGTACTTCATGGATATATACGGAGAGGCTGGTGAAGAAAGACGACCAGACATAGTAACACTTAAGAACAAAAAACAAGACGTTAGAGTCGGTGGTAAGAATGATTGTAACACCATACACATTGTTGATGGCATACCTATGCGAAAGAGAGACCCTTCGTGCAAGCCGTAACACACCTGCATTAGATGAAACCGATAAAAGACCCCAAAAAACAAAACGTCACAAAAGCTTACCCAGCTTATTCAGAGGCAGGTTACAGGCTGCCTGGGCAGTTTCAGATTCGCGTAGATCCAGAAACAGGAGAGCAGATACCTATACTACTCCCCGAAGCTACGGTATACGACGATAACGCCCCGCTTGCAGGGCTTGAGGAGGTTGTTAAGGGTAGTGCTTTGGGTCAATTGGCTAGGCAGTACAGGACACCACAGTCTATGTACGATCAGGCGCGTATGATCTCTATGTTGGGGCAGGAGATGACAGGCGTACCTGGCACTATGAGAACGATCAACAGGGCGCTTGGAGAGGGTACTGTAGGTGGCAACCCGTTGTTTGCTCCGCCAAAGGACGCCTCTACGCTTGATAAAGTACTAGACGCGACGGATATTATCGCTGCGTCTTTGCCTATCGTAGGCCCTGCGGTTGGTATGGCAGCAAAGGGCGGTATGAGCGTCATTAAGTCTGGAGCCAAGGCGGGTGTTAAGTCAGGTATAAACTATGCGTTGTCTCCTGACGTATTAAAAGCTATAGATAAATACTTACAACCAGACCCATCAAAAGGATTCTCAGGAGGTTTGATTTCTCGACCAAACATGGGTAGCGGAGTGTGGACACGATACAGTGACATGAATGCTATTGAATTGGACGATGAAGTTAGGTTGATAAAAGAGAAGTATGATGAGCTAATGAATAAAGCTGGAACCGCTGACGAAGAAATGAGGCTTTACGACGAGCAGAAAATAAAAATAGATGAACTCGACAGGAAATACAATGAAGAACGTGTTAGATTTCGCAATATAATGGATAAGAGGGAGAAGGGTATAGAGCTTAATCCTGATGAAAAAGATGTTTTGTATGAGTTCCTGTCAAAAGAACTAACCCAAAAAGTTCCAAAAACAAGAACATTAAATGATGTTTTGAATGATAGTCAACTCGCCAACATGACACTGAGCGGTGCGAATAGAGGTGTACAAGCATTGGCAAACAAGCCAGTTGTTAAAGACGCTCTAAAGCTGCTTGCTCGTAACTATATGAACAAGTCAGGAGGGGCGCCATCGACGTACATGGATAATATTTTTGGGGACTTGAAAAAACCAAGTAATGTCCTTGGGAAAGATAGAAAAATAAACTATACTGGTCTTAGCCTTAGATCTGATTATATCCCTGATAAAGGGCCAAACCCAGTTAATGCGTACATATACGGAGACTTCTCTAACTTCAATACAAACGTGAGCAAAGAGGCTGACGCTTTCGTGAGGTCCACATTCAGAGACTTTTTTGATAGGTATGGTGACATGAAAGTGGTAGAGCTGCCTATGGCGACAACCACATCTATAGACAACCCTCTGAAGTTTAACGTAGATCGCTACGGAGGATTAGAACAAGTGTACGACGATGCTGTCAATACGCATGAAGCTATTGAAAAGGCATTGTCAGGAATGTATTCTGATCCTAATATGGTCGCATCAGCAGCCCGCCGAAATTTCTTCGATGACAGAACCAAGATTATCGAGGGTGTATTTAGTGATGTTTCAAGACAGGTGGAAGGGAAGGTTAATGGATGGAATACTAAAACCAGAACTTATGATCTAAAAGTAAATTCAGAAGGTGTTCCAGAGTCGTTTAGGATGTTGGCTGAAGAGGGTCACAACCCGTTCAACCCAATCATAAACATAGCTGGTCACCAGCAGAAGTTTGATCTAATAAGCGACGACGGAACAAACCTTATTTATAAAGTGACAAGCGCAGACACATGGAAGTTTACGCCAGAGCAGTACACTGAGAAGTGGGGCCTTCCTACCGATGCAACGAGAATGAAACAATCTGCCATGCTTGACGCCACTGGAAAGCCATTTGTATCTGTTTCTGAAGACTACGTTCAGATACCAAAGAAGTTTGTGATTGACAAAGGATACCAACCAGGAAGCTATTAAAATGAAATTAAGCAAGAACTTATCCCTGCAAGAGTGCGTGAAGAGCAACACAGCCACGAGGCTGGATATAGACAACACACCGCCAAAGGAAGTAATAGCAAACCTTAAGCACATAGCGAATGAGGTTTTTCAGCCTGTAAGAGACTACTTTCGCGTTCCGTTAGGGGTTACGTCAGGGTATAGGTCAAAAAAATTAAACAAAGCCATTGGAGGATCTTCAACATCGCAGCATATGGTGGGACAAGCCTTGGATATTGACGCCGATATCTATGGTGGTCTCACGAATAAACAAGTCTTCGATTACATTAAGAATAATCTTGAGTTTGATCAACTGATCTGGGAGTTCGGCGACGACGCCTCCCCAGCTTGGGTCCATGTCTCGTATAAACATAACGAAGACAACAGAAAGAGATGCTTGAGAGCGTACAGAGATAATAAAGGAGTATACTATAAGCCATGTTAAAATTAGGATTAAGCGGTAGCGGATTAAATTTATTAGGAATTGAACCGCCTGATTTATCGCCATTATTCTCAATAACTGATTTTTCTGTTGTTGAGTCCTTAGGAAGCATAGAATTTTCTGTAACTGTTTTAATTACAAACAACGCAACCAACTTTACGGTCAATAGATCTGTTAACTTTAGTGAAGAGTTTTTGGTTTTAGTAGATCAGTCAAGTGTTGCGTCTTTTAGTTATTCTGATGGAACTGGTTTTAATGTAGACTCTGTTTCTGTTAATGGCGTAGAAACAACTCTTGTTTTGTCTAAGTCTGTATTGTTTCCAACAGAGGTAGTATTGATCACAAACGAAATTTCTGAAGGTGCAATTCAGTACTCCCTTACAGTATTTCCAGCTCTTTCTTTTGAGTCAATAAACTCAACATACTCTACAGCACAAATAATAAGCTATGCTATTGACAATACAGCGCTATTTGAAGAAATAGTCTTGGTTTATGATTTTCACGACCTGACAGTTGACGAGTCATACGACGGCACAAACAACTCTGTAACGCTAAACATAGACGTTGAGTTTCAGCCTTTACCAGATCCAGGCCCTCCGATAAGTCCAAACCCAGCCCCAGGTACTCCTACGATAACCCTTGATTTACCCATAACGGTAACAGCGTATCAAATTGATGCACAAAATGGTGGTGTAGAAAGGACCGTAATGTCCGCTGAATTTACACAACTGGTCACAGATCAATATGTTATACAGGAAGCTGGCAGTATACTGAACGGCCACATAACATTTGATCCTTATGCCTCTGAGTATGTTGTCTCTCCTATATTAAAACAAACACCTCTTTTTTATCAGGTTACTATAGGGCAAACCATTTTGACAGCTAATGGGGAGAGTTATAACTATTATGAAGACGGAGATTTTACAAAAGAGGTGACAAAAGAAGAGACGGCAATACAACACCCTTGGACTTATACATATTCTTTTGATAATTTTAGTTTCTTAACTATTAACGACTCCGCTTTGTTTTCTATGAGGCTGTCTTTTGATGGTGAGGATTTAAACCCATTTCCTAGTATATACACACAAAGCGGTTCAACAAACACAAACATTCCGCTTACTCTTAACATATACCAAAACGGGAGTGTCATAACTACAATAGATACTGCGGCGTCAACTGCACAAGTTTTTGATAACACACCTTATAACCTTTCTTACAACGCATCTTTTACAGTTACTTTTCCAGACGATATAGTAGACGGAACGTGCTTAATAACGCCATCTATTAATACAGAGACTACTTACGAGATAATAATAGATCAAGGTGTAGATCTTGGTTTATTTACTCAATCAGATCAGATGTCGGTTTCTAATGTTTTGGGCTTTCCGTTTATAAACTATGAATGCGATAACGGAAATGTAGCTGCGTCTCCCATTTTAGCTGATTTTCAGGTTGGTTTGATTCAAAATAATATATCAAGTGTTTTTGGTTCGATAGAGCAGATATTTTCTACAACTTATATAAACCCTACTATATCAGGCAACACTTTTATCGTTCCTTTTACTGTGATTGTTCTTGGAGACTACTCTCCAAATCTTGTCACTGATTACCCCAGCCCATTAATTTTTGATTCACCATCTGACTTTGGTTTAGAGATTAATGTTGATATATATAACTCTATATTTTATGGTGGTGAATGGTTTGGTGGCGAAGGCCAAAGCATAAGACTTTTAAATCCAACTATAACGGCAGCGGCTGATTACGCTGGTTCTCAAGGAGATTTTGATCACACATACGGGAATATATACCAAGGGGCTAGTTTTAATTTTGCTACGTATCATTATCAAATAGCAGTAGATCTTGATAACGATGAATTTTTGGAGTCACCAGGCTTTTTTATTAGCCCAAACTCTTATCTTACATTACAATTAACCATTAGTCCAAATCAAAGCTACACACAGAATCGAATTCAAGTGTCATCTGTTGATGGAACTGCTACAACTTTTAGTGGAACAACGCTTTATGGACTTGGTTATGATCTTAGCCAGTCTCCTTGGATTTTCCCGACTAATCACGATTTTACTTACAACTATTTTTAATCATACATAAGTTTTACAGCATTCCTTGCTTTCTGAGTCAGCGCGTACCTCACTCTGTAGTTGAACTTGTTCTCGTCGAACATCTGCTTGTCTATCTGTGCGCTCGGTGAGAGTTTGTCGTAGTACTTGTAGAGCAGCCCCTTCTTTAACAGAGGGTATATAATCCTGTTCTCTACGTGTGGATAGCTGTACTCGTTGTCTTCTGCTGCGTGGTATATAGTAAAAAACTCCAAATCGTATGCCCAACAGATGAATTGTAGCTGCACCACGGATATGTCGTACTTTTTAGACACTTCAATGGATTTCTTCCTGTAGTACTTTAAATAGTTGTTTTCTACGTTGTTACGATGCAGGAAGTCTCTAAACATGGACTTCCTGTTTTTCTTTCTCTTCGAAACCTGCGGCATTGTTTGATGATTAAATTTGTATCAAACAAGATAAGATATGAAGTTTAATCAAGAAAGGTTTAAAGAGAGAATATCTGAGATATCTTCAGAGATAGAGGCGATGATAGAAGAGTTTGACCTGAAAGACTCTGTGTTATTCTCTATGGTGGTGGCTAATATAGAAGAGTCGGACGAAGGCCCTATGGTCAACTCAGACGTTTACATATCGCTTGACAACCAAATGGAAGTTGACTTAGTCAATGGATTGGTTCAAGTCGCGTACGATAGAGATTCTGACTTCAATGACCTTATCAACGGAGCTGGTATAAGCTTGAACTGATGGAGTTAGGTGTTATTAGAAAGATCGTTATAGGCAAAGAGCCTAAGAACGGTATGGCTTATTATGTAGGTATGCCAGTCGGTCCGTCTGCTAACCCCACGGGTAAGGTTACAGCTATTGTATTCGACGAAAGACACTTTCACTTCTCGGCTAAGAATAGGTTCCTCATATACGTAGAGACTCCTGAAGGATCTAGTATTTGGAAGGTCATAGACTCTATGCCTACTGTAGTTGAAATGGACTTAAACTTTTAATTTACATGAATTCTATTAAATCGTTCATTGTCAAAATAGAAAAGCCTCTTAACGACGAAATTACTTTAAGTAACGGCCTTAAGTTGTTCGTAGACAATAAGTTCGATGAGTTTAAGCACAGAGTAGTTGAAGGTGAGGTAGTGGCAACGCCGAAGAAGTACGACACCCCTGTAGCTGTTGGCGACACCCTGTACTTCCACCATTTGGTGGTTATCAACGGAGGTCAGAAGCTCGATTGGGAGGAAGACAAGTACTTCGTTCACTACGATCCAGATCGACCTACCATGTCGCAAGCTTTTGCTTACAAGAACAAGGACGGGGAGATACACTGCCTGTCTAAGTGGTTCTTGCTTGAGTCAACTAAAGAAGAGGAAGTCATTGATTCTGAGTTGATTATATTAGATCACTTAAACAAAAAGATTAAGAACGAAGCTATAGTTACCTGTTTACCAGTAGGTTACGATATAGACGTTCAACTAAATGATAAAGTAGGTTTTAAGAAGAACTCTGACTACGAGGTTACTATAGACGATCGAGTGTATTTTCGCGTGAGGGAAGAAGATATTATGTATGTCACAGGATAAGTTCAAGACCGTAGACGCAGCCGTAAGGTTGATGAAGAGCATGGAGGTTGCCATAGACAACATGATCGAGGAGGTAAAGAAGCCTGTCGATCCTGAGATCAATGGCAGCGCACGTAAGGCTGAGCTTCAGTCTATCAAGCAAACGGCTGTTGACTGCAAGGAGCTCATCCTTGAGATGCAGAAGCTGGATCAGTTTGTGAAGGACTTAAGCGAGAAGGGGTCTATAGACGAGGAGAAGGACTACGGCGGCGGATTTGCAGAGAAATATTCAAAGTGATGAAAGTAATAAAGAGAAACTACAAGCAAGAGTATGAGGATTTTCAGTCTTCCGAAGAGCAGAAGAAAAAGAGAGCCGAAAGAAATAGGAACAGAAGGAAGGCTGAAAGAGAGGGGAGGGTAAAGAAAGGTGACGGGAAGGATATCCACCACGACGAGAACGGAACCAGGGTAGAACCAGCGTCTGTTAACAGAGGAAGAAGAGAAAAAAGTCGTCTAAAAGGCAGCGAAAGGAAGAAAAAAGATTAACTTTGATCTGTTCTTTGCTTCGCGGCAAAGAGTTCTGCGCCTCTACGTTTCATACAGGCGCATCAGTTGGGGACGTAGCTCAGCTGGTTAGAGCAGGACTCTTATACAGTCAAGGTCACAGGTTCAAGCCCTGTCGTCCCTACAAAGGTTTGGTCGTTTAAAGCTATTTAGGTTAAGCAATCGGTAGTGTCCTTTAAAAACGACATCTTAGTCAGGTGGGAAATGGGAAATCCGCTAGAGAAAATTGATTCCGTTTGGAAGCTGTGATTTACGCTGAGGATGATAAAAGTAATAGAGGTTGCAGGTTCGAATCCTGCCCTGACTGCTAAATTTGCTTATACATGACTACACAAATAACAGTAAACTTCGAGTTTTTGTCTTATCTGCTGATGTACCTCGGCCCTGGTATGCCACCGCCTTACAATCCGTTATACGATCTGAACGGAAGTGGTATGATAACGGTTGCTGACCTCTTGATAGCATTAAGCCTTTTCGTGCAATGATGCGTATCTCATTCATTATGCCCTTTTAATGAGCTTAATGAACGATATCTCATACACGCTCCCGTAGCTCAGTTGGATAGAGCATCTGCCTTCTAAGCAGACGGCCACAGGTTCGAATCCTGTCGGGAGTACAATGGCCGAATGATGGAATTGGTAGACATGACAGACTTAAAATCTGTTGACCCGAAGGGTCGTGTGGGTTCGAGTCCCATTTCGGCTACAAAATTTAATTTACATGAGCGCAAAAGACAAGCAAATAGGTGGTAACCACTACAAGAAGATGAACGTAGAGGTCTACGAGTTCTGCATGGCGAACAACATCCCGTTCGTAGAAGGGAACATCATCAAGTACGTATGCAGGTACAAGGACAAAGGTGGTTTGGACGACCTCAACAAGGCCAAGCACTACCTTGAGATGCTGATTGAAAGCATGACTGTTGATTACGAATATGTCGTAACGAATAATCCGTAACGGGTATACTTGAGATCACAATCTGTGATGTCAAGATGCATCATTAAAGATGCAGAACATAGGCTAATCGTTCAAATAAACGTCAGTAAACAGAAATATTGGTAAAAATTAGAAGCAATGAAAACAGCAATAGATTGGTTGGTCAGCAAACTCCCAACGATTGATTGGGATGACCCGTACTACAAAGCCAAGCTCGAAGAAGCTAAGGCAATGGAGAAGGAGCAGATTATGGATGCATATATGGAAGGCGGTCAATGGGTTCCATGTCATCGTAACAGCTGCGAGAAATACTACAACGAAACCTTTGAATGAGAATTCATTCATAAACCACTGATTTTACGTTTAGTGAATGACATTTCACGCAAGAATGTGTCAAGAACTTACAAGTAAAATATTGATTCATGTCATGTATTCTGCGCAAGATACTTGACAAACACCACTGACAAATGATGGCATCCACTATAGCAATAAGTGTATTAATAATCTCACTACCGTTCTTTATTACTTACGAACGTCAAAAGCGCAAAGAATTAGAGCGTCTTGTGGGTCAGCAGACCAAAGTACTTGATCACATGGGAATGCATCTCAGAAAATTAGACAACGATTTCGTTCACCTCGAAGGTCGCGTCGATGACCTTGCCGAGGATGTGCGTGAATTGCAACAAAAACAATTAAACCCTGAATCATGAAAGTAACACTTGAGTTCAATCTCCCTGACCAGCAAGAGAGGTTTGACAGCCTCATGAACGGGGCAAAGTGGAAGTATGTCGTCAGAGAAATGGACGAGCATATGCGAGAGCTGCTCAAATGGAATACAGAGGACTTAGATGAATCACAGCTGCTTGTAGTCAGACAACTCAGAAGTATGCTGCTTCAGTATTTAGAACAAGAAAATTTAAGAATACACGAATGAACTTCACAGAACTAATTCAGGCCACCATCGAGTGGGGGAATCAACGAGGATTGATTCAAGAGCGTAACGCCACACGTCAGATGCTCAAGGTGACAGAAGAGATTGGTGAACTGGCTGGGTCTATTGCCAAGAACAAGCGTGATGACACGATCGACGCGATCGGAGATAGCCTTGTAACGCTTATTATCTTGTCGGCACAGCTTGGTCTCGATCCTGCTGAGTGTTTGCGGCAAGCATATGATGAGATTGTCGATAGAAAAGGCACTACCGTTGATGGCGTGTTTGTAAAAGAATAATTCAATCAATGATCACCGAATTAGAAGGATACGATGAAGAAGTAATCATCATAGACCCTGAGGGGACTATAGGTGATGTAGAGGTTATCGGTGATCTGTTTATTGCTCTCCCTAAAAAGCCAGTTAAGTCGGAGATACTATTCAGCTCCCTCCCTAAAAAAAATCAATGCTGGTCCAGGTTGTCTGTTCCTGAAGAGCTTGATAAAATCAAGTCTATGGACGAGTGGTTAGAACGTCCAAAAGAGTTCAGGAGCAGATACTCTGACTACATAGAACGTGAGTTTAAGAGGCGTAGAGAGGGTGTGTGGTTTATGAATAACGGCACTCCTACCTACATAACAGGGAGGCACTATATGTTTCTTCAGTGGAGCAAGATAGACATAGGGTATCCGTCTTATCTGAAGTTCCAGCGAGATATCTTCATCCACATGGCAGCGTGTGAGGTAGACCCCCGTTGTTTGGGACAGCTTTACACCAAAGGACGACGATCTGGTTATACGAACATATGCTCGGCTGTTATCGACGACGAGGCCACCCAAGTAAAAGACAAGCTGCTTGGTATACAATCAAAGACAGGTAAGGACGCTCAGGAGAATATCTTCATGAAGAAGGTTGTTTCTATATTCAGAAACTACCCGTTCTTTTTCAAACCTATCCAAGATGGTACTACCAACCCTCGTATGGAGCTGGCTTTCCGTGAGCCATCTAAGCGTATCACCAAGAAGAACAAGACGTCCTATCGAGGCGATGCTCTCAACACTGTCATCAACTGGAAGAACACAACGAACAACGCATACGATGGTGAGAAGCTTCATATGCTGTACCTCGACGAGGCGGGTAAGTGGGAGAAGCCAACGGACATAAGAGAGGCATGGCGCATTGAGCGTACCTGTCTTATCGTCGGTAGAACGGTGGTCGGCAAGGCGTTGGTCGGTAGTACTGTCAATCCTATGGACAAAGGAGGTGAGGAGTACAAGAAGCTGTGGGAAGATAGCGATCCGCTACAACGCAACGCTAATGGAAGAACAAAGACTGGATTGTACAGGCTGTTCATTCCCGCTTCAGAAGCATTAGAGGGTTTTTTCGATGTTTACGGAAATCCTATTGTAGACGATCCGTCAAAGCCAATAAAGACGTTAGACGGGACGTACATTAAGATAGGTAGTAAGTCGTACTTGATGAACGAGCGCGACGCTATGAAACACGATGCTTCTGAACTCAATGAGGTCATCAGGCAGTTCCCTATGACAGAGGACGAGGCGTTCAGGGATAGCGTACAGGGCAGTATATTCAATGTCGGTAAGATCTATCAGCAGATAGACTACAACAACAATATGAAGACAAACCCTGTCATCAGGGGGAGCTTTATGTGGGAGAAGAAAGACGATAGGGTCATCTTCTCACCGAATGCTCAGGGAAGGTTCTACGTCTCATGGATGCCACCAACAGAGAAGCAGAACAACAAGTACTACAAGTACGGGAGATGGTGGCCTGGTAACGAAGAGTTCGGCTGCGGCGGCGTGGATAGCTATGATCTGGACGCTACTGTAGATGGTAGGGGTTCTAAGGGGGCTTTGCATATGTACAACAAGTTCAGCATGTCCGAGTCCTTTCCGAGCAATATGTTTGTCGTGGAGTACGCAGCGCGTCCTGATATAGCCAAGATTTTCTACGAGGATGTGCTCATGTGCGCTGTTTTCTACGGCTACCCGTTGCTTATAGAGAACAACAAGTACGGCATCGTAAGGTACTTTGAGTCAAGGGGTTTTGATGGTTATGTGATGGAAAGGCCAAAGCACTTGAAGCCTCCAGGATCTAACCCTCACATATCTGAAAAGACCAAAGGCATACCTTCTAACTCTCAGGACGTAATACACGCCCACGCCCAGGCTATAGAGCAGTATATACACACCCACGTTGGTGAAAACATAGAGACCAACACGATGGGGAATATGTACTTCAACAGGACGTTAGAGGACTGGATAGGCTATAGGATAGACAAGAGAACAAAGTTTGACTTGACAATCAGCTCTGGGTTGGCTTTATTGGCAGCTCAGAAATTTAAAGATGTTAAGCCAAAAACCAACTTCGATGAGAAGAAATTCTTCAGAAGGTATAAATATAATGTGTGATTGTCAATGCATTATATTTGCGCAAGCGACCATCTGAAGAAATATGTTGCCTAGTAATAATAAAAAGTCGAATACGTTCCCAAACCCTTTAGCCAAACCAGCTGAAAAAGCTGAGAAGGACTATGGTTTACAGTACGCTAAGGCTATTGAAAATCAGTGGGGTAGGATAGACGACGACGGCAGCGTGTACAGGAAGAGACTTCGAGAGTTTCAGAAAAACAGAGACTACGCTAACGGAACGCAGGACACCGCTGTATACAAGCAGATACTTACCAGTTTAGATCCAAACAATGGGGACGGGACTTTGTTGAACTTGGACTGGTCGCCAGTTCCTATCGTACCTAAGTTCGTAAAGATCGTTGTCAACAAGATACTTTCTCAGAACTTATACCCCAACGTTAGAGCAGTCGATCCGTTGTCTACGAGTGAAAAAGACTCTAAGAAGAGGGAGATTAAGATGCAGGTGGAGAACAGGGAGTTCTTCGAGCAGATGAAGTCTATGGGGATTCAGACCAAGACCAACCTTGAGGAGGTTCCTGACACGTTGGAGGAGGTGGAGATCTTTATGGATAGTAACATAAAGACACAGGCTGAGATAGCTGCTCAGATTTCTGCTGACCTGACGCTTAAGTGGAACAAGTTCGATGAGACGACGCTTAGAAGGTGTGTAAACGATCTGGTTGCTCTTGGTATGGCTGTCGTGAAAAGGCAGAACGACCCAAGTCACGGTATAGTAGAAGAGTATGTAGACCCATCAACGTTTATACACAGCTACACTGAGGACCCTAACTTCGGTGATCTGTCATACGCTGGTCATGTAAAGAAGATGACCATACAAGAGCTGAAGCGTATAGCTGGTGAGCAGTTCACGGATAAGGAGTACGAGGAGATGGCTATGAAGGTTAAAGGTAAGTACACCAACAGCACCTCTAACTTTAGCAACAGGTACTACGACAACTTTCTTCAACGGGAGGTGTACGGATACGAGGAGTATATAGTAGAGGTCTTGGACTTTGAGTTCTTGACGATAGACGACGTGTACTTCGAGGAAAAGCAGAGTAAGTACGGGAACGTAGGGTTTTACTACAAAGGTGATGAGTACAAGGGGTCAAAGAATTCTGTGTTCGAAAGAACCCCTCATAAGCTCTCTAACATGTGTGTTTATGGGGGTAAGTACATCATGGGGTGCGGCAAGATCTTTAACTACGAGAAGAAGCCAAACGTACCGAAGAATATATACGACATCTCCAAGGCTCGATTGAGCTACTCTGTTGTTGCGACCAACCTGATGAGTATGATGCCTAAGAGCATGGTCGGCGGCATCACTGGGTTTGCTGATATGCTTCAGCTCACTCACTTGAAGATACAACAGGCTGTTGCTAAAGCCAAGCCCGACGGGTTGATAGTAGATATCGAAGGGTTGGAGAATGTGCAGCTGGGTAGAGGAGGAGAACTACAGCCTCTTGATATACAGGATATATACGAGCAGACTGGTGTGTTCTACTACAGGAGCAAGAACCCAGAGGGTGGCTTTCAAAACCCTCCTGTTAGACCGCTTGAGAATACCATCAGGAATATCAACGAGCTTATTGGGTTGTACAACCACTACCTGAATATGATTAGGGACGCTACGGGCATCAACGAGATGATGGACGGCAGCACACCTAAGGGTGAGACGTTGGTTGGTGTTCAGCAGAACGCTATAGCAGCTGGCAATAACGCTATTTACGATATCACTCATTGTACGATGGTATTGTATCAGTCTGTTGTAGAGGACATAATTAAGTGCTTGCAGATACTCCCTAACGATTCTATACTGTACAGGGTGTATGAGAACGCTATAGGCAAGGAGAATATGGATGTTATGTCCAGCTTCAACGATCTGCCTATGCACAACTTCGGAGTTCTTGTCAACAAGGATATGGACGAGAAGGATCGTCAGTACTTAGAGCAGAACATACAGGTTGCCTTGAGTCAAAAGGAGATAGACGTAGAAGACGCTTTGGCTATACGTCAGTTAAGGGATGTAGACCAAGCGGAGCGTTTGCTTATCGTTAGACGTAAGAAGCGCATTAAGACTCAGCAAGAGCAGATGCAAGCTCAGGCTCAGGCACAAGCTCAGGCACAAGCTCAGGCGGCTCAGGCGGCTTCTCAGGCCAAGATGCAGGAGATACAAATGCAAGCCCAGATCGAGATGCAGAAGATGCAGATGGAAGCTCAAATTAAAGCTCAGATGTTGGAGGTTGAGTACACCTTCAAGAAGGAGCTGGAGCTTATCAAGGCGCAGGGCTTGCTTGGTATCAGAGGAACGGAACAGGAGTTCAAAGAAAAGTTAGAGACCTTCAAGGAGGACAGAAAGGACGAGCGGGTGGCGAAGCAGACAGTCGAACAGAGTAAGCTTATATCACAGCGTCAGGGTCAGAGAGGAGAGCTCAAAGAGGAGGATAGTCAGATGGATATAGTAAAACAATTGCTGCAATGAGTGTAGTAAACTTAGATACGGCTACGAGGTTGGATATCATCTGTCGTAGAGG
>Ga0099848_1000037_pt1 | contig 43698 bp, 39 predicted proteins | sample CB_VirMetaG_3_FD_78179 | JGI IMG/M metagenome (GOLD analysis project Ga0099848, IMG submission 78179) | Freshwater to marine saline gradient viral communities from Chesapeake Bay - CB_1508_1S Viral MetaG | ecosystem: Environmental > Aquatic > Marine > Coastal | place: USA: Chesapeake Bay...
GGCTTTAGTGTAAAAAGTTGTCTAATTAAGCAACTTTTCTTTGCATGATACGGTATTTAACCGCACTTCTTTTGGTATCTCTTGTAACAAATCTTAGTGATCTGATATCAAAACCATCTTGTCTCAACTCACAAATTCTTGCTGTTGGTTTCATAATTTTGTATCTAGATACTAACTGCTTGTTTGTTACTGTAGAGCCTGTACCCCAATAGTACTGTAAGATTCTCTGTTTTTGAGTACCTACTCTGTACTGTGAAGCACCTTTTATTTTTACATTTTGTAAACCCATGTTTTTCTCCAGTTCTAACAAGTTAAGTTTATGTTTATATAATATAGTCGTAATTTGATCTTGTCAACCTTTTTTGTTTAAATAGGATAATACAAGGTTTCTTGCTCGTTCTTGGCCAATTAAAGAAAGATGATTTGGTACGTCTTGGCCTTCGCATCCATCTTCTTTAATGATTTTATAAGGTCCGTCTTTAATTATTTGCATTTGTTCAAATACAATCCAATCTTTGTGAATGTAATCTGTAAAAGCATTTGTAAACACAAGAAAAGGTTTTCCAGTTTGCTGTAGTTTCCAATATATTGCTTCTGCTATCACAAAAGAATTTAATATTTCTAAATCTTCATTGTAGTATTTGGCTACATATTCTCGTGTTTCTTTTGATTGATTCTCTAAACTGTAATGATTAATTACATCAGTTCGTGCTTTACTAAACTCACTGTCAAAGTTCCAACCGTCTGATTTTTGCCAAGCAATGTTGATGCGTGTTGGTGTGGTTAAAAATACTATGCATTTGTCAAATCCATTCTTAATAGCACGTTGCACTTGTGTATAAATTTTTAAATTAGATGATCCTGGTCGTGCATATACTATAGGATCATATCCTAAATTGTATTGCCACAGTTGTGAGTTTTCAAACACTTCTTTGTTTGAATATTCAGCACTATCAAAATCACTTGCCCAACTGCAACCGCATATTGCAAGTGTTTTCATAAAAGTAATCCTGCTAGAATCGCCAATGTGAAACCAAACACGATCCAGCCCAGTGCATACCCAAAGCACCAAGCAATAACTAGTTTAATTAGTTTCCACATATTCTTGTGATCCTGGATTTGGCCCTTGTGGATCTAAAACCCAGCCTTCTTTTTTAGCACGTTCTTCTAGTTCACGTTTCATCATATTGCCTTTGGTAGAATCACCATCAACAATACTTTGTAGTTGTTTTAGATCAGTCATTGGTATTGATTCGTACCAATCAACTATGTCTTTTGGAAATGTTTTTGCAAATGATTTGTTTCTTCTTATGTCATACTGTGAATAAAAAGATTTAAAATCTCTTTCTCTAGATTCAATTGAAGAAGTAAATTGGTGGCCAACTTGTACTTCACGCAGATAATTAATCAAACGTTCAACACCTTGTTGTTCCATATCAAAAAATAATTCGTGCTGTTTACCTACTTTATGTAACCAATATTCTAAGTTATCTGCTAAACGTTTTTTAATATCTGTAGGCAGTGTTACTGCTGATTGAAAACTTGGAAAACGCAATATATTAAAACTCATTGCAGGAGCAAATTGTCCATAGCGTTCTTTTAGTTTGATCATTTCGTCCATGAAATCTGTAATTGAAAACAAGCATAAAGCATTAATAGTCATCATCATATGTAGTTCACGTACATTACCCTCGTTCATCATTTTGTGTATGTTGTCTAACCATGTGTTCCATACCAAACCATCACGTATATATTCTGCATGGCCTCCAAATGATTCATTTGATGTGTACAAATCAAACTCTTTAAATGCATGACTTTCACGTGCTAGCCTATCTATTAGTTCTGGCTTTGCACCTAAGTTAGAGTTTACTGCTAGTCGTACATCACAATCTTTATTGCTCTGCCACCATTCTAGCAAACGCCAAAAGTCTTGTGACATGGTTGCTTCACCACCTGTTACTCTTAGTTCTTGTAGTGTGTATTGTAGATCTGATTTCCACCATTTAAAGAAAGCATCAACATATGGATTACCTTCATTACGTTTACCATATGGCATTGCCCATTTACCATCTTGTTGAAATGCTCTTGCACCATCTGAAACTAAATTTTGATAAGCACCATCTTTACGTATATCATTTTGCCATGTTGTTGAAAATGAAGCATTACAATAAGAACATGCATAGTTACAATTGGCATCAAATGCAATTTCTAATGTTTTTAAATTAACATCATCATTCCAATGTGTTTTACTTGCTTCTGCAAGTTGATCTTCTGTGTATATCACACTTTTGTAAACTCTATCAGAAACATTTTGCGGACCGATATCTTCAACTTTCCAACAGTATTCGCACTCTTTTGGTCTTTCACCTTCAAGCATTTGTTTACGCACCATTTTTTTATAACTGGTGTTGTGTATGGCTTTTGGATTTTTTAATACTTCTTCAACAGGTATTTTGTGTGCTGGTGGGTGATGACAACTTGCTGTTGTACCACTGTTGAGCCATATAGTAGCATTGTACCATTTAGCACCACAAAAACTTGGTGATATTGGATTGATTACCCTGTCTCTGTACTCTTGATATGTTTCTGTTTTTCTTTTCTTTGTCATATTAATTTTATTTGATTATTTTCATATATCATTTTGTGTTTTAAATCACTGCGTTGCTTTACATTTTCTAAAACTGTTAAGTAATTGTTATTTTGTTTATTTTTCATAATACTATTTTGTTTTGGCAAATTTTTCAAAACATAGTAGTTTCTACTTCGTTTTGGAATAGTATTAAATAAATTATTATATTCAAAAGTGTTAGTTATATTAATAGTATTTAATATAAAATTATTCATATAATCAATACTAGATTTTAATAGAGTATAAAAATAGTTAATACGAGATTCAACTATTTTAATTTGTTGACTGTTTATTTCATTTGTTTGCTGATCAGTTGTATAATTAATTGCTTCGTTATCTAAAATTTTTTCACTAGTGATGCTATTTATAAGAACATAAAGTATAGAATTAGATACTAGTTGTTCAGCAACATTTTCTCTATATGATAATGTAACCTGTGTATCTTTTTGTTTGGCAATATTAATAAAATATTCTTTTTCTTGCTGTGTAAATTGTTGCCAACATTCTGGCCATAATTTTACAACATAATTTTTAAGATTAACTATATCATTAAAACTTTTTATGTTATACCTTTCACATTCATCTAATTGGAATTGTCTTTGTGGATGAAACGCTTCTCCCAAGTTTGGTAATTGATAAAAATCACTATAGTGCTGACATAGTGCTGTACTACCAGACCTGCCACAAATTGTAAAAACAATTACTCTATTAATTTTTTCTTTTTCTATCATTTATACTATTTACACATGTTATAAAACTCTTCTAGTTCAGGAAAAGTTTGTTTAAAATTTGTTCCACGTCTGCGATCATGCTCATCAACAAACAATTTAAAATCACGTCTTGACACATCTACATTAATACGTTCTGCTTCATGTGGACCTGCTTTTATATAATCTATAAATCTACGCATCTTTTCTATTTCAAAATCAAAAAATCCTTTGTATGCATTGTCATGTGTTTCTGCGTTTGCATTCATAATAGCCAGTGCAGGTTCTAGCATTTCCACATACTCTGGTGGTAATATAACTGCTGATTGGTGTGCAGGATGTCTTAGTATTGCCATATCTAGTGTGATAGGCACTTTACGTTCATTTGAATAAAATTCTCTTTTTAATGGATGTATATCATCTACCATTTTATAAAACTTTGGTACACTCAATAAGTTTGTTGTACACATAACAGTGACTTTGGTTAGTGGAAGTTCTTCTAATACTCTACATACATTATCATACCATTGATTGTAATTTAAACCATTTCTAATATATTCTGCTTGTGGACCCCATGTGTCAACACTAGTGTATAATCTTGTTCTACCAATTTTACCATCTAAAGTAATACGTTTCATCTTTTCAATGTATTGATTAAACAACTTTTTTGGTACACATGCATTTGAATTAATACTTAATTCTAAATTTGGATTTGGATTAACATTTATATAATCTAAAACTTTAAATGTGTCTTTGGTCATTAAAGGCTCACCGCCTGTAATTCTAAATACTTCTAGTGTTTTATATAGTTCAGGAAACCATTTCCAAAATGCCGTTACATAAGGATTTGCATCTTTGTGTGGTATAGGCATTTTGTCTTGTTCGTATAACCAATCAAAATTATTAAATTTATTTGATGTTGGATAAGCACCATACTGTGCAATTTCTTCTGTCCACTTTGAACTAAATGCTGGCGAACAATATGAACATTTAAAATTGCACACATTTGAAAATGCAACTTCAACGTATCTTGGATTTACATTGTCCTGCCAGTCTGATTTAGCAATAGCGTTTAAGTGGGGACGAGCCCATGTGTCATGGGATTTGAGGTGTCGATCGCTGATATGGTCCCCACCTAAATCTTCTACGTTCCAACAGTATTGACATTCTTTTGGTCGTATGCCGTCTAACATCATTCTACGTTGTTGTTTTTTAAACTCCGTATTATGAAGTGCTGTTGGGTTTTCACGTAATTCTGTTAAAGGTATTTTATGTGTTTGTGGATGGTGGCAAGAGTGTGTATGGCCATTTTGTAAATGCATTGTAACCTGCAACCACTTGGCTGTACAAAAACTAGGAGATACTGCGTTGAGTTGATCTCTTGTTTCTTTTATCTTGCGAACTTCATCTGTCATTTTAAAACTTTGTAACGAGTTATTCCGTCATTGCCTTTCTCAGTAACAAATGCACCTGATCTAGGTGGGTTCCAATATACTTTCTTAAAGAAAGCAGAACCTTCTGCACTTAAATCATCAATTTGTAAGCCAAGGCGACTTCTTAATTCTTTACCAAGTCTAACAGTTTCATTCCAAAGTTTTTCTCTACTCCAAGAAAACTTTTCATGATGGCAAGTTTCATCTTCACCAATAAATTGTGGTTTCACAGTTTCATTCCAAAATTTAGTGTGCCATTCAAAATCTCTTACATTAACAAAATCCCAATCTGTGCAATTGGTCATATAACAACCAAGTCGTGTGCCATACAATGCCCATAATCCGTTTTCAACATCTTGGCCTACAGTTGCCCAAATTAAAAGTCTATGATAGTTTTTGTCATGTATATTCTTTTCAAAGTTAACAGGATCAACTTTAAATCCTCTGTCCAAACTCATCTTAACACCTTCTCTAAATCCTGCTCTATAAGCCTGATAAGGTGTGGCGTTGTTATACACATGAGAAAAGCATTCGTTAAGTTGAATATAATTCATATCCCAACAAAAGTCTACTGCTGAACCTTCTGATTCTGCGGCTTCGTGGGTCTTCATATCAAGTACTGCTTGTTTAGGCCAACACTTAATACCACCATTGCCATACATTAATCCATTAATATTGTTATAACCTGTAAATGATATTACAGATTGTGCTAGATTTAAATTTTCATATTCAGTAAAATCTAATTCTAAATCAATTAGTTTTTCATAGTTTACTAATTTGTTATCACCATCTACAGTGATAAATCTATCAGTATCACTTTGATTAGCACAGGCCTTGTGTGCGGCATCACTACCTTCAACGCCATCTACCCATTTAGCCCATGGTATTTTATCTTTGATATCTGCCCAATGTTCTTGTTTATTAGGTTCATCATATGACAGATAAAATATATCTATATCTGCAAATTTTATTTTCATATCAGCACTCATTGTTTACACCTCTACCATCAAATAGTCGTCATATATTCTTCTTGTAAACACATTACAAGAATGTAGTTCTCCTTTATAAGGAGCAGTTAGTTTATCCTGAGTAAGCAGTTGCGTTACAGGAACATAATAACTAGCAAACAGGTCATGTGGGTCGCCTGTTTCAGTTATAAAAAAGTTTAACACACTTGTACCATTAATCACCAGTATTTCTGGATTGGTAAATTTTTGTGTTTTACCAGTCAGTTGATACTTGCTGGCCATGTATGCTTTTAGTGTTGGATTAAATTCAAAACTAAATGTTTTTTGTTTTTTGTCATGTACAACTCTAATATCATAACTTAAATCTTCTGCGTTGCCTTTTGGAATATTAATTAGTGTTTTATCAATTTCTCTAATATCTAAATGTATTTCTTTTTTAAGTATTGAAAAATCTGTTGGGTCTTTTGGATTTAATTTAACATAATACTGTGATTGAACTTTTGTACCGTCAATAAATTCACGTACATCATCAAATGATATTTCATAATAAGGATGATTCACATTTGCTTCTACTTCACGAGCAATCTTTACAATGTCTTTGGTTTCTAAATCATAATATAATATTCTTGTGTTAGTCATTGATTACTGCTTCTTCATATGTTTTAATCATACTATCTGTTAAAAAGTTTTTAGTAACATAGTGTACAATACCACTCTGTTGATAATTTCCAATTTTTAATTTACACTGAGGTGTAAAATATGAACCAATGTGTTTGGTCCAATCTTCTGTGCTACCACTACGCCAACCTTGTACTTTTGATTTCATGTGTGTAAATGTTGGAAAATCAATTGATGGATTTGTTGCACGTTCAACAATGTCTAGCATTTTCATTGACATTGCATACACAACATCAGCACTTAAAAATTCTTGCTTTGGTAATACAAGTGCAGAGTCTCTATAGTATTCCCAACGTCTAAATATGTCTTCTACAACATTAAAATATTCATTTACCATATCTGATTTTTTATTAAAATAAAAAAATGCTGTGTAAACGTTTGGTAATAAATTTGGTCTAAATGTTTTTCTATAGTGCCTATCAACAACAGTTTCTCCTCTATAGGTTTTTACATTAGTTGTAGCCATCATATCCCATTGTGTTAGATAATCCCACCAATGACTTACATCACTCATAAACAACATATCTGTGTCTAGGATTACTGTTTGTTCATATGGTGTGCAGTGATAGTATTTCCACTTGTTGTTGATTTTCCAATCAGCCATTTGTGCATCATCTTCAAATGGCAATTCAATAATTTCATCAAACGCCCATTGATAGTGTGTTGGTACATCTTGCTTGTTAATCACCGCTACAGAGACGTTATTGACGCCTTTTTGTGTGTGTTTAATGCTGAGAGCAAGTGCGTATGCCATACGTACATAGTCAATAGTATTGCCGTCACTGTCTTTGGTATTCTGTGCTATTACTAGATATCCCTGTTTCATTATGTAACCTTGTTGTAGATCTGTGTCCAGTTGTCTACTTTTTCTATGCCTGTGTGATCGTGTTGTGCATTATATTCATGCTTCATAAGATATGTTTTTAATCCAATGTCTGCACCTGCTATTGCATTTGACCATTTGTCTTCTACCCATATAGCACCACTGCCTCTCCATTGTGATAACCATTTGCCTTTTGGTTCCATAAAAGGAATAATGTCCAATTTTGCAAACACATCTGGAAATAGATTTTCAATATTTTGTTTTCTCAATGCATTAGCATATTGATCAGAACCCATAGATGTACAACCATATATTTGCCAACCTTCATTTTTTAAAATGGGTAATATTTCTCTTGCATCTTTGTGTGCATCTAGAAAACCAATCCAAGCAGTCTTGTTAAAATCTTCAATCATTACTCCTATATCTTCTGTTTGAGAAAATGTAGTTGGATTCATTAATTTTTGTTCAGGATGATACTGCATAAGATATTTGTTAAAGTGTCCACTCCAATCTAGTACAACACCATCAATATCTGTTAGTATAATTTTACTCACTGTACATCTCCACTATTTTTTTACTTTGTCGTACAATTGAATATTTGTTCATTACATGAACATTAACACCATCGGTACGTGCTGGAATAAATTTACCTGGCTCGCTGGTCTTTTCTAATAAAAATGATAATGAACCTTTAGAATTAACATCATACAATTCATCATAATCTAATGTGTGTTGTAAAAAATCTACAGGTAAATGTTTAACTAGTCCACTGTTAGCAAATCCATTAAACATATGAACTGCAATACTAAATGCATGATCATTTCTAAAATTATATGTTGTTATACCATACATGGTTTTGAAATATGGATAATTTGCTTTAATGGCTTCTAGTAGATTAAAAAACATTTCTGTTTCTGGTGACTTTCTAAAATAAAAAGCAGTAGCCCAATAAAAGTCAATACCAAAGTCGTCTACTCTATCAAAATTTAAATCATGTCTACCAGTTAATAAATCTCTACTGTGTTTGTTTATTAATAAATTTTCTTTGTGATTCCATACAGCATTTAAAGTATCATTGCAAATTAAATAGTCAACATCAATTACAAGTGTTTCATCATATGGTGTTTCTGTATACACTGTTGATCTATTAATATTATAAAAAGGTAACAGGTTAACTGTATGTCTAGTATCTCTATATCTTTTGTTGTTGTCAATTCTACGTCTTTTAACAACTTTTACATTTTCAAATGTTGAATCAATTATGTTTTTGTCCCAAGTATCATTCATATGACGCACAGTACCTTCATCGGTAATCAAGGTAATGTTGTTAACACCCATATGGTGTTTGATCATAGTAGCATTGGCAATTGCTACACTTCCATAATCAATTTCTGTATTGTTATGGGCAAATAATACTATGCCTTGACTCATGCCGGTTCTACTAGTTTTGCTGTTCTTCTTTTGGTCTGCATTTCACTATACTGTTTGTGATAATCATTTGTTACTTCAAAGTATCTTGAAACAATTTCTGTTAAGAACGCTTTTAAATCATCAATTTTGATTGGATTTTCATTAACATCTAACAATACCATTTCATTGTAACCTTGTTGCACAAATGTTCCAACAAACGCAATCAACTCTTGTGTTACTTTGAAAGTACCACCTTGGGTTGAATATGATAGCAGAGCTTCACTTTTGTTTTTGAGAATTTGCTTTTGGTTAAAGAATGTTTGTCTGTAGTTTGCAAATTCAAGAGCTTTGTGTAAGCGATCGTCTGTCATTATATACCTCCATATTTTTAAAAGTATACACTTAAATTATGAATTTGTCAAACGAAAAGTCAAAAAAATAGGGCGTTGCCGCCCTATTTTATAATTTAATATTAAATTAGTTATTACGCACTAACTTCTGTAGTTGTTGAGAACGTTGGGTTAGCAACTTGTACATAAGAGGCGTTGTCCGCTCTTAGTGTAGTAATTGTGCTAGTTAACGTACCATCAACTGCATCAGTACCAGTCCAACCAGCACCTTCGTTTGGAGCAGTACCTAAACCGCCACCAGTGTATGTACCAGTTGCCGCCGCGTGGTCATCATTAAATTGAACTTCAAATGTAATAACAGTTGCTGAACCGTAGGCCGCATTGGCTTTTGCTAAAATTGTCCAATCGTTTGCTGAGTATGAACCAGAACCAGTTGCTGTAAAGATTTGTTGATTTGTAATTGTTAAATCATCAAAACCTACTGCCGCCGCTGTTCCACCTGAACCTGTATATGTTGTTGCACCTTCGGCAAATTTTACTGTACCTGCATTTGATAACAAGTTAGTCCAGTTAGTGTTTTGATCTGTTGAAGAACCACCCGAACGTGATCCAGCAAATCTAATTTCACCACCTGAGTTAAAAAAGTGTCTTGCCGCGTTTGCTGATGCAAACGTTACTGTAAAGATGTGCTTAACTGTGCCTCCCCAAGAAGTTGCTCTTGTTGAAGTTACACCAGTGTCAGTTGCCATATTCGCCGCATTTGCTGTTAGTTTGTTAGTTGTAATTGTTGTGATATCTGTCTCTAAGTTAGATAACGGAAGGATGTTACCGCCTTGTGTCACTGTATTCGACGCATTAGTAATTGTTGAACCTTGATGGTTTGCCGCTTTTTGCAAACCTGCAAGTAAACTATTCCATTGTGCCGCAGTAATTGTGTCACCTGCTGAGATCGTCGCGATTTCACTCAACCCGTAACCACTATCACCAGAGCCAGTACCAATAATTGTGTTTACATTACCAGCGAATGTGTTATATTCACTAGTTGTAATTGTATCACCTTGTTGGTATGCCATATTTATTTTTCTCCTATTGCAATAGTATTGTTAGCTTTTTTTATAGTCTTGCAAGGACTTTTCTTGTTTGCATTTGACATACAAACAAAACTTGTAAATGCTGTATTTATTATTAAGTTCATAAATCTTATCCGTATACAGCCAGTTTGTTAAATGTTCTCCAACCTGCACCATTATACATTAATGAAAGTTGTTGTGCAGTTTGATTTAATGTTAAATCTGATGTTGCACCGTCAATGGTGTTACCATTTCTAGAAACTGTACAAGAATTTGTACCCCACTGATGATGTGAATCAACTACCGTTACTACATCGCCTGCACTCGGCGCCGCTGGTAACGTAACTGTTACTGGGCCTGCTGTTGTATTAACACCCAATTGTGTACCAACACTTCCTGAACCAACAGTTGATGATGTTGATATAATTTGAAAATTTCTTGCTGAGTTAACGATAACTGTTTGACCCGCAGTACTTAAACTGTCTGCTTCAACACCTTCAGAGACTAAATTATCTTGAACGTTAGCACCACGTATTAGTGTACCTTGTGTTGATATTTCTGTTGATGAAACTGTAATATTTGCAGTAAATGTATCATAAATTGCTTGTTCTACTGAACCTGGATTACTTGGATTAGCAAAACTAAAATGTGCTGGTGACCAAACTTGAATTACATCTTTTGTTGTGCCGTCTCCTTTAGTTAAAACTTGTGCAATAACTTCAATTGAATCTGATGCTGAATAACCGTTTGCATTTGAGACATTGTCGTCAACTTGCGTTGCTGTTAAACTAATAACTTCAGAAGATGAACTTTCTGATGCTACTGCTAATTGTTTATAGCCACTGCCTGTACCATCTGAATTAACATTTAGTTGTCCTGTTGTAGTGTTAAACCATAATGCACCGATTGTTGTTGTGTGTGGATATGTTGCACCTACGTGTACAGTCATTGGGTGCCATTGTGTTGATGAATTATAAACTTTTAATGATTGATTTGTTGTATCCCACCAAAGTTGTCCTTCTAGCGGACTAGTTGGTGCTGAAGCATTAGCACTGTTTTCTAAAATTTTTACAAAATCTTCTGCGATAAGCTCACCATATCCTGTATAGTTTTTACCAATAAGTGTAATACCACCAACTGATGCTGTTGTACCATTATTAACAGTTGAAACAACTGATCCTCTGGTATTATTTACTGTATATGACATAGTGTCGCTCTCCTTATATTGTAGTACAATATATACTACTTAGTTTATATTTATAATAATATTACAATTTGAGTACAAAAAGCAAGAAATTATTGTAGTTGAACTCTAATTGTGTATACAATTTCAATAACCCTGTTCAAACTCTTTTGTACAGGGTGAAAAATCACATGGGTAAGCAAATATTCACTGCTAATACCATTAGAATTGTATGCATAAATTCCTAGTTCATCAAATATATAATCTGTTGATGAATCTGATGTTGCTGTGTCAGATGTTGCTTGAGCTGATGGCTCACCAAAATCTAACGTACATGTTATCTGTAAATCTGTGTATGAACTCGAACTTGTAACAATACTAACATTGTTTTTGCTATCAGTGGTTGCACTTTGACCAATTAGTTTTTCATAAGTTTTGTTGTACAAACCTGCTGAATCATCTCTAATTGTACCTGTGTTTGTGGTTTTATAGTTGATTGCTCCAGTGTTTAGTACATCTGAACCACCATTACCAAATGCCATATGATAGATGCCATTGTTTTCTGTTTGCCAATAAGATAGTGCATTTGCTATAACAAACGCCATGTTACCAAAGTGGATTGCGTTGCGTTTGTTTACTAGTTCTTCGCCAGTTTCAGCATCTCGAATCAGCAAGTGTCCTTGCATTTTTACTCTAGCACCTTCATCTACGTGCTGGTCTTGTTGCTTGTCTGTTTCTTTGTTCATGTGTTTTTCCATATTAACTTATATTATATTTATGTATTTTATAAACTACCCATATATTGCTGTGTTGAAACCCATATATGTTACCCACCCTGATCCGTTCCATAATAATCCAACACTTTGACCACTAGTAGCAAGTATTAGATTTGATGCTACTCCGTTAATGGTGTTACCATTTCTACCAATTGTTAAGTTGTTTGTACCAAAGTAATGCCCAGCATCAATAATCAATATTGATTGACCTGTAGCCGCAGTTGACGGCAATGTTACTGTTAATGGTGAACTGTTTGTATTAAATGCATACTGTTCACCAGCAGTCATAGTAATACCAGTACTACTAACATTAAATGATTTTTGAGGATCAATTTGCCATTTAAAACTTGTAGATGGATGATCGTAATATAAAACTTTTCCGTTATCTGCAGAGGTAACTGCCGCAACGTCTGTGAGTGCTGTTAGTGTTGCAGTAAATGAATCTGCTTTCCATTTGAAACTTGTTGTTGAGTGATCATAGTATAACACTTTACCATCATCGCCTGCTACTACATTATCAACATTTGCAAGTGTTGTTAAACTTGCATTACCAATTCTAGTGTCCGCTCTTGCATTAGTAAAATATAAATTTGTAGAACCTTCTGATAAACTGTCTGTGTTTAGAGCACTAATTCTTGCATCTACTCTTGCATCAGTATAATACAGTCTTGAACCTTCTGATAAATTAGTTGTTGACTTTGTAGCCAGTCTTGTATCAAAATCTGCGTTAGCTCTTGAACTTGTATAGTATAATTTTGTTGGTCCTTCAGCAATATCATCTGACGTTTTTGTTGCAAGTAAACTTGTAAAATTAGAACTAAACCCGCCTGATAAATCACCTGATGTAAGTGCTTTAAGTTCTATTTTACCAGTTGAGTTATTATAAAATAAAAATTTACCATCGTTGCTACCTATCCATTGTGATTGTGAAAATTTATCACGGAATGTGGTGTAATCAACAAAGTTGTCATCTAGTTGATCGTATGTTAATGCTGTTCCTATAGTTCTTCTGAGTGTTACTGTCATTATCTAGTTCTCCAAGTTGTACCATCATAAATTGCTGTTAGTACTCCACCGGTTGGATTTGAACTAACTGTAAGATTACTTGTTGCACCATCTATAGTATTTCCATTTCTTCCTAATATTAAGTTATTAGTAGCAAATGACGTTGCTCCATATGTAAATTCAATTGTGTCTCCGGAATTTGGTGATGCTGGTAATGTTGCAGTTACTTGACCACTAGTGGTATCAACAAGATATCTAGTAGCCACACCTGCATTAAAGTCTGCTGTTTGTACTGAAAAACTATTTGATGCTGGATCACCGGCAAATAAAGCATTAACAAAAGATTTGTCAACAACTGCTGTAATCCTTACATCGATTTCTGTTGTTAATGATTTAACTTCAACTGCTGAATTTGAATCATTCCAGTATAATACAAGACCATTGTTACCTGTTGTAAATGTGGTTGTATCGAACAATGCTTTAAATGTTTCATAATCAGTAAAATTACCATCAAGTTCTATATGGCTTAGTGCTGATCCTTTAACTAATCTCTTTGTAATCGTCATAATTTCTACCTATTCCTTAATATTTATCATTCCACATAATCTGTATCCATATATGTATCTTGTACATAATCTACTAGATTTTCGTTGTTTGTTAAATAATTAGCTTGTTCAGTGCTACTATCAGTTAATGTAACACCACTATCATTCCAGAAGCCTTTTGTACCAGCATTTGGTATATGTGTGTTACCACTATATACTTCTGTTGCGTCAGCATGATCTTGTACAGTAGTACCATGTGTTCCACGAATAATATCGCTCAACACGTTGCCAGTAACTTTACTGTATTCAATTCTTTCTGTGCCAATCCATATCACACCAGGTTTATCTGTTACAATGTTATCAATTTGATTTACAATTTGTTTTGGTGTTGGTAATTTAGTTGCATCAGTTACTGTAATTATGTTTGATGCTTTGTATATTGCACCGTTTAATGTTGTATGGTCATCAGTTGAATCTGCTGTATCATCATCTACAAACTTATCTCTTAGATATTCTACAGTTCCGTATGGTGCATAGTGTACTTTGTATTGTATAAAGTCACCACTGCCAACATAATTTGGAGAAGAACCTGTAACACCATCATATGATTTAACAGTGATCATTAATGACTCTTTTGGAGTAACTGGTGCAAGTTCTTCTGGATAAGGATCATGTTGCGGTCTTGCAAATCCTGCCGAGTCAAGTTGTGATTGTACCAATATCCATTTACCTGCATCATAGTCAGTTTCAAAACCTGTTGCTGAATTTGTAGAAGTATGATTAACATTTGTATAATAAATTAAATCAGTAATCAAATCCCAACGTGAAGTTTGTAGTGTTGTTTCACTTGCTAAATTTTTGTGGGTGACATTTGCTACATAAACTTTGTCATTGTGTTTAACAATATCACCTACTGTGTAACTTGTTGCTACATCCCATGCATCTATGTGAGACAAATCAGTATGCTTGACAAAAGTATTTTTTGTGTATGAAACATTTTTAGCCCAAACATTTGACTGTTGAACAAATTTTGAATCATACCAATTTTGCACTGTGTCAAAATCATATCTCATAGTAGGATTTGTGCCAACTGCTGTTGCATCCCAATCTAAACTGTCCCAAGCAAAAAATGTTAGTTCTTGACCAATTCTGTCTCTGTTAACTTTAAACCCAATTGGTTGAATATCTAAATCTTTGTAATAACCAATTTTATCAGCAAGTGTTGACACAAAAGAACTTACTGCCGATGCGTTTGCTGTATCAAGTGCGGCAAGTTCTGTTGAGTAATAATATTTTGCTAGTCTATCAACATGTGTTGTAGTTGGTGTTGATGATTTAACTGCATTAATTTTTGTAACATCTGAGGCTTCAGTAGTTGGTTCAAAGTTCGTATGTTGCCATTTACCTGATTCTACGTCATCAACAAATGTTCCAGCAGTGTGATTTTCAGTACACTGCCAATAACCACCATTGTATTTTACTTTAGTTCCTGCTGTGTAAGTTGCAGAAGTTGTCCAATTATTGATAACATTTACACCCGGGGACACTAAAGTTATAGATGTACTTACTCTATCAAATACTAGTTTTGTATTAACTTTTGGTGTTGGGTTTGTTGTACCGGTACCATTTGAACTTAATATATAATCACTTGAGTTTGTAAAGTCACTCATTGCCATATTAGCATTTTCTCTTACAGGAGATTTTTTACTTAAAAAATTTCTAATCTTAGAACGATATGGTTTTGCTTCTTCAATATATGATTTAATATCATTAAACGGATCTTTTTCAAAAGATGCTTTTTGTGTCAATGCTGTGTCTTGTTGTATTACATTCATGTATGTTGACTTAAACAACCAATCAACATGTGTTTGTTCACTATTAACATATCTAATCATAGCAAACAACAATTGGTTTTGATATTTTAAGTTTTGTGCAATTAACACATTGTCTTTTAGTGCTTTAATATAAGCACGAAGTTCTGTAGCCATTGCAGTTGAGTCTGATTCTGTATATACTGTTGTTTTTAATTTTGCTGTTGCAGTTTGTAAACCAATTCTTACTAGTGATAAATTTGTAGAATCATATGTTGTTGTAGTTCCTGCAAGATAATCTGCATCAGTATATTGCCACAATTCCCATTTAGAATTATAACCATTGTTAACTTTTATTATATCATTTTCAGATAATACACTTGTATCTATATCAACATAGTAATCTACAATACGATCTATAATAGTATTATCACTGTATGAGGTATTATAATACCAATTTGTTTTTTCATAATAATTTGCAGTTGTTAGTGTATTATCCCATCCAAAGTGATTTACATCAAGATTTATTGATGTTGTTATAGAATTTAGTGCTTCATATAAAACTTTTCTTGCATTTTTAGAATTAGTAAACCAACTTTGTCTTGGTCTTACTTTATTACCATATCTATCATTTAACGATAATGAAGTATCAGGAACTGTTGCGCCAGTTTGATCATAACCAACTAAACTGTCAACCATTTTATTCCAAATTTGATTTTGGATTGGAGAACTTGGATAGTCTTCTTTGATCAATAGCCACTGTGCATGTTTAGAATTTGTTTTATCATCGCCATTGCGTTTTCTATAGTTTAATTGTAGTACTGTATTTTCTTTTGTAGTATAATCTAATACATTTGCAATTGAAATAGCGTTTTGTGAAATTGGTGCAAAATAATTTAATCCTTGCGTGATTGGAGATGTAATAACATTTGCCACTGTTGCTGTATCGTTAGTTCTACCCTCTAATGATGGAACTGTGGTTACATTTTTAACCCAATAGTAATATGTAGTAGTTGTTGTTTGTGTTGATGAATTAGTTACAACTTTAGTTGAATATTCTGTTGTTGACTTAACTGTGCCTGTACCTAAATAATTTGTTGGTGGTTGTGATGATGACACCCATTCATAAATGTCTACTGTTGCCCCTGGAAATAATCTACCCCAGTACGTTCTACGATATGCATTATCATGTGATTCATAATCAATATATCTTGCTGTTGATAAATCCCACCAAACTTGTCCAACATGTTTATCAGTCCATGGTTTGCTTGTACTGATTTGATTTGTGTCAGAATGATTGTTATACACTGCTGGATCTATTTCTGATTTATATTCTATTTCTCTATCAGCGTTAGGTGGTAATATACCTTTTGCAGGATCATAAGGTACAAGTGTTAAACTAACATTGTTTGTTCTATCATCATATAATACTGCTTGTTCAAATTGTTCTGTAATAATTTTATCTGACTGTCTACGTTTTGTACTTGCAAAATAACTTGCTGTAGTTTGAGTAGCATCATCATAATCAACACCACTGTGTAATATCCATGTTCCGCCATATGCTGGAGATACTGCTGTGCTTTCCGTACCACGTATGGTATTATATGTTGACATGATTGTTGCATTTGCAGTGTATCTATAAACTCCCCACTTACCAGTTGAATCATCATCTAACCAAACAAGATCCCCTTCAGACCATACTGCCGAGTTTAACCCTGTGCCAGTTAAAAAGTTTTGTAATGTTCCACTTACAGTAGTAGATATCATAGAACTATCTAACACACTGTTTAGTCTTACGTCTTTCCAATCAAGCAACTGTATACCACTTGCATTTATTGTTGTGTTATCTGCTGTGGTTACGTATTCTGCTGTCCCATCTGCTTTGGTAATGTCATACTGTTTTGATGTATAGTTTAGTGTTAGTGTAATAGCACCCGCTGTTGCTGATGATACAGAAACATTTGCTCTTACTGTTACATTTGCATTATCTGTTACTGAACCACTTGCTGAAATATTTGATGAAGCAATTGATTGTAAGTTAGCAGTTGGAACTGTGTATAATGTTGTAGCAGAAACACCGTCCCATGATTCTATAACCACAGACGGTGCTGTACCGTCCCATGCTGTGGTTACATTAGCAGTTAAAGTTCCAAGTGCATGGACCTTAGTTAGTTGAGAGTTTAAATTTACAATGTAGTTTGATTTTGTATCATTTACTGTAATACTACCTGTGGCGGTTGATGTAATACCCGAACTGAATCCTTGATTAAGAAATGTTACAGCATTGTAACTTGGCACATTTATTGCAGTTATTACTCCGCTAGTAACAGTTATATCACTAGATGCTATAATTATTGTAGACCCATCTGATTTTGAAATTTTTATTGTTGGAGATTGATAGTTTGTGCCGCCGCCTGTTATAATTAAATCTTGTATTTCACCAAACACTCCGCTTGTGCCTGAACCAGTAAATGTAAATGTAGGGGCTGTGTAATCTACTCCAAGTGTTTTTGCTGTACCACTTGAATCTGTAACTGTAAATCCATTTGGTGCCGCTGAATAATTTGAACCACCACTGTTAAGTGTTAACAATGTAGGTGCTCCACCTGTTTCAGCATCAACTGTTGCCGATGCACCACTACCAGTTGTACCTGTAAATGTAATTATATCTCCCACAGCAAAACCAGTACCTCCTGTTGATGTAACTGTAGCCACTGAACCTGCAATATTTCCTACAGCCAATGATGCACCACTACCTGCCACATTCGCAAATGGTATTGTTACTGTTGGAGGGGTTGGTGTTGAAGGATTTAATGTTAGTGTGTGCGTTCCCCACGCTGTTGGATCAATTACTAAAGTACCATCGCCATCATATGTTTTGTGCAGTATAACTTTTTTGCTTGAACCAATTGTTGCACCTGTGCTATCGACAGTAACCTTCATAGCAGTATTGGCATCACCGTAAGAAATTACATTGTCAATTTTTGTGCCTAGATCATATAACTTATACACATTCCAATCTTTACCACCTTGAACATCTTTGGCTACCCAAACAGTTGATCCTATTGCTACATTACCTGTTTGTGAACCGTAGATATTATCTAATGCAGTTGAATCATATGCTTGATATGTTGAATCATCCCAATGCACATAACCTGCACTAGGTATATTTGATGTTACTGTTGCAGTTGTTGGCCATAGATTAGCAAGAGTTTTTTCACCATGTGGTTTTTTCAACCAACGAGTAGTATCGTCAATGTCTATGGTTACAGTTTCATCTGTTGTAATATCATACCCTGCTGTTGCAACACTATCAGTTGGTAAAACAAATTCAAACATTAAAGGATCAGTAACAACATCTTGAGCCTTCAATCTTAATTCAATTTGTTGATTAAAGTTTGTTGAACCAAACTCACCAACTTTAAATGCCCATTCTTCATATGTATTAAACGATTGATCTGTGCTCACTGTAGTTGAACGTAATAACCGATCAATAGCATTTGTTGTACCTTTTTGTTTGATCATACCTTGATATAATTTAACTTGATTACGTTTTGATATACCAAGATTTGTTAGATAATCTCTTTCTTGATATCCAATTAAATGCATCGCCGCATTTCTAAAATCAGTATCAACTTTTTCAGCATCAACGTCATATAGATATCTAGTATCAGTTACAGATTTTTCAAAGTTATTAATTAGTGTAGTGTTATTGATAATAAAACCGTCTGCTTCAAGTTTACCATTCCAGTTGTTAGTTCTTACTGTTGATATTTTAACACGTGGTTGTCTTTGTGCTAACAATGTGTTGTAAATGGTATCATTAAAAATTGTATTATTGTTTATAGTAATAGCATGTTCTATTTCTTTTACAAATAATCTTAAACCATATATACCAATTCCATTTTTATGAGAAACAGTAACCTGATCATCATCTCTAATAACTGATATGTTTTTTGAATCTAATCCAAAACCTTCTTTGTTTAAAACACTATACGCACCATTAATTATGTTTGCTAAACTTTGAACTACACCAGTGGTTGGTTTAAATTTTATTTGTGATGCACTTGGACTTAGAGTAATATAGTCACCTGTTTGCCATTTTCCTAAACTCCAGAATAAAAATTCTTTTGCTGAATAACGCCAGTCCATTTGTTCGCCAAGGTCAACATTATGATTATCAAATATCCATCCTTGTGTTTGTAGATATTCTCCATAACCTATCACAGCGTCATACACTGCTTGGCGGGTTTTAAATACAGTACCGTAGTCAACATTTACACTTGTACTGTAATCATATTGAGTATAATTCTCAACCACTGTTCCACCTTGTTGTGGTAGTGTTTTAATTTTTTTCCAATATAAAAGATTTGGTGCAGTATCAGTTGATAAACTAGTGTGCGGAACTGTACATTGATAATATTCATTTAAATACACAACAACTTCATCTTTATGATAGGTTACTCCTGGATTGTATGCACTTGGTGAAATATCTGTACCACCAACTCTTACTGTATAACTTGCACTGTTAGATAAAGGTTTATAGGTTACAAAATATGGATTTGTAATATCGTAACCATATATTTTATAACCTCCTTCAACTACTTGTACTATAACAGCACTATACGATGCTTCTTGAATACTTGCACCTTGATATAAAGTTAAATTAATATCTTCTGGTGGAATAATAATATTTGTACTTTTACTTGTAGAATCATATGCTTCAGATTCAATTTGTAATTTTGTAGGGTCAATAAATCCAGCACAACGATACATCAAGTTTGCTTGTATATTTCTAATCACTTCGCCAAACGTTAATCCTACTTGATTTCCTTTAAATATTACATAATCTGAAATAAAATTTTGTATTCCTGATCTTAAATATCTCACATTATTAGTATCAGTTTCTGTATGAACGTAATAGTTTTTATTTGTTGGTCTTTTACCGGTAGTTTTATCAATCAATTGTTTTACATCACTAAGTGCATTATCAATATTATTAATATTCCATAATTGTTCTATATATAATCCTGGATTTGTTAGATATAATAATTGTTGTACGGCATATGGATAAGCACATGATGTTAAGTATGCATGTTCTACTGGTGCACCATCTCCAAACTTCCAATCTTGTTGTGCATTATATTCTGTTGGGTTTGAACTAATAATACCAATTTCTAAAGGACTTAGTAATTGTCCACTATTATTAACTGGAACATAAGAACTAAAACCTGGTTTCTTATAAACATTATCTGAACTAAGATAAGATCTGTCTGTATAGTTTTCTTTAGAGCCGGCTCTAATAATTCCTTGTTCTATATCAGAAATCAATTGAGATCTAACTGTTGGATTTGTCCAAGTATAATATTGATCCCACCATATTGGTTTTTGACTAAATCCTAACATCTCCCATGGATGTGTATGTGGTCTATCAGTTCCATAATACCAACGATATATACCTCTCCAATGACCTGGCAAAGCATCACCATCTTGATCTACAAGTGATGAATAATTTAAAACTCGCCAGTCAGTATTAACATTGCTTATTTGTCTACCAATGCCGGTAGTTGATCCGAATATAACTTCATTAATTTGAAAACTATCAACTATTCCAGACACTGCTACGGTATTTGTATCATCGCTAACCGCAGTAACTTTACCAATTGCACCACTAGTCATTCCTCGTACTTCTTCGCCAACTGTAAACTTTTGCGGAGTAGTACTAATAGAAGGAACATACCCAGCCGCTACATAATTTGATAAAACATAATTAGCATTTGCTTTTAGTGTTATTGTTACTGCATAGCCTGTATTTTCTTGATAATTTACTGCATTCTCGTTAGTCCATCTAGTAAATATTGGACGCAACAAATCAGTTATTTCTTTTCTAGACCAACTGGTTGGATTAAACTTATTTGGTTGAATAGTACTAATTTCATATAGTGTTGCTGTGTCTTGATCAGAAACTAAATGATTCATAGTATTGTATATTCTTTTTTCTAATTCTAATAATGCTGTGTCTCTAAAATCGTTATATTTCAAAATTAAAGAACCATCATGACATTGAATAAATTTTCGTGTACCACTAGAATATGTAATCGAGTCAGTTAATTCCTGTGGCTTATAGACTTTACCTACACCTAGTGATGCTGGAGTATAAGGTATCCAAGTTGGTTGTCTAGTTTCATAATATCTAATGGTAATAACATCACCTAATTTTGGTTTAACACTTGGTTTTCCTAAAAAAACAAGTTTAGTCCCGTTTGACGATTGATCAACAATATAATCATGATTGATAATCATTTGCACATTGTTTTTATAAATGTATAATGCCTTAGTAGCATAATCAATATCAGGATCAAATGAACTAGAAATTACTAAGCCTGGTTCTGTATTAAATACTTCTTGAGTTATTGAATTAAGATTTATAAAAGTACTTTGTGTCCCCCAAGTTAAATTAGATGTAGTTATAGTATGTGTTTCGCTAGTATATCTATCTCCACTGGCAATTAAATTTGAGTATGCGTATGGGTCTGAGAGAGATTTACTAACATTAATATTTGTTAGTGCTTTATCAACAAGTTGTGCTGTGGTTAAAGAATCTATTTGAGTAGTATTTTGTATGTTATTAACTGCATTTAAAAACTTCAATTGAAATTCTTGATATCTATCTTTTGTGTATCTAATTGATTCTACAATATCTAAATCACTATTAGTTGCAAGTGCCATTGCTTTAAGCAGTGGAGCATTGTGTTGTAATATAACATCACCTAGACTTATATCTTGAAGAGTATCTCTGTAGTTGTTATTACCATTTACTGAACCAACAAATCCTTTTTGATTTTGAATAATCGATTTGAAATGTTCAAATAATTCACTATATGTTGCTGTACCTATATCTTGATTTGATGCATTATTTTCTAAATTTTTTGGTATTTCAAAATAGTTACTTGTTTTTAATGGCGCTGGATTATTTGATTTATAAAATATTTTTATAAAATCTCCGTTTACTAAACTTGTAGTAAAATTTAAAACTAAACTATTTGTTAAAGTAAAGTCTGTACCAAAGACTAACCTTACACCATTTTTAAAAACACTGATATCTAATACTGACGAAGGAATAACTTCAAGCACAACAGGACTACTTAAATTTTTATTACTTACAGTGTGTTCTTGGACTAATCTTTGAGATAATTTTTTACTTGGATCAATTATCCATTCATTCTTATAATTTGTTTCTGTTGCGGCATCTAGTGTAGTTACAGGATTGTCAACAATTACAAATTGTCCACCCATCTTATCATGATTACCACAATGATAGTACAATCTGTCTGGAGCATTTGAAGGAACAGTAAATTTTAATGTAGATGCAGTTCCTCCATAGTATGCTCTTGATCCTGTTACCCCTCCAGTATACTCGCCAGTATATGCTCCTGGCGACCAAGCAGTACCTGTTGAAATATAAAACGGATGATCTGCATTTGAATACCCTGTTGCTGATGATTCAGGAGAGCTAAAATTAAAGTTATAGGTATTTCCTCTAACTAAAATTAATGCTGGTGCTTCTTGACCATTGATAAAATATTTGTTTATCTTTTGATTTGATCGACTTGGGTTAACATTAACTTCATAGTCAATAATTTTAGCAATAGTTTCTGGATATGTAAACTGTTTATAATAATTGTATCCTGTAATTGTTCCATTACTATATGTATATGAATCTTCATTTAAGAAATTACAAAATTGAATATCACTTTTGTCAACACCTGCTGAATATGAAAGAGGAAACCCTAATTCAGAATCATTTGTACCAGTGCCAATTTTATAACCAAATATTTTTGATCCTGTAAATGTTGATGACGGATATATACCTACATCATTTAAGATAACTTTATCATTGTCATATAAATTGTACAACGGTGCCTGATTTGATGCTGTTTTGGTTTGTGCTTGATTCCAATTGTATCCGTCGTAATACCATTCGGTACCTTTATTGACGTCACCTTTTTTAACATAAACTTTATCATTTGTATTAACTGTAGATGTAAGTTGTGTTAATACTATACTTGATCCTACACCAGAAACTTTCCATATAGATGCCGCCACATTAAATGTATCACTTGATACATCCCATCCTACGTCACCACCGGTGCCACCACCTCCACCGGTTGTTGGATCAGCGTCAGTATCATGATCCCACAATACACTATCACTATCCCATTGAACATAATCGTCTTGACTTGATGCATTTATAAATAAAATTGTATCTTCATTTTGCATTGTGTATCCGTCAATATTAATCGCAGATTGACCTTCTACCTGTGTTTTGGTCAATAATGATTCAACAACTGTTACATCAGTTAAATGATTATAACCGTAATCATATAATTCAATATCTCGTTTAAATTCAATAATTGGTCTTATGGCACGTCTTGTTGATGATCTAGTAAATGCTGTAGTTGACGATGAAATTTGCACATCAAAGGCTGTAATATCCCAAGCAGTGTCATCCCATAATTGGTCTGTTTGTGAAGTTGATGTAACTGAAGGATAACTTTCTAATGTATCTTTATGAACCCAGCCATTTGACTTTGACCAAAGGTTTCCGTCTTTGGCACCACGTTGAATTGTTATGTAATCTTTTGTTGCCGCAGTTGAGTCATTTATATTTCTTAGTGTTCGTGTATCGATTAGTTTAATTTCTGATCCAACTCCTTCAACAAAATATGTTATTTCTTTTCTTGTTGTTGTAGATCCTATGACTCCACTAGCACCACTTACACTTGTAATAACAGTAGTAGATGGTAAGTCACCATCGTCAAGTGTTGATGACGTAACTTCAATAGCAGTAATTTCACCACTACCTCCTACTGCTGTTACTTTAGCAATTGTTTTGCCTGCGATTAAAATTGAATCATTTACAGCATACCCGGTTCCTGCTGTATCAATAGTTAACGAATCTATAGTGTAATAATATTGATAACTTACTCCAGAAACATGTGACCCTTCAAATCTAACATGTAGTCCATTTGTAAAAACTGTACCATCTGGTGCAGTATAGGTTTTTTCTCCAACTATATCAGTTGGTAATACAATACTTTTTGAGCTTGTCCCGTCAATTGGTTTTGACGGAATAGTAGAAAATGCCCCAGCTGATTCACTCGATAAGTCATCAGCATAAGGATACCAATAATAATTTGAATAGTTTAAATATTTGTCAATATCAATAGGCGGTGCATACGAATAATATTTAGATTCAAAAAGTCTTGCATGATCATTAATATTACCACCATCAAATCTAATTTTGTTTACAAGGTCTTCGTATGTAGTTTGATATGATATTGTTTGTGTATCAGCATTTCTTATAATTGCTGTTGGTTCAAGTTGATAATAGGTTCTATCAAATGTTGGTTCTTTTAAATATGAGTCTTTAATAGTGTTTAGTAATCTACCTTGGCGTTGTCCTACAAACCCACGTTCAAATGAACTATCTTCATTTTTAAACCACTGATCAACTGTGGAATCAAAAAAGTTTTTTAACTTAGTTGATTGTAAAACATATGGTAGTTGTTTAGATGCAATAAATTGCTCAGCCATTGTTTACGACCCCTTTTTTAAATTCTGATCAGTGAATGAACTAATAATTTCAATATCGTCGACTGTTGCAGTAGAATAAAATAATTCATTTGGTAAACTAGTAATTTCAAATAAGTCACCAAATACTGATTCTGCATCTTTACCAACAATCACAACAGAACTTATTTGTGTTGATAATTGACTATGGATATACGCACACAATTCTGTGTAGTAAAAACTTTCACCATATGCCCAATTAGTAATATCAAAAAATGTATTAATTGCCGCTAGTACTCTTGATTTAATCTCATTGTCAGTAATTGTTGCTCCTGCAGACTTAATGATTTTAAATGTTCCTTGTAGTGTTGCGTCTGCTGTTGTGCCAAATAGTTTTTTAAATTTAGCAGGAGTATAAATTAATTGATCACCAATTGCTTTATAAGGTTTTAGTGTTGATGCAAACAAATTATTAAGAGTTTCAACGCTTGGTTCTACCGGAAACAAATCAGCAGTTCTATTGTTCGCAGTCCATTCTAAAACGTCATCATAATAATCACTTGTTAATACAATAAGCTCAACTATATTTGAAACGCTCGGATCAACTCTTTGATCTCTTGGAGCAGTATGCTTCCATTGAAAAAACACAGGGTTAGATAAACCACTAGTGGTTTTATAAGAACGACCAACGTTAGATCTATAAATTACTGAATTAATTGTTGCAGTATATTCACCTTGTTGACCTGTAGTAGTTATCAATGATCCGTTATTATAAAATTTTTTAGTTGTGGTTAAAAATTCAATACCACTATTTGTTAACACAGATACTGGTGTTACAACTGAAGATAATTTATAATATGTGTATCCATCAAATTCTTCATAACTTTCAAAGAAAATATAATTTTTCTTATTAGTAGTATCATAAATTAAATCATCCATTGCTAAAGGATAATCTGGCATACCATCTTCATCTGCATCATATGGTGCAATTTTAACTTTTCTATTATCAATATAACCATCTTGTTCTGTAAAATTATCAACAACTGCTAATTGTATTGCTGAAGGAAGCCTACCACCAATCTGTGGAGATGTTAATGTAACTGTTGCAGTTGTATAGCCTGATCCTACTTCTACAGGTGTAACTGCAATTACAGATCCGTTATGCACTGTTGCTACTGCTTGTGCACCTGTACCATCACCAGTAACGGTTACTGTTGGTGCTGTAGTATAGTTTGATCCAACTGCTGTTACAGTATATTCGTTAATTGATCCTGTATTAATTGTTGCTGTTGCTGTTGCACCTGTACCTTTTTCAATTGCAGTGTTTACATCTGCTAAAATATCAATTCTATCTTGTACACTTAATCCTGTTTCAGTGTCAAGTGTTTTATAATCTTTTACATAAAAGAATCTCACATCATCTGATGATTGGAACACATAGTCTAAACCTCTAGCAGTTAAAGTAAATTTAGCATTTGTGTTTGCACCTTTTTCTGTAAATTGCGATCGTATTAACCAACTCGAATCATTGCTTACACCTTGTGCACCTCCACCAAGTGTGTTATTAGCACTTGAAAACTCACTTGCAGTATCAATATTTGCATTTGCAATAATATACCATTCTTCTGCTTTAGTGGTCGAGTTATAATAATTGTAACCAATACCAAATGTTGTTAGCGTTGTAGTTGATGATGTTAATTGTGACAACAACGATGATCTTTCTGTTGCATTAAATTCTGTTCTAATATGTGGTACAACTGTTCGTGCTATATATCCTGCTGGAATCGTTTCTGATAACTGTATTGGGCCTGTAGTTAAACCTGCTGGGTTACCATTTGCTGAAACACTTTTTACAGTTGCCCAGATTGTTTTTGTTGGATTACTGTACGAATTAACAAATTCAATTTTTGAATCTTTTCTAATATATCCGTGTCTTGTTGTCGAAGCACCGGTTGCCACTAAACGATTCGTGCCTGTGTTTTCTGTAGTAAAGTATCCATAGTAACTTGATGACGCTGTAGGTAATGTTCTCCAATATGCAGAGTTTACACCAGTAGATTCAAACTTAAATGTTTCAGATCCTGTTGATAGATTTGATTCAACATCTTTTTTATATGTGTCAAAATAAAAATTTTGCATCTGCTGAGATTGAATCATTTTTTCAATCTCGTCAATAACTTTTTCGTAAGAACTGTTATCTAATACTGTTACAACTGTTTCGGTTGTGTTTGGAGACTTGTAAGCAATACCATCTTCACCTATACAATTTACATTTGCTACAGTACCAGTTGGATCTTGTATATCTATAAATCTTGAGTGACCAGCATGTGTTTTGTTAAGTGCTTTGATTTTTTGTATACCATCAATCTTTGTTATAGGAAATACATTATAGTCTTCAGCAGTAATCATTCTATCTTGTGTGTAGTAAGCCTGTGCTGAATTTAATTTAATGTCTTGAATTGATTCCCTTGATGACGAATTTGTAATAGTATAATTTAAACTAAAAGTCATAGACAAATCAAAATTTTGATTTGCTTTATTAATATAACCAAAAGATATACCTTTGTTTTGAATATCAGATGATTGTACTGACTCTCCTTTTAATCCACTTGATCTATACCAAATACGGTATAAGCCAACAGGTATATTACCAAAGTCGCCATCGGAAAACTGTATAGATACTTGGTCATCTAATCTTGTTTTAACTTCAAATATATTTCTTTCAGTTAATGCTAAACTATTGTAGATAATGTTTTGTCCTGACAATGCCGGAACTTTTTTCCAATTTGTTTCTACCAATCCTGATGAACTAATTTCTTGTACCCATACGTCTGTATTGTTTATGTCATTCACATCAATGTCAACAGTTCTATCTTCAACTGGTTGATCAAAATTAAAATCTTGATATGCAATAGAACCTTCTTTTATATATAAGAAAAATCCAGTGTTTGCACTACCATAACCTTTACCATCATTTTTATAAATTACATTAAATGAATTTAATGGATTTGGTGATGCTTCTTCAATGTATCCTGCTGTATTAAATTTTGCAGGAACAACTTCAAATGTGTAGTTTTCATTATTAACTTTTGCACTAAAAGGATATGCTACTTGTACATTTTTAACATTGTTAAAACTATACATGTTATTGATTAATGAATTAATTGTTTGACTTTGTGTTGGCTTACCAAATTGATTAGTTTCAAGTATAGATGCATTTAAAACTACAATAAACTGTTCAAACCAATTTGGATTGTTTGGATCGTTCCAACGTACCTCAACATTGCTTAAATTATTACCCGATGAATCTGTAACTGGTTCTGATGTTTTTATTGCTGTGAGTTTTACAAGACCCCGTGCTGTTGAATTACGTGCTGGCTTGTAGCTCAACATGTTTGCTAATCTTAAAATAGATTCTCTTCTTGATGCTGTGTCGACAAAATTTTCTCTTGCATTTAGATCAATTCTAAATGATAAACTTTGTCCTAGGTATGCCAACAAATCAATGATGGCAATAAATTCTGATGAGTTAATGTAATCATTAAATTCTTCTGGATAGTTTCTTGCAATGTAATTGAGCATTGACTGTCTGATTGTGTCAAAGTCATATGACTGAAAGTCTGCATCAGAAAAAGTTCTGTAAATTACTTTCCAATCTTCCGCCGCAAATAAATTTGATTGTCTAACTAATTGTCCCATTAATACCCGCCTCCGCTAGTTCCGCCAGCGTTGTTTATAATTTGATTAACATTAAACTCCACAGTCATTTGTTCTACCATATTTTGTGGATGTATCATTAATGTTATATTTAATTGAATTCCGTGTTCAAACCCAACTACATCTAAATCTTGTAGTGTTACTCTTGGGTCAGACGACACAATATCTCTAGCATCTTGCTCAATAATTCCTTTTGTAGTTTCATCCAAAGGCTCGTAAAGGTAATCCCAAATTATACTGCCAAATTTTGGCATCATAACTCTTTCACCTCTAGCAGTCATAAAATGATTATAGATATCTTGTTTGATTATATCAGCATCATATAATACACCGTTACGAGCCGTTGGATTATTAGAACTGAAGCCACGATATATTTTGGCTGTTACATAGTTACTGTTGGGATTTGATACGTTGGATGGAGAGACTACACGCACTCTGTTCCCTGTAGAACTATTATATGATGTTGGTGTATTGTATGCCATATTTTCCTTTAACTGCTAAGTTATTAATATTTATATGCAAAGATAACTGCGTATATAATTATAGATCAAAAATAAACATAAATAACTTTGTTATGAAAATTAAAGAAATAGACGAAAATTTTAGTGGTGCAATTGCTAGTGTGGCTATGCCTTTAGGTGCTAAAAAGAAGAAAAAATCCAAAACAGAAGACGCTGTTATTGGTGGGTACATCAGTAATACTAACAAACGCTATGGTCCTCTAAAAGGTCCTAAATTTACTGCTGGTGCAGGCATGCCTAATAATCCGTATCCATCTAAGAAAAACAAGTAATTAGATTAACAGCATATATAACGTAAATTCAATAAATACGCTTATATAGATAAAACACAATGAAAAAATATGATCAGTACACAGCCGCAGACAGAATTGATGCTCATCTGCATGACAATGACATACACTATCTTACAGGTGATATTGACAACGACTCTGTAACCGAAGCAGTAAAATGGATACTAAGTGCAAACCTCAACAAGAAACCCAAACGCACATTAAAACTGTATATTAATTCATATGGTGGAGATCTATATGAAGCATTTGCACTAATTGATATTATGAAAAATAGTCATCATCATATTTCAACTATTGGTGTTGGTGCTGTAATGAGTTCAGCACTATTAATTTTTGCTAGTGGCAAACAAGGCGAAAGATATGTTGCTAAAAACACAGGAATTATGAACCATCAGCACTCAGATATGATGGAATCCAAAATGCACGACATGAGATCACAAATGAAAGAAAACAACAACTGTGAACTGCGTTGTCTAAATATATTACGTGAAGCAACTGGGTTGAGCCTAGCAGATGTACGTAAAAAATTAAATTCGCCTAGCGATCAATACTTTACGGCCAAACAGATGATTGATTTAAACCTGGCCGATCATATCTTATAAAGCATTTGATTTTATTAACAAACGGTAGTATAATATACATATGATAAATGTGATTACATCTGGATGTAGCTTCACCTACAATTCAGAAATGACTTGGGTGAGCAAACTAGAAGAACTATGGCAAGTACATAACGTGGCTTCATGTGCCGCTGGGCAAGATTACATTTCAAGACAAGCAATTGATAAATTAGAACAACTCAAAGGTCAACGCAATATATTAGTTTGTCAGTGGAGCGGCATACATCGTCGTGCGTTTTTAACTGAACATGATTTTGGATTTGCTCAAGGATCACCCTACATAGACAAAACACAAAATGGCTATTGGGTTAAGAACGGTGGCAATGGTGTAGACAGCAAGGTATCTGAAAACGAACTTGCAGAAAAACATTTGTTTGAACCTTACAGAAAAATCTACAACGAAAAACAAAGTGCTATTGAAAGTTTAGAACATATTGCAAGAACACAATGGTACTGTAAACTTAATCATATACCTATGCTAAACTTTTGGTGGAAAGATGAAATGTCAAACGTTGATGTAGATATTTCACTAGTTGATTGGAAACAATTTTGGTTTCACAAGAAAACAGGCGGTATGGCAGAATGGTGCGTTGATGAAATGTGGGATCCTGGATTTGCAGAAGGCAACCATCCTACAAAAGAACATCATGATAAGTTTGCTGAAGAAGTTATTATACCAAGGATAGCAAGTTTAATATGACATCATTAATTATAGGTCAATACATCAAAGAAGAATCCATAAGTCAATTTGTTGATATTGGAGAAAATTACGAGTTGGCATTTTATGGCAGTGATATTGATTATCCTTTTATCAAACACGATGTTTGGAATCACGGTGTACCAAATGCAATTAAAATGGGTGGCAAGAAATTATGTATATGTTACATGCGTGAACCTGCATTTGAACATGACCTGCATGTTGAAAAACAAATACTGCTTGGACATGACTTAGTCAACTATCACAATATTGATCCAAAAAGCATTTATTATTTTTATTCCACAGACTTAGGCAAAGAAACACACAAGGCAATTGCTGAAAAACACAACTTGGAACCAAAGCCATTTAATATTATTACGTTTCCATACTATGAAGTAGATGCATACAAAAAAATTATTGAACAAAAAATTTGTGATCATGTTACTCCACAAGAAGCTCGAACCAAAAATGCAGTAAGAACATTTTTGTCATTAAATGGTAAGCCAGACAAGTTTATGAGATTGAAACAGGTTGCACTTTATTGGCAACGTAGATTGATGAATAATGGATTAATTACTTTAACAAGAACAGAAGAAGATCAAAGACATTTCCCCAATCTAAAAGATTATTATCCATATGTATCAAGCATACTGTCAGAAAAAGATTTTGAAAAGTTTTGTAAGCACTGGCCACATTCGTTAGATGAAGAAAATGTTAATCAAGGTCTATATGGCAAACATTTTAGTGGATATCCATTTGATAAAAAATTATTTGCTGACACGTATCTAAGTGTTGTGTCTGAAACACACAGTGGCGCACACGATTGCAATCCACAATTTTTCCCAACAGAAAAAACCTACAAAGCAATTATTAATTGTCATCCTTTTGTGATGCTATCAACACAACATTATTTAAAAGAATTACAAGCACAAGGTTATAAAACATTTGCACCATATATAGATGAATCATACGATAACGAAACAAGTGCATACAAAAGAATGAACTTAGCAATTGATCAAGTTGAACATCTGTGTAAAAACGGTGTGCCTGTTGATATGTTGCAGACTGCAATATATAACTACGCACACTTGCAAAGTCGTGTGCTAATACATTTAGAATTAGTAAAAGGATTAATGCAATGACAATACTGTATAACAGTTATCCTTATTGGAGGTATACTCCAAGTAAAAATGGAGAACGTGAAGGTTTATTTGTTGGCGATCCTTTACCACTTATGGTTGCCCATGCTCGTAAATATCATAACTGCAAAGAAAACAAACAACCGTGTGCATTTGTTATTGAAGAACTAACTGAATCAGACTTACCAGGACCATCGTTAGAAGATGACTTACCTGTGTTTGAAATGCTACACAAACGTTTACAAGAAAATGCAATTGATCAAAATGATGTGCATATAATAATGCCCAGCATTAATTTTAATGAACAATATGATCGTTGGTGTAAAGATAACAATCAAAACTATGTGATAAAAAATACATACACATATCCATTTTACTTTTTAACACTGCAACGCAAATATGAACATGTACAAGAATTTAATTATAAACGCAACAAACATCTAATGAGTTTAAACGGTGCAGTAAAACCCATGCGTTTAGATTTTGTAAACTTCTGTAAACAAAATAACCTAATGGACAATTACATCAGTTTGGTTGATGTCTATAATACTACACAAGAAAACATAGAACCAATCACATTAGATATAGAAGCAGATGATTTAATCAAAGATGATAAAATAGTTCCAAAAGAATTAATGGCCAACAGTTGGTTAAACATTATCAACGAAACACACGAAGATGACACTGTGTTCTTTACAGAGAAATCATGGAAGCCTATTCTAAACTTGCAATTGTTTTTATATTATGGCACAGGCAATGCACAAGCATATTATGATAATTTAAGATCATATGGATTTAAATTATATGATGAAGTACTTGATTACAACAACGATCCTAAACAAGAAATACTAAAATTTTGCTCAACACCGCTAGATCAAATTGCAGTTGATATAGAAGCAGTAAAAGAAAAAATGCTGTACAATCAACAACTAGCACTTGACACAGACTGGCAAACCAAGTATCATAAGGTTATATATGAACAGATATCTAATAACATCGGGGTGTAGTTTTACTGCACACGCAGTAGAGCCAAACATTGCCTGGCCAAATCATATCGCAGATTGGCAAGTGATCAACTGTGCGGAAATGGCTAGTGGCAATGGATTGATCAGCAGGAACTTGATTGCTACCATACCACACTATGTGGATAAAAATCCCACAGTGGCAGTGATGTGGTCAAATCCAAATCGTTTTGAATTATTTTACAATCAGGAATCGCCTAACTATGATAAAATTTATAATGATATGAAGGGCAATGGTGGATTCCAAAATCAACCATACACAGGCAAATGGCAAACCCATGCTACATCTAATTGGGTAAAAAGTGGAGGTGGCTTTGGGCATTGGGAGTTTGACAGCAAAGAATTAAATCAAGATATGAAGTTGTATATCACAAATTACCACAACGAAGAACTACAGTTTGTACAAACACTTGAACACATACTGAGAATACAATGGTATTGCAAAGCACACGGTTTAAAATTAATCAACATGTGTTGGCAAGATATATTTACAGGAAGTAACAATACAGATGGAAACAATTCAAATGAACATGGTAATTTAATTGTTAATCGTTTTGAAAATGCTGTACACCTTTGGGAACAAGTTGATTGGTCAACATGGTGGTTCCACAACAACTATGGTGGACTACGAGAGTGGTGTATTGACAAAGGTTACGAACAGTTTCCTGGAAGTCATCCTATAACTGAAGCACAACGGCATTTTGCAAAAGAGATAGTAGAAAGATTATTATAATGTTAAAAATATTAATTATGGGATTACCAGGAAGTGGTAAAACTTATTTGGCAAATGCGTTGACACCAAAACTAAATGCAGTTTGGTTAAACGCAGATAAAGTAAGAGAAGAAGCAAATGATTGGGACTTCACCTATGAAGGTAGAACAAGACAGGCAAACAGAATGAAATCATTAGCACAAAAGGCTGTTAATGACGGTAAACATGTTATTGCTGATTTTGTATGTCCATTACCAGAAACAAGAAAAGATTTTGATGCAGATTATACAGTATGGGTAGATACAATAAAAGAAGGTAGATTTGATGATACAAATAAAATGTTTGTACCACCCAAAGAATATGACTTTAGAGTGCCTACTCAAAATGCTGAATTATGGTCAATAAGAATTGCAGATGAAATACAGGAATACAAATGGGACAAGAAGGCAAATTATGATTAACATCGTGACAAGCGGCTGTTCATTTACACATGACCCAGACAGTTGGGCAAATGTTTTACAGAAAAAGTTATCAGACAAATACACAGTTACTAATGTTGCACAAGGCGGAGTAGGACAAGAATATATTGTGCGTTCTGCTATTATGAAATTACAACAATTAACAACTCCAAAATTATGCATTGTACAATTTTCTGGTTTTTGGAGAGCAACTTTACATTTAGATAAATTAGAAAATCCAGAATTATTTGAAAAACTAAAAAGTGAAAAAATAAAATGGGATACTAGACAATGTTATAATGAATCTATTAAAATAGATAATATGATTATGCTAAAAACTACAGATCTAAATCATGCATGGTGGGATTCTTCAAAACTAGAATTAACTTCAAAAATTATCAATGGATATAATTTAGCAGTATCAAGCGATCAAAGAACTATGTTATCATATGAAAATATATCACATTTACAAATGTATTGTAAACTTAATAAAATTCCTTTATTGTGTTTCTTTGGATGGCAAGATTGTTTAGAACATCCATATAATATAGAATTGGTAAATCAAATTAGAGAACAAGTTGACTGGAAAAATATATGGTTTCATAAAAATGGTGGCGGAATGGCAGAATGGATGTTGGATAATGGGCACCATGGAAAATTAGAAGAAGACAAAACTAATAATCCGCCAACAGGATTAGAAAATGTGCGTGGACATAGATTAAATTTACAAACTAATAAAAAAAGCGAAAAAACAGAATGGAAAAGGATAATGGGGCACCCTACAGCAGAAGCTCACGAAGCCTTCTGCAGAGAAATAATTATACCATGGATAAAAGAAAATGATTAACTTGTTGTATCAAACTTGGATTAACAATATACCTATATCAAACAGTGTACCACCACACAAACGTAAAATAGAATCTAACGGATATGGTAATGTCAAATGCAACTATTTAGAAAAAATGTTAGAAGTAGTTGATATAAAATGGAATTCTAAAACCATTGAAAATATAAATCCAGATGAAATCACATACTATCATATACAACCAGAATGGATTGACTTGGCTTTCTTTTATGAAAATGTATTTCATTATATTGACGAACCTGTGTTAAATTTACTGCGTGATCCAAATAATAAAGTAAGATTACTAATATGGTTTCCAAGCGAAGGATTTCATTTGTCAATGCCAAGATTTTTAGATGACATAACTTGGAGCATCAATGACAAAGGTATACCTTTTGACAAAGTAAGAATGGTGTATGGTGATTTAAAAATTGAACATAATTACGAAAAATATTTGTTTTATAAACGTTTAGGTGAAGATCAAAAAATAACAATGTATCCTTTTAATGTATTTGAAACAAACTATAGACACGAATGTGATCTAAGATACTTTATGAATCACAAACGTAAAGGTGTCGATGCTGAACGAGAATTAATCGATTCAAAAGAACTTGATCGCAATCATATACGTTCGCATAAATTTTTATGTAAGAATGCTAATCCAAGAGAACATAGAATTTACATAATGAGCGAAATATACAGACGTGGATGGCAAGATCAAACCATACACAGTTTTTTAAATAGATATTTCACTCCAACTAGCATTGGTAATCTAGATAGTTATATATCAGAAACACAGCAACACTACCGAGATGAGATCGACAAGCATAGCCAAGAGTGGTTAAAAACAAAAACACCAATCATACTAGATTACGATGCTAATAATATTGGAGATGATATGAACCAACGTATGTTGGTTAAAGAACATTTTACAGAAACATATTTTAGTTTTGTAACTGAAACTGTGTTTGAATCACATCCAGGTGCACCGTTGTTTATCACAGAGAAAACATACATGCCATTTGTAAATTATCATCCGTTTATCATTACAAGTGGTCCTGGTTGTTTATCTTATCTACATGAACAAGGCTATGAAACATTTCCAGAATTGTTTGATGAATCATATGATGGAATGACTGATAGATCAAAACGTCTAGCAATCATTATGAACAATATAGAAAAATGGTGCAAACAAGATATAAAAGAATTACACAAGGCATATTGGAGTGTATGGGATAAATTAGAACACAATCGCAAACACTTTTTTGCAAGGAATCACAGATTAGAATGGGAAAATTTATTAGATTTTTTAAATGATAAGTAATAGTATATGTTAAACAATGTACAACCAACCGTAGGAAAAACCAAAGGTAAAATGCTAATAGCAATGCCTCATTTGGCTGACCCAAGATTTTATCACAGCACATTGGCTATGTACAAACATGATCATGAAGGTGCTGGTGGAATAATATTTAATAAGCCAACTAAGTCAGCACTACTAGGAGATTTATTTGATGAGTTAGGTATTCCTTTGATATTAGATATTGGTGATACTCCAATTTTTTATGGAGGTCCAATTAATACACAACAAATTTTTGTATTACACTCTCATGATTATCTAGACCATGATACTACCCCAGTTGCTTCAGGAATATCAATAACAACCAATAGACATATACTAACAGCAATAGGAAATGGAACAGGACCAAGCAAGTATAAAGTTTGTTTAGGTAATGCTGTATGGGGACCTAAACAATTAGAAAGTGAATTATCTGGTGCTTGGCAAAATAATGATTTAAGTAGTTGGTTATATACTGATTTAAATGCTGAAGATGTTTTTAAAAACTTAAACGTTTGGCCAACCGCAGTTGACAATTACAGTAAAAATGTTGCTGGAAATATTTTAAATTACATGGAGAAAAAACATGCCTCAACAGGTAAACCACAATAACAACACATACATAGTTTACGATTTTGATTGTGGTCGTGATAAAGGTATTGCTGATTTAAAAAATACTATTGGACAATATGCAAGTCAAAAAGATAAACCATACCTTGTTATATCAAATGCATTTGAAGGTGAAATACATTTTAAACAACCAGACACATTTTTAGAACAACTGCACATTGTACTCAAAAACTATGACAGCAAAAAAGTTGTGTTAGTAATGTGTGATGCTAACTTAGAAAAAAATTACAAACGTTGGTGTAAAAGTCACAAAGAAAAACCAGTAATAGGTTATTGTGTTTATTTTCCGTATACATTATTACAAAGAACAATTGACCATTTTAACAAACACAAAATTAGAAAAAAACATTTACCAAACAAATATCGTCATTATATTTGTATGAATGCCGCGGCTAAGCCACATAGATTTAGAATGGTTGAAAAACTATTTTCAAATGGTTGGGACTCTAAAGGTTATATAACTTACCTAAATAGATATGGTGCTAATACTAAACATATGGCTAATGAAAATTTTCAAGGTCAAGAACTACTTTTAGACTTTAATGCTAAAACCATAGACGAACAAAGCAATCAAGAAATACTTCCAGAACAGTATAAACAAGCAGTGTTTGACATTGTTAATGAAAGTATTGTAAGTGATACTAGTATTTTTATCACTGAAAAAATTTGGAAACCAATATTATATAAAAATCCTTTTATTGTTTTGGGCTCTAAAGGAATATGCAAACATCTAGAAAAACATTTTGGAATCAAACTCTATTCAGATATGGTTAACTACAGTTTTGATTATGTGAATTATCCTCAGCGTTTTGATAGAATTGTAAATGATAATCTAAGACGGATAATGAGCATGCCTATTGAAGACCTTAACAAATGGTTGAATTCTGACAAAATTCAAAGTATACTATCATATAATCAAACTAAACTAATAAACATACAAATACCAAATCAAATAGATTATATAGATAAACAAATACATGGATAAAGAATACGCACTTAAGAAATCAAAACGTTTTTGCATGTTGCCTTGGACGCACTTGCATTCATGGCCTGATGGCAGAGTGTTGCCGTGTTGTATGGCACCAATGAATGAAATACTTGGTAACCTAAAAGATCAATCGTTTGAACAAATATGGAATTCAGAAAAACTTAGAAAGATGCGTTTATCTATGTTAGAAGACAAGCCAACCAAAGAATGCACTCGTTGTTATTCTATGGAGAACAGTGGACTAAACACAACAAGGACTTGGGCCAACGAAGCATTTGAAAATCACTTTGACAAAGTAGGAACCACATTGGAAGACGGCACAGTTGAAAAAATTAACTTGCCTTATATTGATTTTAGATTTTCAAACTTGTGTAACTTTAAATGTAGAACCTGTGGACCAGATTTAAGTTCTAGTTGGTATGACGATAACGTTAAACTATATGGACCGCTACCACATGATAAAATTATAAGACCTTATAAAGACGAAGAAACATTTTGGAAAAAGGTTGAGCCGTACATGGACGGCCTAGAAGAAATATACTTTGCTGGTGGTGAGCCATTGATAATGGAAGAGCATTATAGAATTCTTAAGAAACTTGATGAACGTAAAATGTATCATGTAAGATTAAAGTACAACACAAACTTTTCACAAATGGTTTACAAAGGGCTCGATGTTATGAAAATTTGGAGTCGCTTTGAGTCTGTTAAGATTGGTGCTTCATTAGATGGTATGGGCAAACGTGGTGAATACTTGCGTAAAGGACAGTCATGGGAACAAGTTGAAGAAAATAGAAAACGCATGTTTGATGTTTGTCCAGATGTATATGTATTTCTTGCAACATGTTTAAATGTATACAACTGTTTCCATGTACCAGACTTTCATCATGAATGGATACAGCGTGGCTGGGTAGATCCAATGGGTGGCAGTTTAATCAATCCATTGTTTGTTCCTGAAGAACTTTCTATACAAATACTTCCAATAGAAATTAAAAAACGCTTAGAACAAAGATATCTTAAAGAACAAGAATGGTTTGACACTTACACAAACAACAAAGAAAAACGCTACGATAAACTAATTCATTTTATGTATGAAAAGGATCATTCACATCTAATACCTAAGTTTTGGGAAAGAACCAATATGGTTGATAAGTTACGTGGCGAAGATTTTATTTCGTTATTTCCAGAACTTGCGGACCTAAGAATTCCTGAACAAGTTTAGTATTACCTTGTTTACCAAAATGGTAGCCATTATCTATTTGTAATTCTTTAAAAGTTTTTGCATCAAACATTTTTTCAACAATTGGATACTGTCTAATAGGAAAAATAGATGTTTCTAATTTTGGTTTATAGTTTATCCAATAAAAAGGAATTACAGGTTTACCTAATGTTTGCAATTGATCAATTAATGTATATGTTTGTTGATAATAATAATAGGTTTGATAGTGAGAGTCTTTAGATTGTTCCCACCAGGTAGCCACATAACTTTTAAATGCTTCATATGTTAGCTCTGGTGCCACTCTGTTTTTTATTCTTGTACTCCACAAGTGTTCAACAAAGTTGCTCCATTCATTTACATCACTGTGCTTACTTGCACTTGCACCAATGCCAGGACTGAGATGAACAAGATTTGTGTTGTTATCCCATACTTTGTAGTAGTTGTCTGTGTCTTTGTCCCAACCAAATGTCATTTGCTTTTCTTTATCAAGCACAGGATCTAACATTAGTATTCCTCTATCATGTGTTGTAATTTGTATTACAAACACATCAGGATCAAATTCTTTTAACAAATAGTCAACCATAAAAGGATAAAATGCTACACTACAAGCGGCTCTACCTGCATTATAAACTGTGTTGTTGATATTTCTATTTTTTAACCAAAGATTGAGAGCATATGGATATGTTTGTTCTTTATTGATAGACTTACCGTTTTGTTCGACACCTTCGGTCCATGAACAACCTACACATGCTATTTTAAATCTTCGTTGCATATTCTTTTACTTTCCCAAACATGTTGTAGGCACCATTGCGTCTATTTTGAGATAGTATTGATGTCAGTTGCAGTCCTTGTATGAACTGATCTATATCTATGCTGTTTATTTGTTCTTTGGTTGCTCCGCTAAAAATGTCAGCCACCATGGTAGCAACACCTTTGGTAATCATTGCATCTGAGTCTGCCATAAAAGTCATAATGTTATTTTCATATTTAGGTACTAACCATACTTGACTCATACACCCGTCAACTTTAAACGTATCGATTTTATATTCTGCTGGCACACTGTTATTAGATCCTAGTTCAATTAAATACTGATACTTGTCCATATTATCTGTTAATAGTTCTAAGTTTTCTTTATACTGGTTATATTTTTCTTGTATGCTCATAGATTCATTATTACTTGTTTTTCTTTAAAATATTCAATCATTCCATAGTCGGCATCAAATCTATGATCCATAAACTCTCTGCTGTTTGTGAGAAGATATTCATTTAATGAATTTGCTATTATTTTCTTTTTGTTAAACTGATTGGTTTGATTGGAATTTACAATTTCTTTTTGTAATGATACTTCAGGACAGTGTTCTTGTATCCAATTAAAAACATCACGCATTTGAAAACTGGGTTCATCAATCATCCATACTTTTAATTTTCTAACAGGAATGTCTGTGAAGTATGATATCTGCTCTCCGGAATGTTCGTCAACATTGTGTACATCAACTATGGTTTCAAAAATACAATTTTGTGTGTATTTGTTCATGTTTACAAAATCATATTCTCTGAGATTGATATATTCTACTAAACCAGAAAACCAACGTTTGTAAGGATCTCTTGCAAAAGCAATCACATTGTCTGTGTATGCCAATTGATCTTTTGTAACTGTGTGATTGGTAATTTCATACCCATTATTCCTCATGTTATCTTTGAAAGTGCTGGAAGCATTCTTAGGCAAATCCATCCACAGTGTTTTGTTTGATTCACCACATCCATAAAAAAATGTTTCCTGAGATCCCCATCTAAAACTGGTATTAACTTGATATATGTATTCTCTCAGTTCATCAATGGCATATTCAGATTTGATAAATCTTGATAGGTTTGTTAATTTTCTAATAGACATTTAATTAATTATATGTTATGTTAAATACTGTTATGCAAGTTCCAAAATCATTTTGTATACTACCTTGGATTTCACTAGAGTCCGGTGCGGCTGGACTTGTGAAACCCTGTTGTATGTATAATATTAACATAACTAACGAAAATAATCAAGAGTTTAATTTAAAAACAGATACTCTTAACTCTGCTTGGAACAGTGAATATTATAGAAATCTAAGACAACAATTCCTAAATGGTGAGAAGCCAAAAGGTTGTTCTAGATGTTGGAAAGAAGAAGCCAGTGGTAAAACTTCTAAACGTATCAGAGACAATGCTAGATTTAAACATCACATTACACAGGATACAATTGATCGTCCACAGATAAAATATTTAGATCTTAAACTTGGAAATATCTGTAACTTAAAATGTCGTATATGTGGAACACATTCTAGTTCAAAATGGATTGCAGAGCAACAGCACTATGATCGTGAAGACAACAAAGACCACGAGCATATCAGACACAACTGGCCTGAAACCAATAAAACATTTTGGCAAGAACTTGAACAACTATTGCCAACACTAGAATACATTGACTTTACAGGAGGCGAACCTTTTTTGATCAAAGAGCAATTCGAACTGTTAAAGTTCTGTGTTGATAAAGGTTATGCAAAAAACATCGGCATACACTATAACACTAACGCAACACAAATGCCAACAGATGCATTAGAAAACATATGGCCACATTTCAAAAGTGTTGATGTGCAGTTTTCAATTGACGGTATTGGCTCACAGTTTGAATATCAAAGGCATCCTGCTAAATGGAAAACTGCTACAGAAATATTACAAAAATTCAAAGACAAACAAAGCAAACAATTTACTGTGGGTATATGTCATACTATTAATGTGTTTAATGTTTACTATATACCAGAGTTTTTAAAATGGGCAGAAAGTTTTGGTGTAGGAGTTTATTTAAATAATCTTCACTACCCAAATCATTATAATATACAATGTTTACCTCAGATTGCTAAAAATAAAATTTCAAAAAGATTAGAAAATCACTCTAATCCAAATGTAAAAACATTTATAGATTATATGAATCAAGATACAGATGGGTATTATGATTGGATGAAATTTATTAGTTGGACTGAACGTAAAGATAAATTTAGGAATGAAACATTTAGTTCTACTTTTCCAGAACTAGCAGAAGCAACAGAATATCGTGCATATATTAAAAATAAATAATAAAAAGGAAAAACAATGTTTATAATCAATTGGATTAAAAGTAAGTGGCTAGATTTTAAAATCTGGAGAGCTTATCGAAAGAAAATAAAAAAACTACGCAAACAAGATCCGTTTATATATAGATAGAACTATTATGGACGAATGGTTGTACGATGACTGTCGTTTAGAAAACAACGGTATTATTCGCAGAGATTGTGGCTTTAATAGATCTTTTAGATATAATACTGATCTAAAAATAAACATCAATATGAAAATCATATTATGGTGTGATAAAAATTGTCAAGGACGGTATGGTTGGTTTTTTAATAATACAAAAGAAAAACCCACAATAACATTTCAAAAGAAAATAGATTACGTTAATTTTAAGTTAAAATATTTGTAGTTGACAAAAACAAAAGATAGTATAGTATACTAATATGAATATGAATAACGAAGAGATTGTTACAATCACTTGTACAGATACTGGAATATCATCTAAGGCTGAAATATGGAAACATCATCCAAATGGTGATATTACCATGCTATTAGAGAATTCTATAAAAATGCACTTTAAAAAATACAGTGGCAGTGTTTGGACTTGTGACATGATTGGTAAAGAGTTTGTATACGATCTAAGAAAACAATCATAATCACAGTTATATTTTTAACAGTGTTTTGATCTCAAGCACATTGTAGTTAGGATCCTCTACAAAGAAAGTTTCCTGTTCAGTGTCCTGTCCTTGATAGCGTATGTATGGTTTATCAAACCAATCCCAATTGTGTTCTATGCTGTGTTTGATTTGATCAAATACTTCTCTTGGCAAGTGAATACCAAAATGTGGCACACACACCTTGCCCATGTCTACTTCATGTCTTTGTCGTTCTGGGTGATCCTGTTTGCTACGTCTAGGTGTAGATTCGTGTAGTGTTAGTTCATTGCCCCAAAAGTCTATGTCTTGATATCTACCAGGCTCTGCTGGTCCTAGTTTACAGCCTAGTACATTTACGTAAAAAGGCACTGTTTTAGATAGGTCTCCGCCCTCTATTGCTAGATGGAATATGTTGCTCATTGTGTTCTCCCTGCTGTGTGTACTTATCAGCAAAGGGGTTATTATTGTATCTTTTGTATGCGAAAAATTTTTTTGTAGGGGTGTTAGTATTGCATAGTTTGTATTAGCGATTTTTGTATGTGCGGGGTAGATATTGTATTATATTGTATTTGCGGTGTATGTGGCGGTTATATTGTATAGTTTGTATGTGCGGCGGTAGATTTGTATTTGCTTGTATTTGCGACCAAATTTACCAACGTATAGAAACCTGTTATGCACAATGCAATAGTTTACTATACGGTATTACCTGTTCGCTAATGGAAAAAGCACTTACGTGCCTTTTCCAGCTCTCACAGGGACTCCGACTATAATACCACTCGGCCCCACCATGCTTAATGTTAAATACAA
>Ga0099848_1000038_pt1 | contig 42983 bp, 56 predicted proteins | sample CB_VirMetaG_3_FD_78179 | JGI IMG/M metagenome (GOLD analysis project Ga0099848, IMG submission 78179) | Freshwater to marine saline gradient viral communities from Chesapeake Bay - CB_1508_1S Viral MetaG | ecosystem: Environmental > Aquatic > Marine > Coastal | place: USA: Chesapeake Bay...
AGTTTTCTGTGGCATAATCACGTGCCATCTGTAAGCAGTTAAAAGGATGCAAAAAAATCTCGCCCAGATTTTCTTCAAGTACAATCCAGAATTCCATAATTCACTCTCCTCTGTTTTTTATAACACTCTGCACAATATCGTTTAACATCTGTGTGGTCGAATCCATATAACAAAACAACATCACAACCATTACAAAGGCAGGCCCCTCTGCCGTTGTTAAACTTGACTATGGCGTTCTTATATTTTGTTGTCATCACTCACTGTTCCCTGCCAACATGTTTCTGGCGCTCTCCTGTATCCATTTAGGTATGGATGGATCATCTTCTGCTATGCACGCTATAAACGCCTCTAAGTCCTCAATCCGACTCAGTGCCTCATAAGCCGCATTAGTAATATCATCCATTGTGATGCGCTCATCTGTGTCATCTAACCATCGCTCTATTATTAGTGCCATCACTCATTCTCCGTTCCACATATTTTCCATTTCGACTTTATTTAAGTTATATCCAATCGCATTCATAAAATTAACCCAACGGAAAAACAGATCTTTAGTATCAAGCTCGCTATTATTAAATTCAAAAATAATAGTATCTTCACCATCTATATATTTCCAAATTATAGTCGAATCAAGCTTCATGAAACATCCTTCTCAAAAAGAGTTGCTCCTGGTTTATTACGTGCAAAATCTTTAGCAATATGATACGAATTAAACCATCGTTCAAATCGTTTGTTGTCTCTATTCCAATTTACAATCCATACAGAATACATATTATTCAACTCCAGTAGGTCTATACATATAAACAATATCTTTTAAAGTATGATTAAATTTGTCTTGGATATACTTTACATAATAGTATGAAGTCCAGATTTGATCATTTTCATACTTAGCTATAATTGAGGTATCAACGGTTTTAGTACCGGGAACATAAGTAAGAGATTTAAAAGTTATAAGATAAATATCGTTATACCTCAAGTTATACCACTCTACTACAGAGGCGAGCCTAGAGGCTGTCTGTATTTCTACAAAATCTCCTAAAGTCTCTTTTACTAAAGTATTTCCAAACTTATCATAAACCTCCGTTATCAATGCGATTTTCATAATATTTCCTATTTAAAAGTTATATCGATATCTTCCTTATTAGGAACTGCTTGAGTAATTTTTCTTACGCTAGTTAATAATCCATATAAAAAATACAAAGCATAAAGAGTAACTGGTAAAAATAAAATAACCCAGGATATACAAAATGAATCATTAGAATTACAAAGTATTAATTTTAAAACAGCAAGAATTACTGTTATTGTGGGTAAAAGATATATTAATTTTTTCATACTAAACCTTCTTTAATAAGCTCATTAAAAAGTGTAGTAATACGGTTATTCCAGCCTCTCCAAAATTTCTTATTATCATACATACTTGCAATAGTACGGTATGATTTTAAACGCCTCAGATATAGCTCAAAAGCTAAGTCTTTTGGAGGTTTGTTCATCACCTTTAATAGTGTTTTAGGGCCTAAAAGACCATCAGGTCTTGCAAGTACTAATTCCTGTAAATTAGTTATAGCACTGGTTGGACCGCTGTTTACCGCCCAATCTGCTAGAATAATATCTACACCGCTAGGTAATTCATCTGCTTTTACAGCATCCCAATAATAACACTGATAGATCTGTATGGCATCTTGTTCAGAAATTTGATATAAACGTTCAGAGGCCTCTTCTAATGAACATGGAAAATCTCTGTCTTCCGCATCATTTATGTAATCTTGAAATGTTTTAGCAGTGATTCCACGATTTGTTAAGCCACCTCTATCTGAAGTATCATTTGATAATCCACCTTCTGCTCTTAAAACTAAATCCACAAACAAATTAAAGTTCTCAACCATATATCACCATCCATAATTTTGCAATAAAAACCCCTCACAAAGAGGGGTCATATATGTTAATGTTTTGCATCCGGAGAAACGTCTCTAGCATGGTTAATGTCAGAGCTTACGATTTCAGCATCTGTTATATTAACCCCTGTAAGCGTAATTTGAAAAGGTTTCTTTTCAGTAACCTCTTGCTCAATCTTCTCAGGAACGTATCGGTATCCGTATCTCATTAAGTCATTTACTATTTTTTGTTTATTGATCATTAATGATGCTAATGCCGGAGCAGAATATCTTCGTGGATGATTAGGATCTTCCATTTCTGCAATAATCTGCGCAGTTTCATGGTATAACTCTACCATAGCTAGCATCGGATCGAAATTCAATTCTTTTAAACGATCTACTGAATGTTTTGAAAATTGGTTTCTAGAACCTCTAGGTCTTCCTGCACCGGGGCGTTTACCACCGTTTACACCTTTTTCAGCCTTGGGTTCTGTTGCGTTTGGATCAACAAGGGCCTTGTCTTTTGCGATGTTAGGATCGGATTTGTATCCACCTCCCGCTGTATTATAGTCAAGCCCGAGGTCATCGAACGTTTTATCAAGGTTTGACTTGTCGTCGCTCATAACTTTCCTCTATGGTTTACCAGCTTTAACCCACTCATAAAATGAATTAAAACCTAAAAATGTTGCTCTTTGCCTATCAGTACTAAATTTCAAATTATTAAACGCTTCACGAATAGCGATTTCTTTTATTAGAGAATGATCCAACTTAGACTCCTCGTTTTTCTTTTTTCTGAAAGTTTTTAACTTCTTTTTTGTGTTAGGTAGTATTATAGACATGGCTAAGTCCTTGTTTTTAAATAAAAACTAATTTACTCATCAAGGAGTTATTTGGTATTAAGTATTAAAAAAGAAAACTTGAAAAAGTCTTCCATTATATTTGTTAGTGCCAAATCCGGGTTTAGGGTAACTACAATGGTAATAAGCGCCGGGGTAAATTATAGCGCGATTAAAAACGTTAGCACACTCTAAAACGGGGGTCCAGTCCGACATTAAGTTAGACACCTCATTGTAGTCTATATCATGCCAATCTTCTAACCTCATAATCTTACTGTCATTGTGCTGAAATAAAGCAGTGCCTGAATCTAGAGGAGCATCGGGTGTTAAATAAACAACAGCCGCATATTCTGTCGCATCACGGTGAACCCAAGTAATGGCATCCTCTGTAGTATATTGAAAAGCAGTATTGTATTCTCCAGGCCAATACGTAATCTTTTTGTTAATTAAGCTCTCAAAGTGAGCCTTTAAGTTATTAGACCAATCAGACGGAACGGGAGCGCTTCTAGCACCGGGATAATTACCTGTTACAGTGAAGCTTTGTTTTAAAGCATAGCTCCTAACTTCTTCGGGATTTCTATAAAATCCGTCTTCTATAAATATCATTAGTATGTCTCTTTTATTTTATCAATAAGACCGTGAGTTACGCACTCTTGAGGAGACAACCAAATATCATTAGGTCCAATTAAATTTTTCTTAATATAAGATTCTGATTTACCCGTACATTTACGATAATGATTTAGCATCCTTTCTGTGGTAAACTCAAATTCTTTCTGTTGAGCTTCAAGGTCATAAGAAGTCCCTTTTGCCCCCCAAGACCATGTATGTGACATTACACTAGTATTATGTGTAATTGATCTGTGACCTTTCTCTCCTGCCATCAATGTTAAAACCCCACAAGAGGCAACCATACCTTGACCTAGTGTGTGCACAGGTATCTTACTTGTTTTCATAACATCGATCAAGTGGAAACAAGAGTGTACAGAGCCTCCGGGAGAGTTAATTACTAAAGTTAAAAATTCGGGCCTTAACTCTAGGGGAAGTAAATTGTATTCCATGATTCGTGCTACTATAGGCATAACTGTTTCTTGTGAGAACTCAGAAGTTAGTAACATAATACCGCTTTTTGTAAGCATTTTTCCGGGAGTTTCATATACAGGTGTTTCTGACATTTATTTACCTTTAAATGTAGCGGCTTGATTCACCTTGTTTGGTCCACCAAATAAATCTACTTGGGTAGGATTCGAGGCGTCTACTAGCCCTTCAAGACTCGGATTATTTACACTCATGCCTGCCGCAATAAGCGCTCTCTTAGCGTCTTCTTTTTCTACAGCAGTTGCAATTCCGTTAACTATATCAAAGTAAATAGAAGCAGTTTGGTATAATTCTTCTTCTTCTATTTCTTCTCCTTTATAGAGCTCATCTCGCATAAAACCAACCATAAGCTCTATAGTTTCATCTCTAAATTTATCTGAAATAAGCATTAGTATCGTACCTGCTCTCTAGTTTCTGAAACAAAAGAGCTACGACTACGTACTAATTGAGGACTGATAGATCCCTTTTGTCTTTTAAATACAAAAGCAACTCGATTCTTATTAGAATCAGTAGGTCCAATATTAATAACTTCTAAAATTTTACCTCTAATATATGATTTTTCTGTTTTACAGTTATGCAAACTTATAGTTCCATCAATAAAGTCACAACTGCGGCGTTCTGACATAACCCATGGCGCAGTAATATACACACCATTACCTAATAACTGAGTGTTAGATTCAACGGCTGGTGCGATAAGCATAATATTTTCTTGCATAAAAAATTCCTTATTTCTAGTATTAAAATTAAAAGCCAATTTGCATCATTGAGAGGCCGGGCAATTATCTTCTGTTCTTTAGTGTGATCAATCTGATATTTTAATGATATTACGTTCCCAGTATTTATGCAATCTCTCTACACACTCTGGAAGCTCATTATAACTCCATTGGGACCACGATAACTTAATTAAGTCTGAAAGAATTAGTTCTGGATTCCAAAGAGGAGAACTTAAATCTTTAAAACAACTGTCATAGATAAAACAATCTGGAGAATGGGCATATACTGGCACCCCTTTTAAAACACTATCTACAGCAGATCCAGAAGACAGTACTACTGAAAACAGAGCGTTATCTAAATGATTTCCAATACCCTCTTCATCTAATGTAACATCATCAGTATTTTCTATAGTTTCTAGTAGAATAGGTAACGTTGTAAAATCTTCTCTATCAAACCGTTTATTGTATTTAACCCCAGGATGCTTTGCTACGATAATTGGGTTTTTATAATTATGTATTTTTCTTAACACATAAATCATTTGTGCCGCCCAAACATAGGGCCGCCATTCCTCTAAAGAAAAATCATGAGGGCACTGAAGAGCAATTACTATATTTTCCCCAATATTTCTTACACCAGAAAAAGAAACAGGAAGACGACTATCATCCTCATTGCCAAACAAAGCCATTCTGGATTGGGTACGTTTTGTAGAATTGCCAAACAACACTCTCATAGTTTGGTGAGCCCTACCTACTTCATTAATTACATCCCTCTTGAAAAATGGAGAATCGTAACTTAACATTGTAGGCTCTTTTAAATAAGTTTTCCAACGATCAGAGGATTGAGGGTTACTCGAAAGCATTCTACCTACATCGTAAGCATAACCGCTTCCAGAAATACAGGGCCAAAGGCCCCGCCAGTCATATCGATTAGCCTCTAGAATTAATTTATCTAGAAACTCCTTTTCACTAATATACTCTCTCATCTTAAAAGCTCAAGTTAAAAGAATCCATTACAGCACCAGTTACTTTTCGATTAGTTGAACTCAACCCACGGCCAATACTTGTAGTGATTGCTTGAAAAGATCGTGTTGGGCTCTTGCTAATAATTACATAATGTTCTGAAATATCCTCAAACAATTGTAAAAGCCTTTCTTCATCTAAGCCCCTTAATGACCAAGTATTAGTAAAATTTCTTGAACTTTTAATTTGGTATCCCTTTAAAATTTTATAGACTTCTATATGTTTTAAATCACCAATGAATTTCATCTTTCTTGCGGCAGAGCTAATTGTTGCATAGCTTACTTTTTCTACATCAAGTAAAGCTACTTTTTTGCCTCTAAAATTTAAAGCTCTTGAATCAATTTCGATATTTGAAGCACTTAAACGCTTAAAAGACGGGAAGTTAATATTAAACCGAAGAGTTTCAGAACCACTTCTTGGATTAACAGAGAGACCCGTTTCTTCAGATTCGTTAAAAGTTAGTGATGCAACAGAGGGCCAAGCCCAAGAATCAACTAAGTTTCTCATATAAACCTTAAAATACTCTTTTTTAGAGTCAACTTCTATTTTTTCTAAATCTAAAGATGCAAAATTAATTACAAGATCACAAGCAACTACTTGAGTAATATTATTTTTAATGATTCTTTCATACATTTGAGCGAGAGTACATTTACGCTCTTTTTTGTCGTCAGAGGTCATGAATTCTTCATACCCTAAAGCTAAATAATAGGTATAAAGATCTTTAGGTGCGTCTATAAAACTATAGGACCTGTAATCATGCAAAGCTTCCGAAAGATTGCTTAATAGTCTACGGTGCAATAAATGGCCTTCAGTACATCCAATAATCTGTTCTACAGCATTGTCATAGACTGAATTAGTTGCCTCTTCTATAACTTCTTTGGAAAATTCAGGAAATTGAGATACATATTCATTTTTTAGCAATTCCGAAATATGCTTCTGGGTTACTGCCTTTATGCGTTCAACTGAGTCTAATAACTCATTGTTTAGTCGCCCGTTTGTAACGCAGTCTTCAAATTGTTGCTTCCTAGTTAGAAAGTGATACTTTTCAACTATTTCAAAATTCTTAAATAACATATTAATTCCTCATAAGGATTATATCGCCAAAAGGTACTTCATAGTTATAACCGTTAGTGCTAACAAAAATAACCGGATAAGGTGGAGCCTTTTCAGGAAAACAACTGCTGTTTACGTACATATCTGAAAAATAAATTACTTGGTCTACAAGTAAGTCTTTTTTCTCGATATAGTCAAATACTGGACGAAAGCTAGTGCCTCCTCCGCCAACAATATTAAAATCTTCTATGGTAAACCAAGTACTTCCATCATATTCTCTTACATTCGCAATACTGTAATCTGCGGATAACAAATAAACCTTTTCAGGCTTAAGCTCATTAATAATGTAATTTACTTCAGAGCAAGATAACTCTAAAGCTTCAGTTGTCATAGAACCAGATGTGTCTAAACCTATACCAATAGATTTTACTTTAGACCCAACCATAGAAGGTAAATAAAGACCCTGTTCTAAAAACTTTCGGTTAGGGCTACTAAATGTATAATCCTCTTTATAAGGGGCCTTTACGCGAGCCTGTAATTGTTCTCTCCAGTCAATTTTATTCTCTTTAAGAGCCTTTAGCCTTTCTTTAGCACTTCCCGGAATTTGACCTCTTCCTGCGGATTGCGCCGCTTCTGCGGCACGGGTGATCATGTCATCAATTCGAGAGGCCCTCTCTTCTTGTTGAGAGGAGGATTCTTTTGCATTAGTATCAAAATGGCTCTCTGCACCCTCTATTTGTTTTTTAACTGCATCTCTAGCCTCAGAATTAGGTGGGTTTTTTGAACTAGCGTTAGGCGTTCCTTCAAAAGGATTCTCTTTATCCTGCTGTATATTTCTTATATAGTTATATACTTCTTGCCACGCCCAACCATTTGTAACTCCAGTAGGGTCTCTAAGAGCGAACTCTGGTAATTCAAATCCTGATTTATCTAACTCATAATTTATAACCCAGTCAGTAGCCACATTAACTAGTTTTAAATCTTTTCCGGGATGAGGTACACAATGTTTTAAGATAACATGCATTACCTCATGAGCTAGTACCCCTCGAGTCTCAGCCTCTGTAAGTCTGTTTGTAACAAAGTCGGAATTCCAGAAAAGATTAACAGAATCCGTAGCCATTGTCGGGATATCCACTCTTTCCTGCAGTTTAAGTTGCATTAGACAAGAACCAAAGAAGGGTTGTGAAAATGCAAGGTTAGTAACCGCCCTGCTTATTTTAAGTTGTGCATCCATTTTGTAGTACCCCTAAAGAAGTAGTTTAATACGCTCTATATAAGCGAGGGCCTCATCTGAATTACTAAAGTATGGTGTACCTGAAGTACAATAATTTAAAAAATCTAAACCAGACTCTAATTGTGATTCTAAATCGTCCAAATAGGCTTTAAGATAATGTTTCTGCTGTTCTTCCATATTCTATTTTACCTTTAGAGTAATAGATCTCGGCCTTCAGTTACAACCCAGTTTCCAATAGATCTCTCATTTTTCATAGAGGGATCTCTAGATAGTACATCTCGGACACAGAAAGCGGCAAACTCTTTAGAAGGAAGTCTACGTACATAAGTAATTAAAGCAGAAGCAGTCTCTTTGCGAACCTTGTGAGCAAGGTTAGAGCATAAAGCATAAAGAATATCCGGTTGAGAAGGTATTTCCGCTGTCTCTGGGTATTCAAAAATGTTTTCTGCTTTTGGCAAATCTCGATAAATCCTTAAGTAGCCAATAAAGTCAATTACTGCGGCTTCGCCTATCTGGCCGATAAGAGCACCTCTTTCTGCCATGCCTCCTAACCCTAAACTCAGAATAGTATTCACACGTTCCCAAGAACGAGGAGAGGGACAAGCATCTGCTGAGGGGTCAAACTTTTGTAACCATTCAGGACGATCATTGATAAAGCCCGTAACTTCCGGACAAAATCCATTAGCCAATGCATATTTACGAAAGCCTTCGTGATCTGTTTCAATATGAAAATGGGTCAAGCGATCTTTTAAGTGGCTAGGTAACTGTTGAGTACCTGCTCTAGCGCTCATTGGGTTTCCTGCACATACTATTACAACATTACTAGGTAAACGGTGCTCACCAATACGGCGCTCATTTACCAATTGTGCTGTTATGTTCAAGTTAGCACCTGGGGCTTGTGGTAACTCATCAAGAAACAAAATAGTCGGTACATCTTCCGAGAACCCCTTCATGAAGAACGGAGCATAACGATCATACTGCTTTTTCTCATGGTTGACAACTGGGAAACCACCCAGTTCACCCGCATCAAACTGAGCGATAATTACACTAACAAGATTGTAGCCTAGTTTCTTAGCCAAATCTGAGATTGCTGTGGTTTTACCTTCACCGGGCAAAGACCAAAGCATTGGAATTAGGAACTCAGAATCCGAGGGATTGCCTTTAGCGATCTCAAGGTTGTGTTGGATCATTTTAGAGGTAATTTCGATTGCGTTTGAAAGTTTCATATAAATATCTCCGGTATTTAAGTTCAATTTAAACTTCATATATTCAGATATTCAAGCAGACACTGGCATTGCACACTGATCTGGCTAAATAAAAAAACCCCTATTTACTATAGGGGCGGGAATTACCTACTACCTGTTACAGCGTGATAAACGCCAAAGATTGCGCCCAATGTAGCACAAAATTCTACAGGTAAGAATGTTGCATAACCAACAAATACGCCTGCGGTAGTTGCGGCAAAGACTTTAACAAAAGCTTCATCTTTTAAAATCTTTTTGCCGAACTCAAGTAATATAGAAGAAAGTTGTTTAGCTTCTTCAGATTTAACTGCGGCTTTTGTTGAATTAATAACATTCGAAGGTATTACTCTTAAGTTTCTCATTATATTCCCTATAATCACGTATATGAGGTCTTGGAGAAAGACCTGCGTTTTTTACCACTCCCACTCGCCTGTTAGACCATCAGAGCTGTATTCGGTTACTACTGTTTCAAAGAAATTATCATGAGAGGTTGTAGTAATTAATGGTTCTAACCATGTTAGGGGATTTTCTTTTACTTTATAATTAGGCTTGAGGCCAAGTTCAATTAGCCTACGATCAGCAATATACCTAATATACTGCTTCACTTCTTTAGCCTCTAAGCCGTCAATAGGGCCAAGTTTATACGCCAAATCAATTACTTTATCTTCTAGCATAACTGCTTCGCGTACCATATCATAAATGGCCTTTTTAAACTCATCATTTACAATTCGAGGGTGTTCTGCGCAAAAGGCTCTAAATAGTTTAGTCATCCCTTCACAATGTAGACTTTCATCTCGAATAGACCATTGTACAATTTCACTCATTCCTCGCATCTTTCCGAAACGGGAATAGTTAATTAACATTACAAAAGCAGAAAATAAGCTCATACCCTCGTTAATAGCAGATCTAGCAACGGCTTGGGCTAATCCGGAAATGCTATTGGTATTAATATCAAGCATGAATTCAACTTTATCTCTCATTTGTTCATATTCAAGAAAAGCAGAAAATTCTTCTTCGGGCAAACCAAGAGTATCATTCAATAGCGCGTAACTGCGTTGATGCGTAAATTCACGATTAGCAAAAGAAGTAAGCATTGATCTTATTTCGTTATTTTTAAATTTGTAAATATAATGCTCTAAATAATTGGTTCCTACTGCAACATCGGATTGTGTAAACAACCTAAGAATTTGAGTAATATGGTTTCTTTCTTTATCACTTAACTTAGTTTTCCACTGAGAAACATCATCTTGTAATCGAGCTTCCCATTCGCCCCAATGTATTTTTTCATGTGTAACACTGTATTCTACTGCCCAAGGATACTTAAATGGTTTGTAGGTTACATTTGGCTCTAATAATGACACTTTTTACCCCTCACAGGCTTTACAACCTTCATCATCATCACTAGCAGATTGGTTTTTTAACTCTGTCATCAAATCATCGTAACCGCCGATATATCGACCTTCAATATAAATTTGTGGTACTGTTGAAACCTCTCGCCCTGTAACTTCTGCGGCTGTTTTATTAATTATTTCTAAATCAACATACTCATAAGGAATTCCATTTAATTCTAATTGCTCTTTCGCTTTAATGCAATAAGGACAACTTTTCTTACCGTATATTACTGTTCTTTCATCATCTCTCAACGCAACTCTCTCCACTTTTTGACCTACTTTGTCTGCAGTTCTTCCTGCCGCCGTTCGAAGATAATATAAACCTTTTAACCCAGTATCGTATGCTTTCAAGTGAACACTGTTAACATACTTACGAGGAGCACCAGAGGGGAAAAACAAATTTACTGATTGACCTTGACAAATAAACAACTGCCTATCAGCGGCATGTTGAACGACCCAATGCTGGTCTAACTCAAAGGAAGTTTTAAAAACTTTTTTATGGTGAGGAGATAAAAATTCTAATTGTTGAACGCTACCATCATTTTGCAATATAGATGCCCAAGTTTCCTCAGTATTCATTCCATAATCGTTTTCTAATACTTCTTCAAGATATATATTTTTGATAACATCTGCACCACCCCTTGTACGATGCGTATACATATTAGCCTTAAGAGGTTCAATAGATGCAGTGCAATTACAAAGAATGGAACTATTAGCATTAGGAGCAATAGCCAACAAATGAGAATTACGAACTTGATAACCCTTTGCATCAGGAGCCTCTCCTTTTTCAAAAGCAAGCCTTTTTGTTCGTGCAATTGCTTCATCTTTAATATAGCTAAATATAATTTTATTTAATTTTTGCGCTTCTTCGCTTTCCCATGCAATATTATTTCGCATTAATAATCCATGAAAACCCATAGCACCTAGACCAATGGAACGTTCACGTTCTGCGCTAAACTTAGCTCTACTCATTTCATCTGGCGCATTTTCGATAAACGCGTCAAGAACATTATCAAGAAACTCTATTAAGTCTCCAATCATATTTGTTCCAATCCACTCTTCTGCAGTTTCAAGATTAACAGAAGAAAGGCAACAAACGGCAGTTCTTTCTTCATTAGTCGCTAAATGTATTTCATTGCACAGATTAGAACCGTGTATTTTTAGACCTGCTTTCTTTTGGTATTCTGGTAGTTTAGAATTAGCAGTATCAATAAAGTTAATATAAGGAGAGCCTGTTCTAAATCGAACTTCTAAGATGCGTTGCCAAAGCTCACGGGCATTAACTTCGTCTACAATTTTACCTTTATTAGGGCAAATTAATTGCCACGGTTTATTTTCTTTTACTGCAGTCATAAACTCATCACTAATATTAACTGCATTAAAGAGATTAAAACATTTTCGATTAATATCACCGCCAGTAGGAACTTTAAAATTAATAAATTCTACTATATCCGGGTGATTTACATCTAAATAAGCGGCATAAGAACCTTTTCGAGTTTTCCCTTGTTTAAACGCAGTCATTTGAGAATCACTGACTTTCATCATAGGAATCACACCGGGTGACTTTTCCGTAACGCCTCGAACATTAGACCAGTGTCCACCTACTCCTCCTCCTTTAACAGAAAGCCAAGCAGTTTCTGCATGGTGTTGAGTCAACCCTACAATTGTATCTGGTACATAAGAAAGGAAACAACTAATAGGTAATCCATTATGTTTTTCTCCCGGTTTAGGAGCATTACTTAGTATGGGGCTAGCATACATAAACCAACCCTTAGAGACATATTCGTATATACGTTGGGCGAGTCCTATATTGCCATTACAATATGCAACAGCGGCTCTAGCAAACCCTTCTTGAGGTGAAACTTCACCATCTTGAAGGTAATATTCTAGAAGTTTAAAAGCTTGGGTCGATAATCGGGCATCTCTTGCCAAATCGATATCAATACCATATTTCTTCATAGTTAGACCTTGTGTGTAGTAACTCCACTAGACTTAAAGAGATCTAGCGCAGTCATATCTTTGTAATCATTGTGATAATAAACATTGGTTATGCCTGCTTGTATAATAGAAAGCGCACAATTCATACATGGAAAATGAGTACAGTACATAGCCGCTCCATCACCCGATTGAGTAGACTTAGCAAGTTTAGCTAATGCATTTTGTTCTGCGTGAATCACAGTGGATAATGTTTTTCCGTTGCTATCACGCATAACATTACTAGTTCCTGTAGCAGTACCGTTGTATCCATATGCAAGAATATTACGATCTTTAGCGATAACAGCGCCCACTCGGGTTTTACTGTCATAACTTTCTTCAGATGCGCGTTTAGCGACATCGAGCATAAATCTTATTTCTTTTTTAGATATCATAGGATTCACATATCATAACCAGCCTTTGTTTCAGACTTAATTACTTCATTTAAAGTTTTCTTCTTAAAATTAACTTCTTGATTAAGCATTTCTTTAACCCTGTTTAAAGTAAGCTTTCCTCTTTCATAACGAGAAGCTTCTTTTACTGCGTGAAAATCACCGGGGGTTAAATACTTAAAGTCGCCTAACTTAGCTCTTTTAAACTGTGGAAAATATAATTTAAAACACTTATTTACTTGTTCTTCATTCATAAAGTCAAATTTTATTTTAAGAAATAATCGACGAAGAACTGCAGGATCTAAAGAGTCCTCAAAATTACAAGTAGCAATAAAAATTCCTTGATAATTATCTAGTTCATTAAGTAATTGATTTACAAAAGTTTTTTGATAATTCTTATCAGCTTTGCTTCGGCTTCCGGCAATAGAATCTAACTCATCAATTAACAGTATAGCACCTTGAGCTTCTGCTTCCTTAAAAGCTTGAGAAAGCTGTTTCTCACCTTCACCTACATACATGCTTTGTAATTCAGCATAAGTTTTCTTTAAGACAGGAAGACCTAACTGGTGGCCTATATAGTTAGCTAATTTAGACTTGCCAGAGCCGGGAACTCCATAAAATAAAGTAGAAATTACATCTGGCTTTTCATTTTCAGGTTTAGCAAGAATATCTTTAAATTGATTTACTAAATCCTCTGCAGATCGATCAATGTTTAACAATGATAAATCATATGTATTAAAAGATTTCTTAGTTGGAAGCAAAGACGTATGATGTTTATTCAACTCAATTTCAATATTTTTTCCATAGTGAATTGATTCAGGGGTTGCACAAATACCTTCTGCTTCTGAGGCCATTGCTTTTAAAGCACGTACTTGCGCCGCCATATATTTAATTTCTTGATTAGAAAAGGGAACAGGATCAACTCTTAAAGCTATACCCGGTAAATTGATTCCTGTAAAAGTAACACTACACATATTACCTTCGGCCCAGTCCCTTTCAGTAGATCCGCTTTTTTGTGAGGTCCTACCTGCTAGCAAGTCGCTTAAAAAGTCTATACTTGGCTCATCTAACTCTCTGTTTGAAGAAGACTTACCAGATGCAATACCCTTTAAATACTCGGAATAATTTTGAATTTCACCTGCAAACCACATCGCTATTGCAATAGGTCTGCTACTGTAATTAAAAGGCTTTTCTTCATCTAAAATAGAATAAGCTTCATTTCTTCTTTTATTATAAATACCTAATGTTTCTTGGCTAGAGGGTTGTCCTCTCTTACCAATACCGGGTCGCCTTACAATAAGGCTTTGTATCCAAGGGCCATTCATAAATTCTTCTAAAATTTTTGATCCAACTTGAACAGGTAAATCTACTCCGCTTTGCCCCGGTTTTGTTATCAGTTCTGCTTCTTCAATACCTTGCGCGGCTTCTCTTATCTGGCTAGCGCACCGTGACATATTATTCCAAACCTTTCGATCGTCATGGTATAGCTTTTCCCAATTAAGTGCGGCTTCCCAAGAATCTAACATATCGTAGAGCATTTTAGAAGAAACATCTTTTATAGTTATTCTATCTATTTCTTCTTCAATAAATAATTCATCATGATAAGACAAGTATAACTCTTTTAGGAATTCATAAGAAATCCTAGTGGGTCCAGTAGTCACTTCTATAACACTTGCAAAGTAGCAAAGTGTAATAGTTAAACTTTCTTGACAAACAACTAACTCTTTATCTGCCGCCATTATTACCTCCTACAACTCTGGCTCAGCATTAAAACTATGATTTACATACTCTAGACGTCCTGTGTCTAATGAGTAAAAAGCGCCTCCCGCATTTCCTGTTTTTCCTGTAAATCTAGATTTAAGCACTCTTACTTTAATAGTGTTTCTTTCTGCTTCATTTTCTGCTATCATATTTCTAGCAAAAGCTATGATTTGAAAGCTAATTTGTTTTACAGAACCAGAACCTTTAATATCATCCATAGAAGGGATTTTACCTTCTTCGAAAGATTTTGTAGATAATCCTGTTTTACGTAAATGGGAAATAACCCCTATCCACACATTATGTTTCTTTGCAGTTTTTAAAAGATCTGACATAACCTTGTCAACTGCTTGGTTTGCATTATCAGCCTCTACTTCAGAGACTGCAATAGTCAAGTGATCTAAAATAAGATACCGACAACCCATTAGGCATAGTGTTTCAATTTTATCCATTAATGAGTCATCCGCGACAGAACCTTGGTGGTCTAGTATTTTAATTCGTCCATCACTAAAAACTGTTTCAAACCCTTTGCGTTTTTCTTCTAAAGACACTTCGACTTCTGAAAGGTTTTTCTTAAGAGCCATTCCAATAAACTTTTCAACAGTTTCACCGGGGCTTTCTTCCAAAGAAATAATACCAATGTTATCATTAGTGACTTCTTTTAAATGCAAAATAATTTCTTTGATTACGGTAGATTTACCAGAGCCTGTACCTGAGGTAAAAAGATCAATTTCTCCAAATCTTACACCTTTTACTTTTTCATTAACACCCTCTAAGCAAGGAGGATACGGAACAGAAATAGTTTTCTCTCGTTCTTCATATACCTCCCATAATGCTTCTCCCTGCACAATTCCAGAAGGAGACCAGGGTTGAGCATCCCAAATAGCCCTTAATAAAGCCATATAGCCATGAGTGATTAGCTCTTCATTGGCATCCTTACATCTAAGCTTTGCAATTCGTACTTTATCAACGCCTACTATTTTACAAGCTTCATTTAAAGCTTTTTGGCCTGCTTCGTCGTTATCTAGCATAAGCACAACTTCGTCAAATTGGCGCACCCAAGATCTTTGCGCTAGAAGCTGTTTCATACCATTTGCACTAGGCAAGGAAACTACTGGCCATATTTCTTTACTTTTTTGGTAATAAGCGTATGCAACTGAAAGGGCATCTATTTCACCTTCTGTAATAACTAGCCGCTTTCCTCCATTAAAGAGGCGTTGGCCAAATAGTCCATCAATAGTGCCAATTGCTTTAAATTCTTTAGGTAATTTTCTTACTTTGTAACCAACAATTTTATTCGTACCATAAGGGTAATAATGTTCAATTACCTCTCCACTAGAGTCTACCGCCGCTTTTACTCCGAAAAAACTATTTATAGTCTTTGGTATTTGGCGGTCTTTAAATCCTCTTTCTGCATAGTTTCCAATGTCTTCTACATTTACTTTAATAAAGTTCTCTTTTTGCACTTTTAAAATAGGAGCCTCCTCTTGTATATTAAGGTTTTTATGAATTGCTCCACAAGCGAAACAGGTAGAGGGTCCTTCTTCGTAAATACCTACTGCATCGCTAGAACCGCAAGTACTACAAGGACCATGTCCTACAAATCTGCTTTTATTATTGCTCATTTTCTAATATTATTTTTGTAAGCAAATAAACTAAATGCAGTAACTGTAGAAACACCTAAATAAAAAAATCCAAGGTTATCTAGAATAACTCCATAGAAATAAAACAACACAAGGTTGTAAAGAGTCATTGTTACAGCCCAAAGAATAAGCCCTAATGTTATAAAAGAGTTAATTACTGCAAACATCTTTATTTCTCCATTTTCTTAAAATTCGCTGTGCTTTAGATAGCGATTTATGCATTGTAAGTTCTTGATTTTCATCTTGTTTTGGAATAAAGCGAATAGGTGCTACTTGGTTATTATACCAATAACGTTCTTTGTTGGAGTCTCTTTCAGTTATAGAACATAATGCCATTTGTAAATAAGCTTCAGTATAATTGCACCAAGCTCTTGTTTCAAATACTCCAAGAATATGATACTCTAGTTCATCTCCATTTTGAGAATCTTCTTGAACATGAGAAGAGGAAGTGTTATAAGTCCTCCACATTGCTTTTCCAGTTTTAACATGTGTATTTTTTCTATAGGTCCAGAATTGTTTTTTACCTATATAAAATTTATTTTTACTCTTATTTACTACTAAATACACAAATCCAAAACAAGTAGAAATGTCAATGTTTACTCCAGTATAGCTCCAATGCCCTAAATCACTTTTAATATATTCCTTTTTTGGATTAAACTTTAGTTTCGTTGTCATCACTTGTCCCCTTTAACATCGTAGGGACATCTGTTTCTTTCAGTTTAAACCTGTCGTCACTCGTCCTCATAATATGTATTAGCGTGCCTGTATGAAGCATCTCTTTTTTCCAATTTCCTTGATAGTGTTCATAGTAAGCATCTATTACTTTTTGTTTTCGAGCTTGGGAATTACCTGCGCCTTCTAAAATGCGCTCTGCCTTTTTAGGTCCAATTCCCCTTAAGCCCTGTATATTATCTACCGAGTCCCCTGTTAGTATTTGAGTCCAGTAGTGTTTATCTGCAGAATCCTCATCTATGTAAATAAGCTCATCTCTATGAATCAAATAATGATGGCCTGGAATACACTGTAAGTCTTTATCTACACTAGCTATAACGAATTGTTCTTTTCGCAATCTAGCTTCTTCTGCCCAAATCCGAACTAAATCGTCTGCCTCCATTCCTTCTGCAGGAACAACCCTGTCTTCTTCTATCAAAATTTGTCTTAATTCAAAATAGTAAGGATTATTAGCTTTAGATTTTTTCCTACTTTCTGTATTTTTATAGTCCTTAAAATAACTACTTCTAAAGTTGTTATTTCCAAACACGGCAATTTGCATTTTATTACAAAATACACTATTTGCTAAATCTTCTAGTTTTTCTTCAAAAGACTCATAAGCTTCTTCTGCCGAGTTTTTATTGTATGCAGCACGAAACATAAGAGGATCGCCGTCTACTATTAATAACGTCATAAGTTTTCTCTATTTTACAGCATACAGATCGCATGCCTCCTTGTATACCAAATAACCGTTATCTTCTAAAATAGAAACAAGCTCATTTACGTCTACATGACTATGTTCTATTTTGATAAAAGTTGGCATGATACGCCAAGAATAATTTTTTAGTATTTCAAGCTCATGCCCCTCTACATCAATCTTTAAAAAATCTACATAATTTACTCTATGTTTTAACAATAAGTTGTCTAGCGTTAAGGCCTTAACAGCAATTGTGTTTTCATAGTCAAAAATGTTAGCAATTTTATTTTGGGGTATACTAGAGAGCTTAAATCCAGTGTGGTTATCAGAAACTACATGAGAAACACCACGAACCCATTCTTCTGAAGTCTCATCATTAGATTCGATCATTTCAATAGTACCATTAGTATTAGAAATGGCCACATTATCAATATTAAGATTATAGCGATAATCAATGTTTCGGGCTTGCTCAATTAAACTAGAATAGTATTTAGGGATTGGTTCACACATGATACCGCGCCATTCCCCAGATGAAATTAATGCTAGATTAGTATCAAAGTCACAAGTTCCAATTTCAACAAATGTTTTCATTTAAATACCTTATTGGGTCTATAGAGTGATCATTTCTTCATCAGAAAAAGTTACATAAAATAAAGCGTCATAGGCCTCATTCCGGGCATCTTCTATCGTTTCACACTCAATGATTCTCTGTATTGCGTCCATTAAAATATCTACTTCAGTCATTTTCTGTTACCCATTTTTTTGCGGTTGTAGGATGTACGCCAAGTTCTTTTGCAACTTTGGCATAGCTGTTAAACTGCTTGTATAGACGTTTTGCTTGTTGTTGCTTAGTCTCTGGAAACTTTGAAGCTAACAACTCCCCTGTTATATCATCGTATAAAAACCAATTAGTTGTCATAGTTAAATTCTTAAGATGTTTAATTATATTTTCTAAGTTAATATAAGCAACTTTAGACTTATAGCATTCAACTTTGTCTATAATTTTACTTCCAGAGACCCATTCAACCTCTCGGCGTATGGTTCTAACGTTACTTATCTGGTTCATTATTTATATCTACAAGTTTAAATACAAAGTAAACAACAAACATAGAGTATACTAGTACAAAAATCATATCTTCCATATATCATCCACTCTTAAGTTAGTGAGTTTCATACCAATTATTACCAACCATTGCTTCCCCATCCATACAGGTCACATCAAACCATTTGGGGGCTTCCCTAAAAGATTCTGCCATGATTTCAGAAGCTCTCTTAACATCTTCTTCTTTTACAGCCCATTGCATTTCATCGTGATAAAATATTAAGGGTCGGGCATTAATACCCTCTTCTTCAAATTTATCCATTGTATATGCAACAGCGGCTTTACAGGTAATTCCTTCAGCAGATTGTAACAAATAGTTAAGCGCTTTATGACCAGAATCAAGATAGATTCTACGGCCATCAAGTGCTGGAATACTTGCTCTCATATCACGCGCTTCTGAGATCTTTACAATTTCTATTAAACGATCAGTAAGGCGTTTAAACCCAGGAATAGCTTTTGCAAATTTGTCTCTTGATTCTTTTCCTGCTTTGCTATCACGCTTTCCTGTTAGAATTAACCCAAGCTTTTCAAGACCAGCACCAAATAAAAAAGCATAAATCCAAGGCTTAGCGGTACTTCTATCACATCCCAAAATGTCTGCATTTTTTTGGTGAACATCTCCATTAATAACTTCATTCGTAAAATCCTCATCTTTGATATAATGACAAAGCGCTCTGAACTGGTTACCGCTTGAGTCAGCACCTACTACTTTATAGCCCTCTTCACATCCAAATAAGGCTCGCATTTCCTTTCCCCATGCGGCCTTCGGACTAGGTACATTTACAACAATCTTGTGACGAGCGCGACCTGTAGGTGTGGCAATTGTAAACATGTCGCCTCTTAATCTACCATCCTCGTCTGTACTGGCAATCCAACCTTGTAAAATCCCCAATCTTGATCTTGTAGTGAAAAATCTATTAATGAGTTCTCCATCTTCGCCCAACGCACGTAACGACTCCTCACAGAGCTTTGGAGATTTCTTAACGAATTCCTTCCCGCGTCGTTCCCAGTTCCAATCAAGAGGCTCCCAACCAATACTATACAAATACTCTTTGACATAATCCATTGAACCTAAATCAGGGGCTAATATTTGAATACGGTGGTAAGGACCTGCAATTGTTTGCTTAGTTTTACCATCTGCCGCAGTTACTTTACATGGACCATCTACCTCAAAATGTGAGACAGTACGTGCCATGTATTCTCCGTTTTTCTTGTATTCAGGTTCACGAGGCTCTTTATCTAAATTCTTAACTCTAGCCTTCATTTTAGGTTCGATTGTTTGACGAATTTTAGCGAGTTCGCTTTCCATTTCCCATTCAAGTTTTTTAGCGGTTTTCATATCAAAAACCCAACCATGTTCGGAACACAAGGCTTGAAAGTGTGAAAGCTTATGTTCAATTCGGAGGCTCTTTTTTAGAAATTCAGGATTTTTAGAAGCCTGTAAAATACTAGTAAGCTCGCGAGCCAATAGTCTATAAACTTTCTCATTAATTTTTACATCTTCTTTACAACGATGAACCATCTCTTCACTAAAGTTAAGCCAGTCTTCATGTTCTGGTTTTTTAACTCCAAGATATTCACCCCAGACCGCTAAGTTATGTTTTCCATTAAAACGATTATAATCTAAAACTTGAGACATTAGTAAGGTATCCCTAATAATCGTTTTAGGATTTGGTATCCAATTTAAAACTTTTTTAAGAACAGGCAAGTCATATTGAATTTGGTTATGAGCTATAAGTTCTTTAGCATTATCAAATAGTTTTCTAAAATTTTCTAATGGTTCTGCACAAGGGTTTTCTGAGTAGTCACAAAAAAGAAACTCTTTATCAGAGTCAAGATCTTTAGCAACTATCATCCAAACTTTATTTACTGGGCTACTTTTTTTATTTCCACGAAGCAAGCCGTTAGCTTCGATATCATATACTAGTTTCATTTAATTACCTATAGCAAAGTTCTCTTAAATAGTTTCCAATAGTTGCTTTATCAACCTCAAACTCTGGATATCTGTTTAAAATTTTATTAATATATTTGTAGTTAATATTATAATCGGTGTAACTCCAATCAAATTTAATTGTGTTAGAAACAATGGTATCTAGAAAATCTCTATGGTACACAGGATCCCTTTGGTATTGTTGCCAAACTTTCGAAAGTGAACAACAAAATGCCTCTTGGAAATATGCATAAGGTGGCATATTATAATGTTTAAGGAAAATAATTTGAGTATCAAATTCTTCACCTTCTTCTAGTCTAAAGTTTATATTAGGATTCTCAAATTTACCTTGTAAAACAAAATCAATAATAAAATTATTATACCCTGCATACTCAGAGTCTTCAGGAGTCATAATACTAAAGTTTTTAAAACCTTCAATACCGTTTATCATTATCTCTGCAATAGAAGAATCTACTTGCAAAGGGCATTCTAAATAGATATCAAAATCGTTACCCGGTTTATTAAAATAGTGATCACGTAGCATTCCTCCTGCCAAGTAAACTTCTTCAGTTTTAAAGTATTTAGCTAGGTTTTCAAGAATTCTATTGCCTGCAGATTTTTGACGAGCAATTTTTGATAAAGTAGCTTGATTAATGTTTGAAACATTATTAGGAATATTAGCCATGATAACCTCATTAGTCATTGTTAGTAGGATCTATTTTTCCGCTTTGTTTATACTTAACAAGACAATTTAAATACCATCTTGCTTTTCGATATTCTTGCTCTACATCATCTTTTTTACCTGCTCTCATCAAATATTTGTATACTTGACCTAAAAGATGGGATTCTACACCTTGTTTATCAGCAAGCATATACTGCATTAATTCCATATACTGATAGCCAGGAATTACATCGTTGTAATGAGAACCGGATACTGCTTTAGAAATATTATCTAACTCAAAAGTATCTGATTCAGAGTTTTCTTTGTTAAACATTCTTTTACCCTCCTCTGTATTTAAAAATTGCTTATGTATTTCGCTTATTTCTTTTACAGGACTCTCTTTAATCCTTGGTATTTTACCTTCTGCCATTTGTTCTTGGAAATCTAGATATTCATAAGGGTGATTTGGATTTCTGTTATATACATCCTTAAATGTAACTAGCTTTAAGTTTACTTTATTAGCAAAAGCTTTTAACACCCCATAATCTTCAAAAGGGGCTCCATCTCTTAAATACTTTTCAATTTGCGTTTCATTAAAATACCAGAGATCTTTTATTTCTAAAGGGATCATTAGTATCTTCCTTTATCCTCGTTTGAATGAGCATACCCCGGAATATCTCCGTTTCTTAAAATACATTCGTCTTCATACGGAGCAACTACTCTACGATAAAATTCTTGTTGAGCCCCGGCGAGTGCACCCATTACATTGTTCATGTCTTGATATCTCCACTCAGTATTAGCCATAAATTCCCTAATAAGAATAGCAATCATAAATTGGAGTTCTCCTGCGCTTTCTGCAGGGCACTCATGCATTTCTGTCAAAAGATTAAGCATATAAGCTCGATTTTCATTATCTATATATGGCATTACTTTTCTCCGATTGTTTCTTTTTTAAATTCATAGTAAGCTTTATAAGCCGCTATTGTACAATCCCTTTTATAAATGTCAGGCATACATTGAGGAGGTGGAGTAAACCCATTATTTGGCATACCCTTTGGAGGATTTTTTAAAACTTCTTTCATCTTCTCAATGGTCAGATGTGACCTATTGTAACGCTTTGTATATTCTTCACCCAAAGCTATCATATGCTCGTATACCCAGTTGTAGTGTTGAGTAGAAGCTCTAACCCACACAGCAGAAGGGTGATTAACATGAGTTCTCTTATAAAAACACTCTCTTTCATCGCCATACTCACGGTGAGCAGTTGATAAAAGTTGAGCAGATTCTAGAGGCATTTTAACTACGTGTTTGTTTATCATGTTTTGCGCGGCAATTTTAGGGTCTCTACTAATATAAAAAACATTCATATGTCATGTCTCTCTATTACTTTACATTCTACTTTAAAGCTTTCAATTTGACGCATATACTCTTCTGTTGAAAGCAACTCTATATATTGAGTTCCAGTATTTATACAATGTTCAAGTTTGGGAGTTTCTAATATAATTTTGGTACCAGAACGACCATCGGGTAGTGAAATACTCACGGATAATAAAAACACTATATAATACATAAAAACTCCTAGTAATAACTTTTAACTGCCTCCAGTACGTCTTCTAAGCTATAGTGCTTTTCAGTTGCTATAGCTTCAATAAAAGGATGCGGAAAATCCCCAGTATCAGACCACAAAACAATAATTTTATTTTTCATATGTGCAAACATAAGTTCCATGCTGGTACCAGTACCTCTGCCCGAGGTCCGTCTTACATCTGCAATTACTACCCTAGAATTTGCGATATCTTGAAGATCCTGCTTAAATATTCGACGACATACATTCATCCCACGAATTTGATCTTGTAAATTTTTGTCTAACTGACTATGAAAACTAATTCTACGAGTAGGGTCTAAGACAGCTATATTATGCTCGTTTAAAAACTTGTAACATTGTTTTCGCCATTTACACATTTCTTCGCGAGTTCGGTCTTCCATTGGACCCGCTAAATATACGTAATCTTTATTCATATATCCTCCAAAAAGCGCCCTGAATTATTTCAAGGCGCAATCACTCTATTTACCATTCAGAATCATCAGAATTGGTATCAGTAGGAACTACAATTTCTGTTTCACCTTCTGCCTCAAAAGCAAGGCCATTACCTTTGTATTCTACTAGCTTGAGTACCTGAACAGCTTTTAAAGAGAAACCAATTCCTCTTTGACCATTCATTGTATACTCGTATGTATCTAGTTGGACATTACCAATAGATCCGTTACCTACTGACGCTCCTTCAAGTGGCATTAGCTGTGCATCAACTACTTTTACGGGATCTCGAGATTCTCCGTCTTTTGTGAATGCCTTGCGCTTAAGGTTTACCTGATAAAAGGAGCCTTCATCGTCTTCTTTCATAGTAGCATTCAACTTATGGGTATCGCGCCATACTTTAGCTTCAGCTTTATCACGAGTACGAATCTGAAGTTCCCAGTGTGGTTGAGCAGCATTAAAAGGGTTTACTGGTTGATCAAGTTTTGCCCAGAAAAGTTCTGCGTTGCGAATAACAATTGATGACATAATTTTTTTCCTTCTTGGTTTAATTAACGTTGTTTAACAAAATGCGAAGTCTGATTTTAGAACTTCATTAAGGTCTAGCTTTCCCCTGCTTGGAAATAGATCTAAAGAGTTAGTTTGAGCGAGAAGCTGTGATAGCGGATCGCTTTCATAAAATTTTAGAAATTCTTTACGAGTTATTTGGAAAAGCTCATTCATGTTTCCGGGATGACAACCAAAGCTATCATGTACCGTTGTAACTACAAAATCTGAATTGTTCACAATTAGGGTTAGATGAGCCGCATCAAAAGAGTGAACAATATTTGGTGCCGCGCCTGTTGCTTGTTTTCTACGATCTAATTTACCATCTTCTTTAGGTTGAATGGTTAATTGTATACCTTTTCCTCTATTAGATTTACAGAATCGAACACGAACGCGAACTTCTTTAGTTTTAAGGTATTCTTGAACTGCAGGAAAGTTTGTGATTGGTACTTTCCATGATAAGAACTCATTTTTAGCATTGGCTCTTTCTGCTAAAGTCTGAAATAAAGCCAACATTGTTGCTGGCCCTTTTAATTTACGCATCATAGTATTTCTAAGCAAATCCCCAAAAGGATTAGACCATGACTTGTCTTTAAATTTTAAATTTTCATTTAAAGTTTTAGTATCATCAAAAACCTGATCTCTAACACCTTGTCTAGTTACTCCATACCCCAATGTCATAACTGGACGCTTAACAGTTTTACGCTGAAGCTTTGGATCTTCCTTTAATAATTGCCAAAATGGTATATAAATAAATTTATCAAACTCTTTATTTTCTTTTCGCCATTCATCTAATTCTTTAAAAGCCAAATCCTTGTCTTCTTTAGTGATTGCTATTTCTCTTTTTAATTTAATATTTTTTATTTCTTCTAGGAGCCTAGGTAGCTCTTTTTTAACCGGGTGATCCTCTAACTCTTTATCTAATTTCTCTAGTTCTTCCCATGTTTTTTCAGCTACATACATGTATACATCGCCTGGGTTTTGGGTAGGCACTAAATTAACTAGCGGGCCAATTTCTTCGTCTAAAGAAAGAGCAGTGAGATGCTGGACCCCGTTATTAGAGCCATCAATAAAGATAGGAACATAGCACACATAATCTTCAATTTGGTTTCCTCCAATAATTTGCCAATCTTGGATTGCTTGCCACTCAAAAGCGCAAGCTAATACAGACCATGGCTTGTCTGCTTCCATCCATCCTCGATTTTTATAAGGGTTCGTTGCCCAATCAATGATTGAATCCAAATTATTTTCTACATATTTAACTCTTTCGTCTAGGGTTAATTTATCTTCACCAATAGAGTTTGCTGTGTGAAGAGCAAGCCAATAACCGCCAGTTTCACCTAATTTAACGCCTTCTCCGTATTGAATTAAGCCTTTCGCGTTATCTGAGCTTTGCTCATTTAAATAGGGAGTCATAGGGTAGATTCTACCACGAAAATCACAATTATACGCTTGATAAAAAGGTTTTTCTCCTATCTTATTAGCTATGGTTTTAATAAATTCCGCTTCTAAAAACATACCTGCCCGACTAGCAACCATTTCTTCTTTGTCGTGTTTAAAAGGAGATAAGCTGTGCGGTTTATAATCTCTCTTTAACAAATCTTCTTTAGATTGACTAGCTAACAAATTTTTGTAAACTTCAAATACTTTTTGATTTATAAGGTATGGTGTTTTTTGTAATTTGTTAATAGCATCATAAACAAGTTTTGATGACAAAGGCGTAATGGTTTTTAAGGTACTAGTGGAAGCCCCTCGAATTAGCGGAGCCTTAAGAGTAGTATGATAATGAGAAGTCCAATCTTTAGCAGGACTTAACAAAGGAAATTCTGGAGAATTATTAATGTCTTCGCTTTCAATTATTTTATGCAATAAATCGTAATCATTACAAACTAAAGCATAAAGTGCATTTTCATTTGATTTAGAAGAACGTCCTTTATTAACCAGCTTTATATCTAGAAGCTGAACTCCTCTTTTTGGAAAATCTTTATTACAAAATGCCTCTAATATTTTAACTCCACAATGTACAGCGCACTTTGTTTCCTCTTTGATAGTCTCTTCATTAAAATGCATTCTGATTAGGGACCCTAAAGATACCGCTACAGAAGTCATAGATGAACCTTGAATGACTCCCATTGTTACTTTACTAATTACTAGATTATAAATTTCGTTTATTGCCTTATCAAAATCTTTTTCTAAGTGAGCCCATAACCAATGAACATGGCTACGGCGGTCCTTAGTTGTGAGCAGTCTTTCTGACAAACTCGCAATAATTTGATCTCGCATTAGATTTCCTCATTTATTAGTAGAAAGGCTCATTGCCTTCGCAACAGCGTCAAAAACATATTCTCTAAGCCAAATATCATATTCTAGATCAGTGACGTTTTCATGCTTTTTAAATTCAAAATAATCATCATGATTATGTAGAAGTGATTTAATAAGAAAATCAAGTTCTTCATAAACTGTTTCAAAAACACGATCCCCTACAAAAGGATTAACTTGATCTTGTAGTACTTTAAACTCTTCTTCAAAAAGGTCTAATTGGGTCATATTTAAATCCTTCAAAAAAAAATAAGAATATTAAAAACCCCCTACACTACACAAAGCTTATTCTGCCTATAGAGTGATCAATATCACTTTATAAGCAAAATAAGCTCTGCGTAGCGCAGGGGGTAGGGTCGATCTATTCTACACTTTCTTTTTTAGTAGAAGTTTGATCTTTATTAATAGCGTTTTTCTTTCGGTTTTTAGAAACACGCTCTTTTTCATTGATTTCATTTAAACGTGAACAACTTGCTTCAATATCTTCAAGTAATTGCCATATTTCAGCCAGTTTTAGTTTAATTTCATTTAAGTTAGGTTCAAGAAAAGTTAAACGCTGTAGTTTTTGATTGAGTCTGTCTCCCTTAATACGAACCTCATTCTCAATCCCTCGAAGGCGTTGAGAAACAGATCGGCGTAAGTCATCAAATTCCGCAGTGTTTAATTTGCTTTCAGTAAACTCTTTTAATGAATTAAGAACTTTATCAATAGATGTCATTTGGTATCTCCTTAAAAGATAAACGTATTGTTAAATAACTAGAATCAAAAGCAGGAACAATTAGTCTAAAATAATTTTTACTAAAAAAACCAACAGCTACTGCAAACCTTCCTTTAGGAAAATTAGAATAGCCATGAGCCTTTCCAAGCAAAAAAGCAAAAGGACCGAGCCTAAACAACTTACCCTCAATAAAAGATTTAACTCCAAAAGAATTAAAAAACTCTAAAAAGAAATAATCGAATAAAACTCTACCATAAGCTTGGTTTTTCATACCTTCTAATAAATTTTCGTGTTTCAATTTACCAAAAAGCCTATTGTGTTTAACTCTGCTATCATAAACAACATAGCTATTCACAGACCCTCCTTTTTTCACTAAACTTTTGTCTAGCATAAAATACCCTTTTCTTTTGATCTCTTGTTAATGCGTTCCACTCAAGATCTGTAAATGGGTAAAATGCTTTTTGACGTAAGGTCATTTTTTCAAATTGTTCTGTAGTCATTACGCGTACTCCTCTTCAAAAGAATGAGCCGCTTGTTGTATAAACAAATCTTTATTAATTTCATAAAGACGATCTACAAGGGTTGTAACTAGATTTGGGTTGATTCCTAGATATTCTTGAACAGAACACAATTTAGAATACAGTTGATATTTGGCTTCTAAGTGTACAGCTTTCTCAAAGCCATAAATACTGGTAGTATCATAAATTACATTAGCAGAAACATCAATAGAATCAACAATAGAGTTTAGTACTTCAAGATCAAAAGTTTTCATAAGTATTTCCTTAATAGATAAGATTTAGGTTTAGTTAAGGTTAAAGACCGGTGTTATAAACATCTTCTAGTGCCTTATAAAAGGATACTAAATGACGCTCGTTTTTAAGTACATACTCAATACCGCTAGCAATATCTTCCTGTACATTATCGTTCCCTTTGTTAATAGTGCCAATGTGACAATCAAAATCACCTACTTCAAAGCAGACAACTCGACCGTAACCTCTGGCTATATTAATGTCAGGAGTCATGTAAAACCCACGAGGAGTTATTTTAATATTGTCCATAACAGAATCGATATCATTCATAGAACAACCGTGATATAAGAGCATTGTAGCTACCCCCTTTTTAGTCATACCACTTGCAAGTTTTTTCCGGAGTATCATAAGCAGACTTTGCAACTTTTAATGAATCTACAAGTCTTTCATATCGATCCATATGAATACGGCGTATATGATATTCTACCCTTTCCATATTGCACATTAAACTAAGTCCCTTTTGTAAATAAAAATCTACAAAAATTACAGAACAAGCTAAAGATATTATTGAGAAAAAGAACAAAGAATTAATAAAAGTACGCATAAGTATATCCTTTTATATTAGGTTTAGGCTTTAGATTTAGATTCTATTTTATTCCAAATAGAGCAAGACTGTTTAGCAAGAATTAGAAGATCACCATTATAGTCTTCTTCTGCAATTGTAATACAAAGGTCATAGAAATTCATTTCACTAATTTCTTTCCATTCCTTTTCTGCTTCTTCAGCTTCAAGAATTAAAGCGTCTAATGAATCTTCGATAACTTCAGAAACGTTATTAGTCACTGTCTCATACTGAAAAACTTGCTCACTAAGAGTTTCCTTATTTTCAAGGTAAGACTCACAAATGCCTAATATTGTCATAGCTAAGAAGAAAGATATAACAAAATCAGCATAAGAGATTTCAGGTTTAAAAAAAGATTTAACAAGAGATTTCATAAGTATATTCCTTATAGAGATTAAGATTAATTAATTTGAGATTTTATTTTCTCATTATAGATACATAGTTTTTCTCACTTTTTTAGGCTAAATTTTTAGACAAATTCCTTTAATAAAGCCACGGTAAGCATAAACCAAGAAACAGCATTAAGCATTATAAGCGCTCGATCTTTCCAAATAACAGCTACCCAACACCACAAGCTAACACCTAACCATCCAAAACCAAGATCAAAAAATCTGTATTCTGGACCCGCAGATCTCATGGCTAGAGAAATTAAAATGATAACAGAGGCTACCCATTTTAAATACCAGTCAAAATTTTCAGGATACCAATTATCATCAATTTTCATAAAACCTCCTTTAAGATATTTCTCATTATAGATACATAGTTTTTCTCACTTTTTTCGCGTAAAAAACCCCCTTTCGGGGGTAATTTATGCATCAGTAGGGTGTCTTTTAGTCCAAAAAGTTAAACTATATTTAACACCACTTAATAGCTTTTCACAAGTATGACCATGCGTAACTTGTCCGGGAAACAAAATCATGTCACCTACGGGTACCTTAGTGTTACATATGTCTTGCCTTGGGAAATATAATCTTGCGCCCGTGTAAGCATCATTGAGCTTTACACTGCCTGTTACAAGGCTAGCGTCATGATGTAGAGGTAAATCTCTTTGTGTATCTAATGCGTATCGCATTAAGAATGCATCTCGTAAACCATAATGTTGAATTGGAAACCATAAAGACTCATAAAGCGGTCCAATTTCCTCATCAAATATATCTGAAAATTCTTGCCATAATCCAATTTCACTTACTCGTATTTCTTGAGCAGGAAATTTGTCTCCCGGCAAAGGATTCCAATTTCCATTTTTATCGCCTAACTCTATTAGATAATTACACATCTCTTTACTAAGAAAAGAGCAAGTGTACATATCTCGATCTAATTGTTGTTTAACTTCTGGCTTTAAAAATTTTAAATTTTTAGAAATGTTAAAAGTTTGACCTTTAAATTTCCTTATATAAAGATTATCTAAACGCTCCAAAGCGTAGTTACCACCATTTCCGTGATAAATACAAGAAAAACATTTAGTTTCAGGATTGTAAATCATTTCATTTACAAGATCTGCTTTATCAAAATTAGTTTGAAAAATATAGCATTCTGTATCAAGTTTAATTCTATTTTTATTTTGAAGATATTTTAAGGTGTAATACCGTTGATCATCTTCTGAGTTACCTATTGGTGTTTCTATTATCTTTTTAATAGCTTTACAATGGCCTATAAAAGTTCCAGAATTTAGATACTTAAATCGAGTGTGAGCTGTAAATTCATCTGCTAATTCGGGATCTGGCCAACAGACCAGTTCTGCACTAAAAAGTATACTAGCGTTAAACGATAAAAATCTTTGGTGAATCTCATCTAAATCTTGAGCAATAAAAGTGTCGTAACCGTCTAGAAACAATATAAGATCGTCATCGTCACACTCTTCCAAGGCCTCTCGCAGTAAATTGATTTTAATGCCACCACCAATACTTGACATATCAAAACTTTCAGTATTTTCACCTAGAATATTTAAATCAATTCCGTAGTGATTACATGAATTAATTAGCCTGTACGCTTTTTCTTTTTCAGTAGCCACTGTAAATACTTTTAAATGCTCAAAAGGAAAATAATCCCCATCACCATGCAACTCTACATCCGTTGCTGACTCTTCTCTTGAAAGCTGAGTGGCTAAGCTTTTCTTAAAAGCAATGGGGCTTAACTGATCAAAACAACGAGAAATTAACTCATCAACCGGAATACCCTTGTAGACACTAAGAGAATCTAATAAAGCCTCAGCGCCTTTTGGAGTAATACCGTAAGCATGTGTTTGGTAAGCAAACCCTGGTATTACATAACTACCAAGGTCCTCCTTTATTTCTGCCATTTCATTATAACCAAGATAAACAATATTGTAATTGTTACTAGCTAATAATAGTTTTACTTTTTCTTCGTTATAGCCTGATTGAAAAACAACATCATCTTCTAAGATTAAAATTGGTTCATTTAATTCTACACACTTTTTCCATAAAGCAACGTGAGATGCTAAACAACCAATTTCACCTTTGGTAAGTCTGCGATTATATATAGGGTCAATCCACTCGTGATTAGGTAAAAATCCTAAATTACGAATTTCATCGTAATTTTTCATTTTATAGCCGTTATAGGCATCAAACCACTCAAAAGAAGAAGAATTTGCATCGACAGCCCATGAGTTTGTTTTAGTAAAATGCTCTCTTCGATCTTTTCTATGTAACAAATTTATACAGTATTTTTTCATTTAACTTTCCTAATTACCAAGTATCGGGTAAAAATTCTATCCTTTTCCAAATATTAGTTACACCATCGTAGTCTGCAGTACAAACGTAGAGGTGTGTATTGTTTATTGCAAAGAGCCCTTTTAAATCACCCGGGACCCCCGTTGAAGATAAGGGTTCACTTACTATAGTTATTTTTTGGTCTAGGATACTAGACAAATCAGTAATAGAAGAAATACTATGTGCATTTGGCTGTGTTCTACCAGTTAAAGAGTTATGCTCTAATCCAGAGATAGTTGATGTACCTGCAAGGCTAGGGCCTTCTCCTAAAGTATATACTTCTTCAATTCTCGCTTTAGATGTGTTATTATAGGAGTTAGCTGTTTTTATAATAAACCTATATAACGCTACTATTTCAGGAGTAGGCAATCCATAGGTTACCCATTTTTCGCTACGAGCGTCATTTAAATTAATATGTGATGCTTGCCCCATTAATAATTTTAAAGGGTGTCTAATATCATTAGTAGCTACTAAATAATAACAAACATATCCCCCATTACCGGATTCAACAAGAACACCTGTATCTGAAACAGAGTTTATATCATTATAATAAACTAATCCGGAAGGAGCATGAGGCCATTGCGCAGACTCAGCAGACATATCTATTTGTGCATAACGAGAATTACCTATGTAATGAACAACTGGAATATCTGTAGTGCCTTGTAATTTTTGCTCATAGTCTGAACTAGGGGTTTCTGAATGTACTATAATATGTTGTAAGTCTTCATCTGCAACTCTTGTTGAATTTACTACTTCAAAATTAGGAAAATCATCATCTTCTAAGGTATAAGATAAAGTACCGCCTGAAAACCACCGCATACCCTCGGCTAAATGTTCATAAAGTTGAAAAGTAGTATCCCTTGCAGAGCTATGCCTTTCATCACCTACAATAATAGCTTCTTGGTTTACTGAATCCCAGTAAATGTAGGAGATTAGTATTTCTCCTTGGAAATTAGGAAAAGCACCTACTGATAATTCATATAGACTTTCTAATTCAGGGTTATACATTATATAGCGACCACCATCAAGATTTGTTATCTCTATGGTTTTACTAGAAGTTACATTATAACCCTTTCCTAACAAATATACTTTTGCGCTAGAGTCTATATTCCAAGTAAAAGTTCTAGAAGCGTCATCAAACAAAAGAGAAGAATCTGTACGATTTTCTACTCCAGTCATATCTTTTGTAATAGCACCTATTTCCTCTAAGGTTGCACCCTCGCCTTGAGTACCTTGTGCACCTACTCTTGCTAAATCAACATCGTATACTATTTTGTCATAAGCAAAATCGTAAATAAGATTGTTAACTTTTAAATTAACCTCGCTAGTTCCTTTTTGTATTTCTAATTTGACTTCATTAGGTGATACGTTTAAATCAAAACTAGCGGGGTTTATAATAATGGTGTATGACATTTATGCCTCCGATGGACTGTAAAGTACCTCCACTAATCCGCGTAAAGGCTTCCAAACTTGCTTTGCATCTCCTACCCCACCATCATCAATTTCTAAACCTATGAAACCATAAACAGGGCTATCTGCAGTAGGAGCAATATTCCATGAATCAATTAAGTTTTCAGGAATTACCATTTTAAATTTATTATCTGTAGTTACACTATCAATGATAGGTAGCGTAGTAACTACTCCACCTGCTTGTGCTGTTTTAGGGACAGCTCCTGCACCATCATTTGCACCTTCTACTACTTTAGCAGTAATTGTTGAAGACGACAAATCGGTCATCCATCCTACTGTTATTTCTATTTGTATCTGTTCACCATCTACAATAGAGATTAAAGAAGTACCATCATCTCTAATTGTATCTTGTGAAGGGGACGTTATTCTAGAACGCCCCATTGCATTGCCCGACTTAGGGTTATTAATTCTTGCCATAACAAGCTCCTAGTTTAATTAGATGTCTTTAGTGTGAGGCACCAATATAGAAGCATCTTTAATACCATCATTAATTGTTGTAAGTTTTTCAGCAAGCTCAGTATCTACTGCTGTCGCTATTTCGTTTACGTTGGGTAGTGTACTAGCTGTACTTGCGTTGTTTAAAGCACTACCTGTAGTACCATTTGCAATATATTCTGCCATACTTGCTTTCCATACAGCCGCAACTAAATCTGCTATATTTTGTGCAGTAAGGGATTGTTCCTTATTAACTTGCTTAGATACAATATTAGAAACGCTGGCAGGGTATACTGGCGAATTAGGTGCATTATAATAAGCTGTATTAAAGTTATCAGAGTAAAGAACTCCGGTGACTCTTACTTTTTCTAAATCAATAATAAGCTTCCAATTATTAATTAGAAAGTAAAGGTCTCCGGCATATTGACCTGTTTCCACATCAATCGGGTCTCCCCCAACAGAACGTATTGCAGGTAGAAAAGTAGATCCAAAACCTTCTAAAAGCCAATTTTTCCAACTAGAATAAACATCTCTGCTAATGTCTAGCTCAGTAACACCTTCATTGACTATTATTAGTCTATTTGGACCATCAAAAGTAACCTTTCCTGCTATTAGCCAATAATCCCAATTATAGTTAAAGAAGGTATTTAACATTACTGAGACACCTCATTCCAATTAAGACGGAAATTAACTGTAATATCTCGATTAGAATCTACAGTAGGCGTAAGATCTGCACTTCCATAAGAATTACCTTTTGCAGAAAGACCAATTGGTTTTGCTACAATTGCAAAATACAAATGCTCTCCATAGCCTGAAACGATAAAACCTAAAGAGCCAGGCCCTGCTGTTTGGTTCCAAGTGTAGCTGTTACCATTGGTAGCATTACTAAGGCCGCTAGTATCTGCAGGGGTTGTATAAAGGTTATCCTCATACAATTCTGCATGTTTTTGGCTAATCATTCTTAAATAGTAGGTTTTACCTGCTCCGCTATTAATACCATCGTTTAATCCATAAGTAGAATCAGTTCCAATTAAGCCTAAAATACCTTCAAACTGAATAGGATTACCTTCCCTATGTAAACTAAAATCAGGGCCCCCATTAGCCTTAACTGTATCCACGTCTATTTCAATAACAGTAGGAATCCCTGCAGAAGGAGATTGTATAATTCTTTTAAGAGGACATCGGTTATTTCCACCTTCAGAACTAAACAGTTTAAATGCACCTTGCTGAATATTGGAATATTGTGCACCTAAATCTTCTCGCCCTGTTGCTCCTTTAAAATAAGAAGCTAATTGATGATAACCTGCTCCAAAATAGTTGACTAGCCCATTATTTTTATAGGAAGCTACTGCAGACTCAGGATCATTAGGTTCTATTTTAGTAAAGGGACCTCCCTCAGTATTTTCTAAAGTGATTACAGTTGAATTCCCAGATAGTACAGGATTAACATACACTTCTATTTCACAAAAAGCATCGCTACCGTCTTGGTGATATGCTAAAGCTTGCATAGATTGCGGTATGTATAACGTTCTATTTTTTCCTGTTTGGTTATCTAGAAAAAGGCGAGGGGTTAAAATTCCAACAAGTTGATATTCATTTTCTACATAGAAATGAAATCTAATTTGTTCTACACCAGTTAGTGGAGAACTTGGGGCTTGCGTTACAATAAGGGTAGTTGCATCAACAATTTCAACAACTTCGGTACCCATTACAAGAGCGCCACCTCCATTATCGTTTTCCATATGCAAGCGATAACCGGCTCTTAAGTTAGTTGTACTAGGGACGGTTAAGGTTGTTGTAGCACCTGTTACTCCGGTCGTAATTACACCTACACGATCTCCTTTACCTATGTCATTAAGTCCTTTCCAATCATTTAAATTGTTAGGATCAAAAGTAGTGCTAAAAGTTTCTAGCTGTCCACGACCAATACCTTTTAAATCAATATCAGCTTCTGCCGCAACCGCCGCACACCAAACTTTCATAGAAGAAGAGTTGCTCACTACTGCATTTAAAACATGATATTGTCTGAAAGATAAAGGCAAAGCTCCCGATTGAGAATGAGGAATTCCCCCGTTATCATCGTGGTAATACTCGTGAACTACTACCCGTTGGCCTTTGTGGTAAGTTCCAAAACGTACACGGCCTGCCCCTAACCATTGTATATCTACCCACCAAATATTATCATTTGTTAGGTCTAGTGCTTTTCCAGAGTCGCCTTTACCATCAAGTGGGTCTTTATTCCAACCGTCAATAGAAGTTGTGTCTTCTACCCAATTTAAACCACTTAGTGTAAAGGTTTTTGTGTAATTACGACCCATTCGGATTTCTTTAACAGAACCGCTTGTTTTGGACCTAATTACAAATTCAAAATTATCTCCAGAGGTACTAATTTGTTCTTCATTAACTCGGAAAAAATATCCATTTGCGTCATCAAAGTAGCCCCACTCTCTAATAACCCCTTCTTGTCCACTGTCTCCTGAAGCAACAGTCATGATAGCAAGCTGACTTACTCCTGGAAAATAGTGGTGATATGTATTTGAGGTATGATCTACAGAAATATCTCTAGTGTTATTTCGACTTGTTGCAGTACCTGCAGGAGTAGTAAGAGTTAAGCATTTTAAATTTTGATTTACCGCAATACTAGAGCCAGAACCCCATTTACGTTGAGAAAAATCTGATAGCAATGCGCTATTACCAAAGATGTAGTCCCCTAAAATTGTTTTACCAGAGGTTCTTAATTTACCAAAAGCATCTAGTTGAGGAAGACCTTCAGCAAAGCGGATATTCATAGAGCCTGTAGAGTCTACATCGACTCCGTTTTCTGGGTTATCTTGCCCAATTAGATTTGTGGTATTTATATAAACATCGCGTGGTTCAACGCTTGTTGATACAGTAGCAAGAGCAGTAATCCCATCCTCATCATAAATGGTAGCTCCCTGCTTTGCAGAAAGATTATTAGCTACTGCATCAGAATTATAATGTACTTCTAGCCATCCAGAAGTAGAGGATAGTTCATGATAGCCATGAACATGCATAGAGCGAGTAATGTCATCGTTATAAGCAACAAAATAGTGTTCGCCTACATCCCACTTGTATCCGGGGGGATTAAGGCCAGTGTAAAACACTTGGGCCGTATGCTGCATTCGTACCCGTTTGCCCGTTGAATCCGGTGGTACGCGAAGAAAGTTATTTTCACCAGCCATTATAAAATGTCTCCTAGTATAGGGCCCTTTTCAGAGCCCCAATTGTTATTAAACAGGATCGTTGTAGTTACGCTCCAAAGGCGAGGTGATTGGGAAAGTTTGATTTGTAGCACGACCGATTTGGAAGTCAGCAGATACGTACTGTCCTGTACGTAAACCAATAGCAACAACTGTTATATCGGTGTCACCGTTAGTTGTCCAATCAAAAGCCCACTCTTTTGAGCCTGCTGTATTTTTAGCACGAAGTTCCCAGTTAATATTACTTAAAGTACCTTCAATAGGTCTAACCAGAGTTATTGTATCTGCAGTGTTTGATTCAATAAAGTAATATCCATCTACAGAAGCATCTCCTTCATTAATGAGTAAGATTTGACCCGCTAAATCATCTACAGTCCAAGTTTCACCAGTTACGGTAAATACGTCAGAACCTGCGGTACTCGCTCCAGTAGTACCCGAGGTATTGCCTGTAGCAACTGCATAAGTTGCGTAATGAACATCACCCTCGATACTTTGAGATGCAGTATCTATGATAGTGGTAGCTCCTGCAGTTCCAAAAGTTCCTGCGTCAAACATCCAGTAACGCGCCGCCGCATCATTAACAAGGTTGCTATTAAACTGTAGGGTACCTGTAGCTGTAAAGGCAAATTCTTGTAGTACATTTGCATCATCACGCAGTTTGATATCATTAGTGTTTGCAGATGCAAACCCAGAGATTGCAACACCACCGTCCGAATTGTTAAGCGGTAATTGATCGATTGTTTCTAAGTTACTTCCTACAAATTGTACTAAACCAGTTACAGTGTGGTTATAAACTGTTCCTGCCCCACTATCAATATCATTACCTGTTTGAGAAGACTGATCTGAACCAAAGCCATTACGTAAAGAATACTGAACCCAGTTATAAATTTCTTCAGTAGTAGCTCCACCAAGACTAGCATCAATTCTTACGTGGAAATTATAGGGACCTCCGAAGAGATCAGGAGAAAGGAAAGTATTAGATGCTTGAGGCGTTGCAAAATACTCAATAGTTAAACCACGAGCAGATTCAATAGCCACAACTTCCGAATCTGTTTTAGTAATGTTTAGATCAACAACAGAAGACAACGGGAAACGATATGCTTGATAAGTTAGGGTTGTAGCACCAATTGCGGTATTGTTTGATTCGTTAAAAGTGTAACCTTCTACACTACCAGAAACACCTGTAGGATCCGGTCTAATTCCAACAGTAAAAGCGTCACCAGTTGTGTGATCAACGTTACCGTGAGTAGCATCTCCAAATATCTGAACAGCTTCATTTACTGGACCGGGGTATGTAAACTTAGTAGGGCTGGTATCACCTTCCCAGTAGTAATACGCATATTGATTAGCTTCGTCTACAAAGTTACCCAATGAAATTACAGACATGTAAGACTGCTTGATATTTGGGCTAGCCGCCGCGTCTTTTTCTGTCCAACCTGCAGAACGAATATATGAGCGAGAAGCAGTATTTGTATCGTCTAATTCCCAGTTAGCAATAAATTCAAATTGCTCAGACGTAATAGCCTCCATTGGAAATGGATATTTAATTAAGTCTGCTTCTGTTTTCCATAATTCTTTTAATTTAGAATATAAAGCTTGACCTGTTACGCCGTCTGCCGCAACAAGTAAATTGCCACTTCCTGCAGACCACCCATCTGTAGTTGAAATTAACTCAATAATAGGAGGAGTTGCAGTAGGGTCGATGAATAAGTTACCCGTAGGAGTACTTACCGCATTTGTAGATGTTCTTACTAGATCATCTGGATCAATAATAGTAGCCATGAGTTAAATTCCTCTTATGGTGGCGGATTAGAATAGTTTCTATCGAAAATTTGAGCTATCGGTAGAGAAGCGTCTTGCGCACTAAGTAAGAAATCTTCTACACGATAATGTTTATATGATACATTATGTACCACTATATCTACAAGTGTATTTGGTAAATAAGAGTATTGAAGAGAATAGGATGTACCTGAATTTTCTATTCCAGGATCAAATTCCGTGGTAGTTCCTGCATTATAAATCCTAACTTCACTATTAGGAATTAATCCTGTTAATGTTAAAGTTGGCTGAAAATCTGTTACGTTAACAACAGCAGTAGATCCATTTGCAATAGCCACAGAGGGCACAGTGAGCCCCGATCCTACCGCAATATTAAACGTTCCACTACTTGCAGAAATAAGAATAGTTTCGTTTCCGGTTGCATTTACTCCTGCTTCGGTCGGAGTTATTGGGGAGCCCGTGACTCCTGAATCATAACCTGAAGTACTTGTGGTAAAGCTACCAGTATGCGCTGTAGTTAGCTCTATTGCATGCCCATTTCCAGTAGTAGTATCAATACTACCGCCAGTTATGTCATTTATGCTATCACAAACTACTGCCGCAACCCCTGAAGACACTGTAGAATCTGAGACAGTTACATTAGAAAAAGTACCATTTAAAATAATTTGACCACATTGATCAAAAACAGATCTACTTGTCGCGGCTCCCATGGTTATTGTGTTACCGTCAGTACAAACCACCCTATTAAAGGTTTGTCCGGAAGCGACACTTAAGCTATTAAAACCAGAGAGTGTTCCACCTATCATAGAAAATGATGTCATTGCAGAAAAATCTACATTTAAGGTAATGGTTCCTGAAACAGAAATTGAGGTATTAGCAAGTGAAGCAGTACCTGTTCCGTTTAATGTATAGGTATTATTACCGTATAAAGTTTCGTAAAAAACTAATGTTTCATTAAAACTATTTCCGGTAGTTGTGCTAATAAATATATCACCCTGAGAGAATACTATACCTTCTTGGCTAATAAGTACGCCATTATAAGTGTTACTAGTTTCATCGTAAGTTTGTCCTTCTAAAAATAAGGAGTCGCTTACTGTAGTTCCTGATAAATCAACACCGTTTCCGATGTAGATTGCATCCATCCAAATATTATTTGCAGTACGAATATTTGCACCGCTAGAATCCCATGTCCATACAACAGAGGTTAAAGTAGTGCCGTAGTTATTGTAGTTAAAAGCGAAAGGTTTAAAATAGCCTATCATTATACTTTTAACATCAAGAGCGGCAGAACTGCTTGTACTGCCATTAATAGTCATTGTTTGAGCATCTGCAATTGTGGCTACTGAAGAAGCCGCCCAGGCTATAACTTGACTACCAGTAGGCACTGTTATAGTATTTCCAGACTCTTGAGTAATAGTTACAGGTATAACTTCATTCTTACGTATTGCAATAGTTACTGAGTTAGTTCCTTGTATATTATATCCGAAACCCTCTAAACCATCAATGCTACCTGTAATATTTGTTAGACTATCACACGAATGCACAAGTTGCATTTGTTTGTTAGTACCAAACGTAATAGCCATGTTGTCTCCTATAGATTAATTGTCATTCCTCTAGAAATAACAAGACCAGTTAAATTAATATTATCAAAATTAGTATAAAAAGAATCTAACTCTAATGAGCTGGTATTCGGTACTAATCGATACAACGTAGTATTAGAGTAAGTGTATTGAAATACTCTACCCTCTGTTGTTGAACCAACAAGAGTAGGTTGGGAAACCCAATCAGTAACTAAACGAGTCCACGTAGTAGTCAATGATGAGCCGGGTTCCCCTTTTACACCTTGTGCTCCTACTCTTGATAATTCTAATTCATAGGAAGGAGCGCTTGTATTAAGCTCAAGTTTATAAGAAGCCATACTATCTCCTTAGCCAATTATTCTTCTATAGAGTGATCGATTAATGAAAAGGGGCCATTAAAACCCCTTATATATCATTAAGCTAGGTTACCGATTTTAACGCGAATAGTGCCAGAGGAATCTCTAATTTCCATGCGGTTATTTGTTCCATTCATATTGATAGAACTTGCACCAACCCCATTAGAAACTGTTGGCATTTTAGACCAAGCAGCACCAGTGTATGTCCACATCTGATCACTACGCACATGCCAATAGATATCATATTGTTGAACTGCAGATCCTTTTACTGAAAGAACTAAAGCTGACTTATTAGCATCACTGGCAATTGCAGAAGCAGTATCGATTGCTACAGTAGCACCAGAGTCACCAGTTGTACCTTTAGCTCCGATTGCGCCTGTTCCGCCTTTGTTACCTTTAGCACCTAAGTTACCCTTAGCACCAGTAGAACCTTTATCACCTTGGTTTCCCTGAGCACCTTGAACACCTTTAGTGCCTTTAGCCCCAGTAATACCTTTATCACCAGTAGTACCTTTGTCACCAGTAGCGCCTTTTTGGCCTTGAGCACCTTTAGTACCTTTAGCCCCAGTTACACCTTTTTGACCTTGGTCGCCTTTCTGTCCAGTGGCACCTTTATCACCTTGGGCACCTTTAGTACCTTTAGCTCCGGTTACACCTTTTTGGCCTTTATCACCAGCAATACCTTTTTCGCCAGTAGTACCTTTGTCACCAGTAGCGCCCTTAATACCTTGAGCACCTTTAGTTCCTTTATCCCCAGTAACACCCTTGTCACCGGTAGTACCTTTGTCACCAGTAGCGCCTTTTTGGCCTTGAGCACCTTTAGTACCTTTAGCACCTTGCTGACCTTTGTCACCAGTAGTACCTTTGTCCCCTTGAGCACCTTTAGTACCTTGAGCACCCTTGGTACCTTTATCACCAGTTTGGCCTTTCTGGCCTTGGGCACCTTTCTGGCCTTGGTCACCTTTATCGCCTTGAGCACCCTTAGTGCCTTTGTCTCCGGTTACACCTTTCTGGCCTTGGTCACCCTTTTGGCCTTGGTCACCTTTATCGCCTTGAGCACCCTTGGTACCTTTATCACCAGTTTGGCCTTTCTGGCCTTGGGCACCTTTCTGGCCTTGGTCGCCTTTCTGGCCTAAAGTACCCTTGGTACCTTTGTCACCGGTTACACCTTTTTGGCCTTGATCACCTTTTTGTCCAGTGTCACCCTTATCACCCTGAGCACCTTTAGTACCTTTAGCCCCGGTTACACCTTTTTGACCTTGGTCACCTTTCTGGCCTTGATCGCCTTTCTGACCTAAAGCACCCTTGGTACCTTTATCACCAGTTTGGCCTTTCTGGCCTTGGTCACCTTTCTGTCCAGTGTTACCTTTATCGCCCTGAGCACCTTTAGTACCCTTATCTCCAGTAACGCCTTTTTGGCCTTGGTCGCCTTTCTGACCTTGATCGCCTTTCTGACCTAAAGCACCTTTAGTACCCTTGTCTCCGGTTTGACCTTTTTGACCTTGATCGCCTTTTTGTCCAGTGTTACCCTTATCGCCTTGGGCACCTTTAGTACCTTTGGCTCCAGTCTGTCCTTTTTGGCCTTGGTCACCCTTTTGGCCTTGGTCACCTTTCTGACCTAAAGCACCTTTAGTACCTTTGTCTCCAGTTACACCTTTTTGACCTTGGTCGCCTTTCTGTCCAGTGGCACCTTTATCACCTTGGGCACCTTTAGTGCCTTTGGCTCCAGTAACGCCTTTTTGGCCTTGGTCGCCTTTCTGGCCTTGGTCACCCTTTTGGCCTAAAGTTCCCTTGGTACCTTTATCACCTTGGACACCTTTCTGGCCTTGATCACCTTTTTGTCCAGTGTTACCCTTATCGCCTTGGGCACCTTTAGTACCTTTAGCCCCGGTTACACCTTTTTGACCTTGGTCACCCTTTTGGCCTTGGTCACCTTTCTGACCTAAAGTACCTTTAGTACCCTTATCGCCAGTAACGCCTTTTTGACCTTGATCACCTTTCTGTCCAGTGTCACCCTTATCGCCTTGGGCACCTTTAGTACCTTTAGCCCCGGTTACACCTTTTTGACCTTGGTCACCTTTCTGGCCTTGGTCACCTTTCTGACCTAAAGCACCTTTAGTACCCTTATCGCCAGTAACGCCCTTTTGACCTTGATCACCTTTCTGTCCAGTGTCACCTTTATTGCCCTGAGCGCCTTTAGTACCCTTAGCTCCAGTAACACCTTTTTGACCTTGGTCACCTTTCTGGCCTTGATCACCTTTCTGACCTAAAGCACCTTTAGTACCTTTGTCTCCAGTTTGACCTTTCTGGCCTTGGTCACCTTTTTGTCCAGTAGTACCTTTATCGCCTTGGGCACCCTTGGTACCTTTGGCACCAGTTTGGCCTTTGTCACCTTGATCGCCTTTTTGCCCCGGATTGCCTTGCTGGCCTTGAACCCCTTTAACGCCTTGAACACCCTTGGTACCTTTTTCACCAGTAGGGCCTTGAGCACCTTCTACAGTAAATGGATTACTAAAAGAGGAAGACGTAATATTAGAAGCACTAGCCTCAATAGCATATATTTGCCATCTAATGGCAGTTACCCCGCCGGGAACGTTAGTTGCATTCGGCCACCAAAAATAAGTACCGCCATTTGTAGCGAACTCATTTGTAGTACCGGGATTACCTTGTGGCACAAGATTAGATGCACTGTAGTCAATAGGGGCGTTTGTATAATAAGGAAAGTTTGTTTGTCCGTCATTTCCGGGAGAGCCTTGTATACCTTGACCGCCCTTTAATCCGGGATCTCCCTTATCGCCAATAATTCCCTTTTGACCTTGAGCACCTTGAACACCTTTTAAGCCTTGAGTACCTTTCTGGCCTTGGTCACCTTTAGTACCCGTAGTACCTTTTTGTCCCTGAGAACCTTTAGTCCCTTGGTCGCCTTTTTGACCAAGTACCCCTTTGATACCTTTGTCACCAGTTTGACCTTTTTGACCTGTAGTACCCTTTTGACCTTGAGCTCCCTTAATGCCTTGAATACCCTTAGTACCCTTATCACCGGTTTGACCCTTTTGACCTTGAGTACCTTTCTGGCCTAAAGCACCTTTAGTACCTTTATCA
>Ga0099848_1000040_pt1 | contig 42598 bp, 55 predicted proteins | sample CB_VirMetaG_3_FD_78179 | JGI IMG/M metagenome (GOLD analysis project Ga0099848, IMG submission 78179) | Freshwater to marine saline gradient viral communities from Chesapeake Bay - CB_1508_1S Viral MetaG | ecosystem: Environmental > Aquatic > Marine > Coastal | place: USA: Chesapeake Bay...
GTACTCGCGTCGTTCCTACCAGTCCGGTCGAACTACGCAGTCTCGGTAACCAAGCACCTATATCTGACTCCGTCCGTAGTCGCAATCACCAGTTCGGTACTTTCGGTCGAGGTGCCGAAGGTACTGGTGCCGAATGCTGTTCGGATCATCACCTCGAAGCCGGTCCCCAACCCTTCACTGGTATTCTTGGGTGTAGGCACTTTGCCGGCGATCACGCCCACCTCGCTGAAGTGGGCTATCTCGTCTCCGGCCGTGAACATCGCGGTGAACGGCACGATCTCGCCGAGCGTGTCCTCCGTGACCGTCTTCTCGCTCTTCCTCCCGGCCTTGGACTTCGGACCGCTCGGAGTAGCCCCCGACTCGGCGACGGCCTCCGTGGTGGCTTCCTCTGTCTCTCTCGGCCTCTCCCTTACACTGAGTCCCGACCCGGCCGTGTCAGACTGGTCCTTGCCGGCGGTCAATGTTGCCGTCAACCAGTTGCTCACCCCGGGCGGGGCGCCCTTGTCCATCGGACCCGAATCTGGTCTCGGTTTCCCAAAGGTCACCGTGATATGGGGAGAGTCGGTACGGGTTGCGGAGCCGGCTTCCTACGCCTTCTTCGCGCCGGAGGCGAGCGTGTCCCTTGGACCGATATCCAAGTCCGTGGGGCTTGCGTCCGTCAACTTCGGGGTGGGCTCGGTCTCGATCAATGAAACCGTTGGCCACCAGTCCGCTAGGTGTTTGATAAACGACTCCTGCCCTGCGTATTGTCTCGTGACGGACTGGGTGAACGCTTACTGCGAGGTCACGGCCGAATGACAGTGGAAACTTTGCTTGGGATTGCCGTCCCCTTCACCGTGATCTTGGGGCCATTGTTTGCCATGCTGTACGGCATCGGTAGCCGGCTCGCGAAGATCGAACAACGACTAGAGAGCGACAACAAGCGCGTGGACGAAATCCTCATCAAGCACGACCGCCACATCCACGAGATCCGCAACTCTCTGCACCAGATCAGCCTCCAGTTGGCCGTGATGGAGGAACACAAGAAGGAGAACGAATCGTGAACAACCGAAACACCACCGTCGCCGGCATCGGCGCCATCCTCGTCGCGATCGGTAGCGTTCTTACCGCCATGTTCGACGGCGATCCCGAGACCACCGCCGACTTTACTTCCGCGATTGCGGCCGTCATCGCCGGCGTCGGTCTGATCATGGCGAAGGACGCGAAGGAGCCCGAGGCTCCCGTCGAGGCTCCCACCGGAGAGCCGGGGGCGTGATCGACTTGGTGCTCGTACCCTTCACCGACTGCTTCTCCGGGACGGTGTCCGTCGAGGTGAGGTTGGTGGCCGAAGAGCCCACGTGGGTTCACGCCGTCGACCTTGCCTTCGGTTGGGATCCCCGAGAGTTGCGACTGGTCGGGTGCAGTCACGCCACCGACACGGTCGGGAACACGCTCTCGGGTATTCCCGGGCTCGGCGACGTCCCCCTCATGCCGTGGGACTTCTATGGAGCGAACGCCAGTCTCGAGGACGGGAACGCCTACTTCCTGTGGCTAGGTCCACTCACCGGCGCCTCGAATCCGACTCTAATCACCAATGACGTCGTTGCCACCCTCGAGTTCGAGAGAGTCGGGAACTACAAGACCACGGTGTCGGCGTTGGAAGTCCTGGACATCGATTACCCCTTGGTCACCCGGATCTACGCCGGCGACGTTCCGGGAGCGGATCTCTTGGACGGTTCCAAGGGAGCCAAGGTTGCTCCGTGCTCCCTGATCATGATGGTGGTGCCGTGACTCACGACTACGATGACTGGTTCGAGGAGAACGCTCCGTGCTCGAGAGGATCGTCGCCCAAATCGTTCTCGCACTCATCAACTGGCTCGAGCGTCGAACGCAGATCGGCCATGGTGCGGTTGACGCCGACCCTGATCCTGATACTCTTGCTCGCGGTGGTGTTCGGATTCGCGAGTGGCTGCAGCAGCAGGACCGTCTTCGTACCGGAGGAGAGTCCGATGCGAGTGGGGCCGGCGGCGAACTTCCGGGTGTACCACCGAGTGAACGGGGAGTGGGTCCTGAGCGGAAACAAGATCGAGATACCTGAGGGTTGGTACTTGGTGCCGCCCTCGTTCGTGAAGGAGTGACTCATGCCTTTGTACGAGCACAAGCCCAAGATCGAAGACATCAAGAAGGGATCCGAGTCCCGGATCTACTTCTACTGTCGAAACGTCGCCGGCGACCCGGTTGACTTCACCGGGGGCTCGGTCAGCGTGACGTTCACCCCACGGACGAACGGATCACCGTGGTCGAAGGCAGGAGTCCTTTCCGCTTCCCCCTCGGCGGAGCCCCAGTGTTACGTGATCCTCGCCGAAGCCGAGACCCAGTTCATCGACCCCCAACTGGTCGACGTCTCGGCTACCGTGATCGTCAGCGGCGTCACGTACAAACCCGGTGGGTTCTTTCGGCTCTTGGCTCCGTAAACGCCACCGCCCCGGGATCGGCTCCGGGGCGGTGACGCATGGGGGAAAAGATGCCTTGTTCGCCTTAGTTCGCTTCGACGGCCAAGTCGCCTCCGATGTCGAACAGGTTGGGCGAGACGTTCAACATGCCGTGGGGCCGGCTGAAGGACCGGACGAAGTCCTCGTACTCGGTACGGTCGACCTGCCACACGATCTTGAGGCCCTCGCGCAGACAGATCGTCGCGACTCCCTGAGCCCGGACCCAAAAGATGCAGTCGATGCTCGTGGGGTTCAGAAGGACGAAGTCGACGCCGTCTTGAACGAGCACGTTGTCGAAGCGCAGGAGCGAGGGAATCGGGTTGTTATTGGGGTTGGCCATGTTGCACCCATCACGGACGGATGAACGCTCGCCAGACTACGCCCCACGGTAGACGTGCTTGTGCACTTCGCTGTGTGAGAGGACCTCGATCTTCCTGAGTGCCTCCTTCAGCCGGCAGATCTCGTCTACCGCCACCTGCAGGATTTCGCAGGTGCTGCAGTCCCCATCACAAACACATGACTTAATGCGGCACTGGAGCCGGTCCACGGGATCGACGGCGTTCACTTTCGTACCCTCGGAATCAAGACGTTGATGACCGCAGACCGCACCCGGTCCACCAGTCTCTCGTGCCGGCCGCGCGACTCGCCCCACTTGCTCTTCGGGCACGTGCTCTTCGGCATCGTCAACTTGACGGTAAGTCTGGCTCGAGGGTTCATCCCGCACCCACACGCCTTGCAGAACCCGATCTCGTCCTTGTCGGTCGCGTAGAGTTCGGGACAGGCCCTGCACTGCTTCGCCCTCTCGTCGAAGACTTCCTTAGGCACTGGTCCCTCGAGGTGTAGGCTCATCTCGGCGGTGACGTACGACTTGATCCGAGACATGTCAGCCTTCGTCGGCGAGGGAGGTTCGTTCTGAACAACTTCCCCGGGCTTCGGCGGTGCGGGGTTGCTCGAGTGCACGTATCCGTTGGTGAAGTAGCCTTGGCTATTCGGCATGGGTTGTTGCTTGTTGTTCATCCTTCACAATCCAGTTCGTTGCACTTCAGATCCTGCCCCGCGCAGTCGATCTGTTCGGGTGTCAGTGGGTCGGGGCAACTGGTGTTACCCAACGGGAACCGAGGTGCTACATCGGGGTCTAGACAGATCTGAGTTCCCGTGGGAGTGCCAGTGATCTCGACGTAGTCGAAGATATGAGAACCGCCACACATGTCCGTGGCGTCGTGTTCGCCGGTTCCGTTCACGATCGAGTTCACGATCGGTCTCGGCGGGTAGTGGCCGATGAGGTCCTTCCAACAGTAGTGCCACCCGAGCGTCGGGTTCTCAGGGTGACACTGGAACGGCTCCGAACTGTACCACGAGTCGAGCGGCCTCTGCAGCGGCTTCAGTTCGCTCTTTGACGTGTACAGGCACGTAAACCGCACTGGTTGTTCGATGTTGCAGTAGTCGTTTCTAGCGTAATACTGAGCCCAAACGAAACGGATGCCAAAGCAGTTCCCTTGGGCCATGAGGTTATCGCAACTCGTCGGCGGCGTCGGCGGATTGAATGCTCCGCAACCCTGAGTAAGGGCTTGTTCGCACCGGGTCGGGCATCCGGTCGCGAGGTCGGTACAGTAATAGAACGTCTGCCCGTTGCAGTTGGTCACGCCCGGGAAAGTGCACACTTCCCAGTTCGCCGGCTTGACGTTGCCCCGTACGCCGGCGAAGCAATCAACGGAGTTGCGGCCTTCTCCCGCAAGCAGCGCCTCGTCGGTCACGTTCCAACAGCCCCAAGCCCATCCTCCACAAGCCGCTCGGAAGTACACCCACTGCCTGTCTTTCCAATACTGCTCATCTTCGGCGCTGCCCCCGGGAAAGTCCTTCTCACAGGATAGGGGCGGCTGCAGTGGAACGGCTGAAGGAGCGACGTCCCTGCACCGGAGGAAGGGAGCGTATCTCTTCCGCACTGGACCGAGCACGTTCAACGCAGCAGGGTCGAGGTTCGCGCACGTGCTGTACCCGGCTGAAGGGAACCTATTGTTTAGTTCGTCGTAGGCTTGAGCCTGTTCGTTCCTCCAGTCCTTGGTGGTGAAGTACCCGGCTTCCCCCATCTTCTGAAGGATGCCTTGGTCGGGCTGAATCTGATTGGAGATGGCGAAGTACAGGTCATCCCGATCCCCTGCACTGATCACGCCTCGCTCGACGGCGTCGTCGACGTCAAACCCAAATATCGGAACGCCCGAACAGGCGAAGATCCACCACTTCGGGACGACTTGCGAAGTAACGAAGGGAACGGCAGGGCCGGGTATTCTGATCCTCACGTCGGGGTCGCACGTATCGACCGGGATCTTCCACCACCTCTCCTTATGTACGATGCACAGGAGGAGGGAGCGCAGGTTGTACGGCCCGATCACGGGCGCCCCGTTCTTGTGACAGTACGCTTCGGTCAGGAATCTGGAGCAGCGGTTCTCGAACAACCTCCAGTATCTGAAGGGGCTTAGGTCGGTGGAACTACAGAGGCAACCAGTGGGAAAGAAGTTACTGCAACACTGCCTCACGTCCGGAGGGTTGTAGCAATGGGTTTCGAGTTCACCCGCGCATCGTTCGGCCGGCAACTGGGGAATGCCATCGTACGCCACCCGGTACACCTCCCGGTCGTAGCGATAGAGCGCTTGGATCGGTGGCAGTTCGGGCGAGGTGCACGTGTAACTCCACTGGCACGGCTCGGGGTAGAGGATCGGGTCGATGGATTCGGCGAAGTATCTCTGAAACGTGCTCCAAGCCGGCCTCTCGCACTCCAGTAGCAGAGTGTCACAGGTCTGGCAGCACACGCCCCAGTCTCTTCGCGCTTCCTCGTCGGTGTAGAACTCGTCTTCCGGCAGGATTACGTCCCTGACGGTACACTCGCAAGACTCGCACCCGCAAGTCCCACAACACGCCTTCCGGTGGGTCATGAGGTCCTCCTTCAAGCCCACTACGGAAGGCGTGTTGAGTGTTCTAAGGATTGGGGAGAGGCCGGTAGGGTGCTCCGGCCCCTCCCCGAGAGGCGAAAGGGCTCCGAAAGCCTCTCACTTCCGGGGGTGGAAGCCCCCTAATTACGGACGGAGCAAAGACTCGCTAGACTGCGTATAAGAGGCGTGGACTCCATCATTGAACCCGCCATCTCTGAGACAGTAGACGAATACCACAAGTGGGCCATGGCTCTGTGGAAGGGGGAGGAGCCGGACATCGAGTCCTTGAAGGACCGCATGGTCAAGGTCCTCACCGTTTCGATGATGGCCGGCATGTCTACGGTGAAGGATGAGGACGAGGTCTTGGAGGTCGACAAGCACTCGGACCGGGTGAATCCCGTGTTCAAGGAAGCAGTCGAGGCACTGGCGAAGAAGGCCCCTACTCTGAGGATCATGAGCCCCAAGGGTCTCTCCGAGCGACTGAGACAAACCGCGTGGTACGTCTCCGGGGTTCTGAGCGCGAGCATACTGGAGAGGATCAGGGCCAGACTGGTGGAGGCCCGGGTGAACGGTCACTCGAGAGACTGGTTCACTCAGATGATCTACGACGATGCGCAGACGTCGGCCGCTCACATCGAGACCGTGTTTCGTACCAACTCCGCCAGTGCTGCTGCTGCCGGCCGGTGGCAACAGTACACCGACCCCGACGTGTCGGATCTGTTCTTCGGGTATAGGTACGTGTCGCAGGGCGACCACAGGTCTCGACCACTCCACAAGGCCATGAATGGATTCGCGGCTACCAAGGACGATCCGATCTGGAAACTGATTTGGGTTCCCAACGGATACAACTGTCGATGCAAGGTTAGACCAGTCCGGAAGAAGGACGCCATCTCCATCGGGTTGGTTGACGCTGAAGGCAGACCCCTGAACAGACGAGTCTTTGCTAACGAATTACAAAGGAAGATCGTAGCAGCAGCGGAAGACGGCGTCACCATAGGAATCGAAGGCAAGCCGAGCAGGTTTCCGGATGAAGGATTCCGTGGTAACGCCATGATGGACCTAGCGTAATGAAGAAGACCACTCTCGAACCAGTCGACGGATCTCGCTCTCGCCTTACCGGGGAAACCGGCGTCGAGGTCGAGGCTTCGCCTCGCTCCACCAAGCCCGTGAAGAAGAAGGGCGAAAGCCTCGACGACGGGGTCAAGGCCGCGATCGAGGCGTTCAACGCGCCCATCGCCAACGACATCGACAAGCCGGCGGCTACCGTGAATGAGAACCTCCGGGAACTCATCGAGAAGATCGAGAAGGTCCGCGACAACTACAACTACTGGCACAACACTCTCAGCCACGTGCAGAGGACCATGCTGATCGGCGCGCTGTACGCAGCGAAGGAGGCCCTTGGTGAGACCGACAACGGAGTTCCGATCTCGTTCCAGAGGTTCCTCGGCATTACCTTCCGGTGATCCGGTCTTTGAGGACCTCGTCCTCTCGTGGGTTGCAGATGGTTGGACAGTCGAAGATTCCGTCAAGATCGCCCTGAAGGAGTACCTACGTGCCACCCGTTCCAAACCGCGTCCCAGTCCAAGGGTCCAAGCCGATGTCCGTCAGCAAGACGGTCGGGCAATGGGCCGATCACCTCGTGGAACAGGCAAAGCAGAAGGCCGCAAAGAAGATCGGCGTGGGCGACGGGGACGAGATGTCGCTCAACGACCCCCTCTTCCCGCCAAAGCCACCCGCTCGTTCCTTGCCGGCCGCAAGTGACATCGAACTGCCTCCTCAGCGTCACGCCTTCGGCGAAGGTCCTCGCGAGGGGGAAGAATCCGATGACATGATCAGTTCGTTCTTCGACGACGAGGGAGACCGCCGCCGGCGAGAGGCCCGTGATTCCGAGAAGCGCAAGGAGAAGAAGACTGGTCAGCGTTCGAACCCGACCCAGTCGTACCGGTCGGTCGAGAGGGTCGCGTACTCGAGTCGGTCCTTCCAGATTGACCGGTACGTCGCTCCCCCCGGCATGGAGAACGTGGTCCGTCGTCTGAAGACCAAGGAAGGTGTCAGCAATCCCTACGCCGTCGCTTGGGGTATGTATGACCGGGACAAGCACACCCATGACAACGTCATCGGTGGACTCTCCCGGATCGGCGTCCTCGAGGGAGCGCTCCACCGTTCCCTTCGCGTTCTCGACGCAGTGGCCGAGGGTCACTACGGGGTGAGCAAGGAGGTCGTGTCGAGGCTTCACTCCGACGCCTTGGAGGACATCGAGCGTTCGTTCGACCGCGAGGACCCCCTCCGCGACGCGTGGAAGCACGTGCTCAATCAGGCCAAGAGCGAGGCGCTGTCCAAGGTCAGCCGTCACTCGGAACAGGGTCCGCCCGAGGTCGAGTCCGTCGAGGAACGAGAGCCGGAGTTTCCTCGAGACGAAATGCTCGAGGAGATGACCGGCAAGGGCAAGGGCCTCGACAAGTGCGAGGAGTACCGGGTCGGGTGGATCACCTTCCGTTAGGAGCAACACGTGAGCGGATTCCTTTACCGGTACCGAAGCAACGAATCAGTGGATCGGCACATCGCGGCCTCGGGGCCTCACCCTCACACCAAGGCGGTGCAAGAGATTGCCGACATGTACGACCACGATCACGACGAAACCGATGACAGTGGTGATCGTCCCATCGGCATGGGTTGGCAGGACGAAATCAACAACCGAGCCAAGCAAGCCGGCGAAGCGTTGGCTCGACCCCAACTGCACCACCACACCGCGTTCCTCGAGGAGATGGCTGACAATGTCGTCGAACCCGAACACTGGGGCAACGACTGGATGGATCAGGACACGTACGCCGCCGGCAACCACATCGCAAACCACGCTAGGCTCGCTCTCGGAATGGAGCCTCTTCCCGACCACTGGATGGAAGCCCGGTACCGGGACAACGGCGACGTTGATCGTCACGTGAACCCTGGCAACATCCGAGACTTCGGGGACGATCTTCTTCCGGGGTTTCACGGTCCCAAGTTCGGCCTCCCCAAGCGCGAGGTTTCCGGAGAAGGTGAGCCGACTCACGGTCAGGTCCCGCCCCCGAACACCGGCATGCGTAGCGACGGTCTTCGTGACGCCTTGGAGGAACTGCACGACCGGGGCAAGATTGATCTCTTCTCCCACATGGCTGACTTCTTGTCGGGTGTTGACGAGGACGAAGCCGGCGAACACGCAGACATTCACCGCATGGCGCACAAGTGGGCGCTTCGACAGGGGTACATCTGAGAACAACCATGGCCAACAACAACGAACACGACTTCTACGGTGAACTCGACAACCTCGACTCCCAGATTCAGCGTTTCGCTGATCCGGACGAGCGTCGACGCGCCTTCCTCACCAACGTGGCTTCCGGGTCCCCGCAAGGTGACAAGAACATCGGGAAGATGAAGGGCAAGCCTCTCAAGAAGGCGGCGATGATGGCCGGAGCGCTTCAGTCGGGCCGGCCTCCGGCGATGGTGAAGCAGGGCGTCGAGAAGCGCATGGAGCGCGAGGGCTGAAGTGGCCGCTAGTCCCAACTATCTTCTAGGGGTCGGCTTCTCGCCTTCTCAGTCGCCGGTTGGGACTAAGACCGTGGTGACTCTCCTAATCACGGGAGCGTGGGTCACCATGTCTACCTCGGACGATAGTTGTGGCGTTCTCGTCCAATACGAACTGGAGGGAGCCGGACCTGCCGGCTCGACGGTGGCGGTGTCCATCGCGAACCCCAAGGGGGCGAACTTCTCCTCTTCCGTGCTATTGGCCGAGAAGGGTGCGGTCTACCTCCACAACGTGAGACCGTCGCAGGTGACCGTGGCTCGGGCGTCCGGAACCGGATTCCCGGTTGTGAACATGTTCATTTACAAGTGAGACAACCATGGCGGGTAGCGTCAACATTCAACTCGGTGCAGGTTCTTCACCGTCTCAGAAGGTGAAGAAGATCGGTACGGTCACTGGGATTACGGGTACCTACGTTCAACTGGAGAACGACGTAAATGCCTGTGGCGTTCTCGTAATCCACGACTCGGGCTCCGGAACCGGTCTCTTCGTGTGTGTCAGTGACTCGGCTCCCGCGAACGACCTCAACTCGGTGGACGTCGGGCTCACTGGCGCGATCTACCTCCACAACGTGTACCCCGCTCGCGTGTGGGTTAAGCGCAGCACCGGGGCCTCGTCCATCACGGCCAAGTACATCACCTATGTTTGACATCAAAGAGAACAACGACGGCACCGTCGACGTCATGAACGTCCCGGTGTTCAAGGCACACCACGATCGCAAGTACCTCTGCGACGAGGCTTGGCTCGACCGTTGCGTCGCAGACTTCCTGCATCAGAAGATCGACTCGATCGAAGTCGCGCAGGGGAACGCGAAGTACGCGATGCTTCCCAGTCTCACGATCGGCCACACCCCCGAATCCGCCGATGCTCCTGAGCCTCCCCGGGTCGGTTTCGTCGACAATCTTCGCCGAGTGGGGAAGGTACTGTACGCCGACTTCGTCGGCATTGCGAAGCATGCGTGGGAACAAATCAAACGCGGCGACTTTCCGTACAGATCTGCAGAAGTGATACCTTCAAAGCACCGGCTCACCAACGTGAGTCTCCTCGGTGGCAGGTACCCCCACTTCTCGCTTCCCGTGATGCGGTTCAATGCTCGCGGTTCTGAAATCGTTCGGTACATGTACACAGAGGACTCGAACACGATGGACACCGACATCAACGAACTCGCTCAGAAGATCGCGCCACTGGTGGCGCAGATGCTCGCCGAAGGTGAGGCCAACGCCGTCAACAACGACATGGCTTCATCCGGCATGGACGGCGAGGGAATGGCTACCGCCGGCGGGGTCGACACCGACCCGACTGCAGAGGGCGACGTCGAGGAAGGTTCCTCCGAGGAGGAGAAGGGGGACGGGCAGGAGTCCTACAGGTCCCGCTTCCGTCACCCCTACCGCCGAGTCCGGTACGAGACCGAACACACCTCCAAGGGCGCAGACCATGGGGATGACCAGTTCAAGCCACCGAGTGACGCCGAGAGCGTCGACTTCAGCACTGAGGAACAAGGCGTGAGCAGCACCACCAAGAACTCGACCCAGTCGCCGGCGTCCCGCTATCAGGCGGAGATCGCTTCTCTCCGTTCGCAACTCGCAGATCTGCAGCGTCACAACGTTCGTGAGGCTCAGGCCGCGAAGCGGATGATGCTCACCGCTAAGTGCCGCGAGATCTCTTCCCTCGGTTACGCCATCGGCGACCGGGAGCAGATCGACCGTCACGTCGGCCGCATGATGAGCATGCGGTCGGAGGAAGTGCGCGACTACGTCGAAGACGTCCTCAAGCGCAGCCCGAAGGTCGAGATGGTCTCTCGGCATGGTGTCAGTGACTACATCGAGCGCCCCGGCCGCTCGCTCAGTGAGAACGAGCGTTACGTCAGTGAGAACGCTGATCAGGTTCAGCGTCTCGGTCTCGACCGGTCCGTCCTCGACCTCTCCGACGTTCTCAGCGGCTGATCACTGAAGGAACACCACCATGGCAAATCTCACTCAGAACACTTCCGTTTCCGGTCGTCTCGACGGACGCACCGCAGAGTGCCTCATCGCGAACACCGTCACTCTCTACGAGGGTGAACTCGTCTGCATCAACGCGACGGGTTTCGCGGTCAAGGCTGTCGATACCGCCAACTTCAAGTTCTACGGCATCGCCATCAAGGGCGGCACCGGCGACGGTACCACGGTCACTTGCGTCGTGGAACGGCGCGGCACCCGTTGGCTCCCCAAGGCGTCGACTGCTCAGGCCGACATGGGGAAACTCGCCTACGTCGTTGATTCCGGAACGGTGGGGGTGTCCGCGACCACCAACATCGGCAACGTCGGCCGCATCGTCGGCATCAACACCGCCAACAACCTCGTCGAAGTCGATCTCGAGGATCGCGTCGCCTAATCGGAGATTGAGAACACATGCCCGTCCTCACACGCAATCGTCAGATCACTCGGAAGGAAGTTCGCGGTCTCTTCGCGAAGTCCTTCATCACCCAGTCCCGCGACGTTCTGTACCCGCTCTTCTGCGAGACGGTGGACACGTACTCCGAGCGCGAGTTCTTCGCTACCCTCGGCACCGTGCCGCAGGTTCAGCAGATCACCGATGAACTCGAGGTGCCGTTCAGCGAACTGAACGAGTACACGTTCGACTTCACCAACAAACTGTACAAGAGCCTCGTGCGCCTGAAGCGCGGTCTCGTGGACTTCGACCAGACCGGTCAGTCGCGTACGCTCCTTCACTCGATGGCCGGCCGCGTCGTGAACTTCCCGGACAAGTTGGCGATGACTCGCCTCCGGAACGGAACGGCGGCTCCCTGCATCACCGGGGCGAACTTCTTCTCGACGTCTCACGCACTGGGCGGTCTCGCTCCTGCGAATCAGTCGAACCTCATCACCGGCAACACTGCAACCACGTCGTGGACCGGCACCACCCCGCGACCGGACACCGCCGAGAAGGTCATCAACGACCTCGACCGTGCTCTCGTCACGATGCTCGGTTGGCAGGACGATCAGGGCGAGCCCTTCTATCAGAAGATCCGCCCCGAGGATCTCGTCGTGGTCTGCTCCCCGCTCCTCTACAGCACGATGAAGTTGGCTCTCTCGGCCAAGTTCATCAAGCAGACCGACAACGTCTACGAGGGCTTCGTCGGCGGCGTCTACTCGAGCAATTACCTCCCGATCTCGGGCGCCGAGGCTGCAGACTGGTACCTGATGAACGTCGGCCACGTCAACCGGCCGCTCGTCTACAGCCGTTTCCGGATGCGCACCGACTCGGAGATGCAGGACACTCTCTCGCAGTTCCAGTCGGCCGGCTCGCCGTTCAACATCACGATGGAGGACCTCAAGAACCTCTCGTCGGTCGAGATCCTCACCAATCTCGGCGAGCGCGGAGGCATGAACGCCGACAGCCACGTCATCCTCCACGAGGAGTTCCTCATGGCGGCACGTTGGCGTGGCGAGGTGTCCTACGGCATCCCGTGGACCGCGATCAAGGTCGACAACGCCGCCTCGTAACGCTCTACTCCCCTCTGCACGAAGGCTCCATGAGAAATCATGGGGCCTTCGTCGTATTTAGAATGCCATGCCCTACGTTTACGCCGACAAGACCGAGATTCTGAAGAGATTCGACTCGCGCGTAGTGGTGCAACTCACCAACGACGATGAACAGGTCGACTCTAACGATCTGAACAACATCAACGAATCCGTGTTGACCACGGCCGAGAACGACGCCGCGCAGACCGTAGACAACTTCCTCCGGTACGTCTACGAGGTGCCACTGGTAGGCGCCGACCTCACGCCTGAGATCAAGGGTATCACCGCCGCCCTCACGTGGTGCCTCCTGTGGGAGAGAAGGGGCGAGGAGTCCGAGCAGGTCACCGCTCTTCGCAAGCGCATGTTCGAGCGCCTCGAGGCAATGGGCAAGCAGGACGCCGTCGAGGTCCGAGGGAAGAGGTCGAGTCAGTCGATGGCCATCCGGTCCGTCAAGGGGAAGGTCAGGACTATCTTCGACCAGTCCGGGTACTTCGACGGGCTCAGGTTCCCGGGTGTGAGAACGCTTCCCGCTGACAATGAGGGCACCGGTGTATAAGACGAGCCACGGGAAGGCCCCTCCGGGGCCGCTCGCTTCTTCGGCCGGCTTCTGGTCCTCCCGGGCCGAAGAACGCCTCGGAGGGTCCTTCCCGTGGCTGTGACGATCACCGTTGACCTAGGCCGTGCGTTCGAGAGGACGAAGATCAGGGGAGTCCTGAAGCAGATGGCTATCCTGTTGCAGGAGCAGACCATCGACAGGATCGAGCAGTCCGGGGACGATGAGATCAACTTCAAGCCCTTGCACCGGGACCGGCCGAACGGAAGCAGGGACCGGCCGCTCTACGACAACGGTAGCCACCTCATCGACTCAATCACTCACGGGGTCGACGCAGACGGCGCTTGGGTGGGCTCGACCTTCACCGGCGGGAGAGTGCACCAGTTCGGTACCGTTGGGGCAAACAGCCCCGACGTGGGGGCCGGCACTCTTCCGACGATCGTTCCGGTGCGAGCGAAGGCACTATTCATCCCCCTCACTCCTCGCGCTCAGAAGAGTATCCGAGTTCCCAGTGGACCAAAGGTATTTAGGAAGGGATCTCGTAAACGCAAGGGATCGAATGTGTTGTTCGACCTGCAACCCGGCGTAGACTTCATATTCTTGAAGAAGGTGGACATTCCACCCAGACCCTTCCTCCGTGTCTCTCGTAGGAACGCGGAAGAGATCGCTGAACTGTTCGAAGGAGACGATTAATGGCGTTCATTGCGGGACACTACAACGCGACTTGGAACGGCGCGAACATCGGTACCACCGAGGGCGGGTTCCGTCTGCAGATGACCAACCACCACGAGACCGTTCTGATCGACGACTACGGCGACGCACTCGCCGATGGAGTTCAGCGTGGTGTCGATTACCGAATCACCCTCGAATACGTCGAGTACGACCTCATCAAGAACGCGATGAAGGGTCAGGCCGGCACGTTCGGAGCGATGTCGAACGTCGGTAAGTTCCTGTCTACTCTCGCCGCTCCGCTCGTGCTCACCGCTCAGGCCGGCACATCGGCGGCAGGTCAGATCGCCAGTCTCACCGCGTCGAAGGCGATCATCGTCTCGGACACCGAGGTGCTGCTTGCCAACAGTCTCCGCAAGGGGCCGCTCACCTTCCTGCTGATTCCCACGGCGGGAGTTCACTTCACCACTACCTGAGGACCAAATGACGATTAGACTGAAGGACATCAAGTCCCCCATGATGGAGGTCGAACTCGCGGACGGAGAGATCCGGACGTACGATCCCTTCGTGATCATCCGCTCCATCTCTCCGTACATCGAGGAAGGCGAGTCCTCGTACCCCCGTCTGCAGGCTGCTGCTCGGGAAGCGTTTGCCCTCCCTGACTCCGTTACCGACTATCAGGTCCTCTTCCTGATCCGTGAACTGGTCAAGTTCGTAGAGGAGAGCGGTGCCGTAAAGGGGCTTATGCCAGTTCCGCAGACTTGATCGCCTTCTACGGCATTCAGCCTTCGGAACTGGCTGCACTCAGCGAAGAAGAGATCCAAGGTCTTGTGGACAACATGCCTCGGATCAGTGCAAGGCGCCGGCTAGAGTTCGTGTGTGACGTCATGGCCGCAATGCCTTCAGACGGAAAGGGAGTCAGCCATTACCTGACTGCCCTGATCAAGATGGCGTTCGACGGCGATGAAACCGCCAAGGCGATCGCCATTGAAGCAATCACGAGGCACTAATGGCTGTTGACTACACAACCACGTTTACCCGGCTCGGGACCTTCATCCACGAGACTCGTCTCGCCCTCGAGAGGCAGTCCACCGACTACATCGGTTCCGGTGTCGGTGCCGACCGGATCTTGGACCAGTTCAACGACAACAGGGATTGGGTCGACAACGTCCTGAATACCTACGAGTCTGCCACCTCGAGTCTGCGAAGTCTGGTATCTTCGCTCAACTCTCAGGCCGTTCGGTACCTCGGAAGTCAACTTCAGAACGAACTGAACTCTCCGTCGAACTCGTCGTCTTCCATCTTTCCCCTCCTCATCGAGCGGATGGTGGAGGATTCCCAGACCGTCCTAACCAATACCTGCAGCCTCTCGTCCTCCGCAGCGGTGTCTAACTCCGGGAACGGATCGCTGTACGTCTCGAGGTTGAGGAACGACGGCGTGAACAACGAAGGTCTGATCCCCGAGCAGGTCCGGCTCACGTGCACCCGCTCGGTGGTGAGTGGCGGGGCAGAACAGTTCAGTATCGTCGGGTATCAGAAGACTCAGGCGAACGATGGAGTGTCCGCCCCCGGAAGCGGTCAGGGTGGTAGCGCCCGTAGCGTGATCTCCGAATCCGTCATCAACAACGGGGAACTGAACTCCTTCCTCGTCCTCAATACCCCCGACAACTGGACCGTCGACACCGGCACGGTGGGGACGAACATCAAGGAAACCGCGTCGGTGATCCACGCGTTCGACAAGTCCTTGGAGTTCGTAACCAGTGGTACGGCCACGATTCGAGTCACTCAGGACCTCAGCGTCGAGGGTGAGAAGGTGTACTTCCTCAGCGTGTGGCTGAAGAGGTCGGGAGGGGCGTGGACCTCGGGGTCGACCTTTACCGTCAAGGTTAGCGGCACGGGTTGGTCGGCCGTGAACGCTTTCTCGGCAGATCCGAATACTGGTCTCTCCTCCTCGCAGTTCAACCCGTTCACCGTGTTCTTCGCCACCCCGAGGAACGTACCGGCTGACGCCAAGGTCACGATCGAATGGACGAGCGCGTCGGGAATCGCCGTTGGGAAGTCGGTCTACATCAGCGGGTGCTTCGTTTCCGTTCCGAGGACTCACGCCGGCGTCCACTACGCAGTCACCCGGGGAGATACCGGCTTCGACATCGGGGACTACTTCACCTGCACCACGACGAACAGTCGGAACGGGAAGTTCCAAGACTGGGTTACTCGATTCTACGGGTACCAGTTCCCCTCGTCGGGATCTCCTACCATCTCTGATAGCCTCGTCTGATGTCTGCAAACGCGAACCCCAACCTCGTACTGAACTTCGTGGTCGACAAGATCATCGAGGGTTTGCCCACCCGGTTCTCCCGTAACAACTGTAGGGCGGTGGCCGTCCCCATGGTGGTCCCGCAGAACGCCTTCAAGTACCTGCAGGTGTTCTACTCGGGTTCTTCGTTCGAGTATGGCGAGGGGGACGCCTCCCTGATCCGCAGGATGTCGTTCGGGGTTCGCATCTACTCGAAACTGGCCTCTCACGAGTTGAACCAGATCGAGGAAACGAGTAGGGATCTCGTCAACGCCGCGTTCGAGGTGACTCAGATTCTCCACGGGTTGTATGACACGGTGGAATCCCCGTTGGGGAATGCACCGATCTTGGAGAACGAGGCCCCGATCCGAGGAGCCGAAGTAGACTCCTCCTACCTCATGTACCTCGACCAGACTTACCGGTGCTACCTATATTCGTCGTTCTCGGAGGTGAGAGATGGCAACTGACGATATCAAGGTAGGACTGAAGGTCACGTTGGACGAAGAGTCCATGGCCAAGTCCGTGCAGGAGGCTGAAGCCAAACTGGGGAAGAAGGGTGGTGCCGGCGGTGGTATCGGCGGCGACCTCGCGACCGTGTTGCACAGTCAACTGGTCCGGCCAGTGATAGAACAGTTGAAGCGGATCGAGCAAAGACTCGAGAAGAGCGGGGCGTCTACGGACTCTGCCGCCGGCCTCGCGAAGATGTTTATCGTCGTGAAGGTGATGCAGGAACTGTACAACGCGGTCAAGGCGGTCCTGCGCTCGATGTGGAACCTCGCCGAATCACTGGCTAGGTTCAGCCCGACCCTGATGGCATCGTTCAGAAACCTGCAGATCCTCCTGCGCATGCTGTCGATCGATCTGGGTCGACTGATCGGCAAAGAACTCGCCTCCATAGTTGACTTCATCAGGAACCTAATAGCCTTCTTCTATGTCGCGTTGCGGCCGATGATAAAGTTGTTGTTCGTCATCATCGCCGCCTTGGTCTCGATCTTGGGGAAGTTGTTCGAGGCGTACAAGGCGTTGGTCGTTTGGTCTTGGCGACTGATGGCCGACATCACGGAAGCAGTCGGTAAGTTGATGGAGTGGTTGGGGTCCTACATCCCCGGAGCACTCGGTACCGTCTTCACTGCCATGGGCGTAGGGGCCGGAGTCCTCGCCGAATCGATGAGGAAGCAAGCCAAGGCAATCGAGGAGTCCGGCAAGGCAGGGCAGAACGCTGCCCAACAGATGAATGCCGCCCTGATAAAGGGCTTCTCCGACATGGGTAAGGAGAAGTACACCGGCGTCGCGGCTCCGGGTCAGGGCGACGAACAACACGCCAAGCAGTTCATCGCTCCCCTCAAGTTGGACTCACACGGGAAGGCCAGGACTTACCAACAGACCTCCAACTCCGTGGCTACCGGCCGTAAGCCCGTTTCGATGCAGACTCCTCAACTGGCTAGCGTGGTCAACAACGTCCAACTGAAGGCCGAAGTGAAGATGCAGCACGAGGAAGCCGTTCAGAGAGCCATCGAGGAGATTCGTAGTCAGTTGGTGAAGGCCATCCACTCGGTGCGCAACGAGCAACTGCTCCTAGCAAACCGGGTCTACGCTCGGAGTGTGGTCGATCTATGAGCCAACAAGCGGTACGCTACGGTTCCTTCACCTTCCCCTACCCCCGCATCACGGTACGGGAGCAGTTCGTCTATGAGAACGACGAGAGGACTCTCGTAGGCACCAAGTACCAGATTACGGTGAGCGGGTGGATCAGGGCGGTGGAGTCCAGTACGCTCACCAACGAGATCTACGACATGCGCGGGGCTCTTTCGAAGCCTTGGCAACAGTTGACGATCTGGGATCAGACCACCGGGCAGGTCCTATACACCTTTGACCCCGTCGCCGCCGGCGGAGAACCTGCCACCGATGACTGGTCTCCTCGACCGGAAGACCTCACCATTTCGGAAGTCACCGGAATGCGAGCCGCCCGGTACACGTGGCAGGTATCCATCTTCAAGAAGGACTGCCCCCAGTTCTCCACCCCCTCCAACATCCTCAGCGTCACTAAGTCGTTCTCGTATTCGATCGACGTCAGTGGTTACGCGACCCGACAGGTCAGCGGCACCCTGAAGGTGAGGGCTCAGGGAGCACCCGCAGACCTGTACCGGTCCTACGTCACGCCGACGCTGCCAAACAGGTTTCGGCGCACCCAACAGCAGTTCAGTCAGAGCCCGGACTGTAGGACGCTGACCTTCAGCATCGTCGACATGGAGGAGTACCGGACTCTTCCTCCCCTCTTGTCTGACGGTGAAGCCACCTTCGGGGTGCGCGTGGCCGACTTGGGAGCGAGAGTCTTCTACACTCTAAACGGCCGCTTCAAGGCTCCGCCCTCGACGCCCAAACCCCAGTTGTTCACGTACCTCGCAAACCTCATCAATGCGAAGTTCCCGCTCACCGATCCGTCCTTCCTGTTCGAGGAGGCAAGCGTCGACGAGGCCGTCTACGGTAACGAGATCTCCTTCCACATCAGTGGGTCGGGGGTCGCCGCTCCCGTTCCGGGTCTGAACGTGCCCAACTACGGGGCGCTGTTCAAGAAGATGCTCGTACCGCCTCCGGACTCGAACAACCAGTCCCACCTCCCCACTCCGTACGGAGATCTCCCGGGCTATCCCCACGTGTCTCCCCTCCTCGGAGATTACGACGCCTGTGGGACCGAGCCCGGAGAAGACAACTTCGTGCCTGAAGTGGTCGCCGTCGATCGAATCGAGTCCCCCGAGATTCCGGACGAGATAAAGGACGATGATATCGAGGGAACGGAGGGTGTGTCTGATCAGCACAGGCTCACCCCGTACGTAGCGTACCACGAGAGGGTGAGTTACTTCATCGACTACAAGGTAGTGAGGATGGATGTTAAGGACCGGGCTCCTGACAAGAAGGCCGGCGGACCATACATGATCTCGACGTCGGGCTCCAGTCTGGTCACTACTCAGGCCGGTTATTACGTCTGTTACGCAAGACAGGCCAGTGACTTGCCCGAACCTCCCGAGCCGATCGACAAGTTCGGAAGGATACTGGAGGCTTACATTCAGCCGCACACTCCTGAGCCGGTTCAAGACGGCCAGTGGAAGCAATATACGCTCCACTGGCGTTACGTAATCGACTCGGGCAGTTACTACCACGGTGATTACGACCTTTCGGCTCAGATCTTCATTCCTCCCGACCCCCGGATCGGCAACGACTTCGACCCGACTGCCTTCGAGATCCCGTGGCTCGATGATCAAGGGTACCCCGCATGAAGGGGGTGAGGTCGTTCGTTCGAATCGAGTGCAACGGCAACAGTTACGCCGTGTTAGACGCTCCCCGCTCGAGCCGCCAGTCCAACTGGTTCGAGTTGGCGCCGGCCGGTCACAAGTCTGAAGGCAGGGTTCTCATGAGAGCCCGGGACTGGCAGGTGATGGACTCGGATCAGAGCACGTCTAACGCCGTGAAACTGGTCATCGGAACTTACGACGATGATGAAGGAAAGGAAGTAAAGCGGGAGATACAAGTCCTTGCTATTGGAGCGACCCCGTACGCTCAGGGAGTCACTCAGGACATCGACTATACCAAGGACAACAACGACAGCGTCGAGGTGTCCTTGGTGTCGTTGGACTGGTGGAACGAGAGAAGGACGGCCGAGATCTACAACTACAACATGCAGGACGGGCTCGGTCTTGAAGTCGGTGGCGCTCCTCGTTTCCGAGACGACAACTTCCACAAGGACTATTCGTCCTCTTGGAGTGCGCTTCCTACCTACTTCGGGTATACGGTGGCAGACCCGGGAACGTTCAGTGAGCCCCCGTCCGAGATCCGTAATCTGTCGTGTATGTCTCGACCGAGATCGGAGACCGTTCGCCGGCTGTCCGAGGGTCTGGGCCTCGTGTTCGACGTCGAGGGAAAGAAGATCTACAACCGAGGTCAGAAGGATTCCGCTAACCTCTCGCTCGCGGTCGACAACGCCAGACTCATCGTAACCAAGAACGTCTCGAAGTTGAGTGACGATAGGTTTCCTGCCCTCGTGCGGATCGCCTTCACCGCCACGGGTCAGACCATTCCCGGGGGAGTACACGTGGTTCCGTCGTCCACCCCCCGAGGGACTGGCGATACCCAAACCGTCCGGGTAGGGCATTGGTTTGCGGTCTATGACGGGTCCGGAAGCGTTGCCAACACCACGGAACTGGACGACCTAGCGGACTGGTTCTCCACCGGCAAGGGGAATGCACTCGAGATCTACGACGATTACGGCACCTTCGCGTTCGCCGGCATCATCCCCTTCACCGTAGACGGGTACTTCAGAAGGGTACTATGGGTCTTTAGTGCCGCTGAAGTAACGACCACCGTGTGCGTCAACCACTCGATACCGATGTGGGCGTGTGACGATGAACCGCTCAGATACCACCACGAAGGTCTGGTGGTGTCCCGTTCGATAGACGGGACTACCTTCGTGACTACCACTGGTTTCGAGCCGATCGACGCCATCCTCACCGGGTCGGCTTCCTTCGCCACCAACAAGTGGAAGTACGCGTGGACCAGTGCCACCTTGGTGGGAGACGTGTGGGTAAAGGACAATCCTCCAAAGGCGTCAGGAACGACGGCAGTGGACTACGCCTTGAACAAGAACGAAGGTGCAAACACCTCCGTCTACGCGGGGCCGGGAACTATCGTCGACACCGCCCAAGGATACCCCGCTTCCTATCAGTTGGTGCCGGTCGGACAAGACCGCAACGGAACGGTGTACGAATATCCGGTGACGATACACAGATCGTTCAAGGATGACGGTAGCGTTCAACACTGGTTCCAAGTCGAGAACGATCACGATGGTCAGTGTTGATCTCGTCCGTAATTAGGTGGTTCCCACCCGGGGAAGTAGTGGACTCTAACGAGTTCCCTTCTGTTCGAAACGGATTTGTCGCCAATGGTGGCGGCTCCAACAGAAGGGATAGTTATGAAGACCAGTGCCAAGAGCCCCAAGGCCAAGAGCCCCAAGAGCCCCAAGGCCAAGAAGGTGGACCCCGCGAAGGTCCGCCGGGAGATTCAGGAGCGGATCGACAGCCTCGAGAAGAAGCCGGCCGCTCGCCGGCGCAAGACCGAGGTGGTTGCCGTCGACGGGGTGAACTGGGGAGTGCGCACTCGCGAGGGTGCCCGGATCGCGTCGGTCGGGCGTGGCGACCGGGTCGCCGAGGAACTCGCCAAGTGCACTGACGTCGATTCCCTCGTGTCGTTCGCATCGGAGTTCCTCGACCCCGCGAAGATCGCGGTCTACCGTGACCGTGCTCCGAACTTCGGCCAGTTCCGCATGGTGATCGGGAACTGCATTCGCGGCGCCATCAATCGCGCACAGCGCGAGCGTGAGAAGGCGGCGAAGGCGTGATCTGCTACTCGATCTTCGTCGGATTCCTCGTTCTCGCCACAATCCTGCCGTTGTTCTTGAGTGACGGCGAGAACGGCTACATGAAGTGACCGTTTCTTCCACCGAGAGGGGGGAGCCATCGCGTGGTGGCTTCCCCCTTTTCACAGGAGAATACCATGGCAAAGGTAAAGATACCTAAGTTGACGATTGCGACCCCGGAGGTCCAGTCTTCCCTCAGTGAGTTCGAGTCTTCGCTGATCACCGCCTCGAAGATCAACCTGCCCAAGGGGTACCTGTCCCCGTCGCAGATCGACATGTACTTGCGGTGTCCGATGCAGTACAAACTGCGCTACGTCGACGGAAAGATCTCCCCTCCCGGAATCGCTCTCGTCGAAGGCTCCTCGCACCACGAAGCCTTGGCCACCAACAACTCCAACAAGATCTCCACTGGGGAGGATCTGAAGGAGTCGGAGGTGGTGGACGCCTTCGCTGCTTCGTTTGAGAAGCGCAAGGTCGAGATCGAGGACTGGGAGGGTGATGACTTCGACAGCGTGGTCGGTCGTGGTCGCAAGATGATCCGGGCGTACATGGGTGACTTCGCCGGCGACTTCAGACCCGTGAGGCAGGAGTACGACGTCACCGCGAAGGTTGGTACGGTCGAGGTCCGTGGGATCACCGACGCGTCCGGCGCCGTGAAGGGTCGGCCGTCGATCGTCGACTACAAGACCGTGAGTCGGTCGAAGAGTCAGGCCGAACTCGAGTCATCGCTCCAGTTGTCCTTCTATGCCATGGTCGAGTCCGAGACTGGTGACGTCGACTTCGACGTCGGCTTCGTGAACCTCCTCAAGTCCGGGAAGGTGAACCCCCAGTTCGTCGGGTACAACCCCAAGCGCGTGAAGTGGTTCCGGGCTGTGGCTCTTTCGGTTGCGAACGCCATCAGTCTCGGCAACTTCCCGCTCACGGCTCCGGAGGCGTGGTGTTGTTCCGAGCGCTTCTGTGGTTACTGGCGCCAGTGCCGGGGGTCTTGCGGATGACCGACTGGTCCTCGGTGGGCCGTCGCTCGAGGCGTAAGGGCAAGGCATTCGAACAACTGGTGGCTCGATATCTGTCGGAGGTGTCGGGCCACCAGTTTACTTCTACCCGGAACTCGGGGCGGACGGACATCAAGGGCGACGTCTATTCCTCGAGTTCCATCGACACCATGGTGATCGAGTGCAAGGACCGGGCGCTCTCCATCAAGTCGATGATGACCGGCTGCTCGTGGTTGAAGGAAGCCATCGCAAAGGCAGAGAAGGAGGCCGGCGTTGGCAACGCTGCTATCATGTTCGTCAAGGCAGACGGGGTTGTCTTCGTTTCAGGGCCTGAATGGGCTGTTTGTAGACTGCACAAGAAGACACCATTTACATCGATCGGTGATTGTGAGGTCAAGGATGTCCACGGAAGGCACTGGAGGCGAGTGGTCCTCAGCCGTTCGAGAAGCGCAGGACGGTAACTTCAACCAGTTGCACGATTTGATGAAACCGGTGCTTACGTCGGTGGCTCGCCGAATCGCTAGCCAATGCGTGGACGACGCGGTCCAGTGTGCTCTCATCAAGATATGGAGGAACATAGGCTACGTAGATCTAGGTAGGGAGGTCACGGTGAAGGCGTTGGTCATGAAGATCGGCGTCAGGGCCATGCGTGATGAGGTGCGAAGGGCGGTGGCCAAGTCAAAGGAAGCCAACGCTTCCGACGTTGCCTTGATATCCGTGGACGCCGACTCCAAGCCGCTCCAGTTCGAGGGCCGACTGTTGAGCGAATACGTGAAGTACTACGAGGAGAACGGCACCTTCACCGGCGTACATTCGTTCGTGTCTAAGGTGTTGGGGGTGTCCGCGACCTCCTTACAGGCAGAGGCAAGGCGAGAGGCCCGTAGGCAAGCAGAAGCCCAAGGCTACGTCATTAGGAGTATGGATGACATCTTCGATTCCATTATTCGCAGTCGATACGAGTGACCCGGGTGAGTACAGGTCGGTAATACCACAACAGTTTGATCTAGCCAGTGTGGGGGACCCCGTCGCCGGCGTGGTCGTAGCACTCGGCAAGAAGGCGGCAGAGAAGATCCTAGGCCGTTCCGTCAACATGAGGAAGGACGTCGGCGAGAGGTTCGAGGTCGACGGCGCGGTCGTGGTCGTTCAACACCACCCGATCAAGGTGTTGGAGGCGGCGAAGGAGAAGGGTGGAGCGGCCGAGAGGGTGGTCGAGTCGTGGGTCGACGTGTGGGAGTACGCCATCGAACTGGCGAAGGGGGAGGAGCAGGAAATACCCGACGTGGTGTACCTGTTGGAGACTGATTCGATCATCTCGGTACTCGAGGAGGTCGCGTCCAACAAGTACCACGTGGCGTACGACTACGAGACGTGGGGAGACGTCACCGCCCTGCGTCCCGAGTTGAACTCCGACTTCAAGATCCTCAGCGTCGGCTTCGCGTTCGACGATCCCGAGTGTGGTCCGGTGTGCTTCTCCTTTCCAGTGGATCACCCGGCCGCGCGGGTGGATACCCCTAAGGTGTTGTCCGCGTGGAGGAGTGTGCTCGAGTCCTGCACCACCGTAGCGCACCACTCGAAGTACGAGCACAAGGTCAACCTCAGGGTGTACGGAAAGAGTTGGCCATCCCGGGACACCATGTTGGCCAGTTACGTCTTGGAAGAGGCTGCTAGCCACTCCTTATCCTCGTGCATGAAGAGGTTCGGGATCAGGTGGGGGCATAAGAACGACGGCATCGGTGAGAACCCGGTGGAGGCGAAGGTCACCGATCTGCTCCGGTACAACGGTCTCGACGCGTTGGCTACTCTCGAACTGGAGACGTCGATGTCCAGGGACATGGATGAGGAGCAGTCATCTGTGTGGGAGATGGAGTGTGAGTTCGCTCTCGGATTGGCCAAACTCGAGAACACCGGGATAGCGTTCGACCCCGAGAGGTTGATCACCGTGAGAGCCGACTTGGTGGAGGACGTGGAGGAGGCTCGCCGGCGAGTCTACGACAGCGCCGAGGTCAAGTCGGTGGTCGATCACTTCGGAAGGGACTTCAATCCGAAGAGCAACCCGATGATGCACCACCTCGTGTTCAAGGTGCTGAAGGAGAAGGTGAGGGGTCGCACCGCTTCCGGCTCCCCCAGTCTCGACAAGAGGGTACTGGAGAAACTCGAGGAGAAGCACCCAGTCCTCCGAGATCTGGCGGCGTGGAGGTCGAAGAGTGCCATGGTCACCGGTTTCGTTGACAAATGGTCGAAGTACGTGTCTCCCACGGGAACGATGCACGGGCAGTTCAGTCAGGCCGTCACGATGACCGGGAGGTTGTCGAGTACTGAGCCCAACTTTCAGAACATACCCAAGAACTCCGTGGTGAAGTCGGTCTTCGTGAGCCGGTTCGGTGGATGGTTGGTCGCGGCCGACTACGCGCAGCAGGAGCCTCGACTGGTCGCCGGAATCTCGGGTGATCAGAAGATGATCAGCGCCCTAAATGATGGTCTCGACCTTCATCGATTCGCTGCCGGCGAGATCTTCGGCGTCGGCTTCGACGAAGTCACCGACGTGCAGCGCGATGTAGGCAAGCGAATGAACCTCGGGATCATCTATGGGCAGACCGAATACGGGCTTGCTCAGAAGACTGGCATGTCGTTGCCTGACGCTCGCTCACTGTTGAAGAGGTACGACGTCGCCTTCCCGGGAGTCGCGCGGTGGAAGCAGGAGCAGATCGCCTTCGCCATCAGGCATGGCTACGTGAGGGACCTGTTCGGTTCTCGCCGGCACTTGCCCGACGTGTGGAGTTCGGACGATGCTACCCGGATGAGGGCGTACCGACAGGCCGGCAATAGCCCGATCCAGTCGACCGCCGCAAAGTTGACGATGCTATCGCTCTGCATGCTTCAGGAGAGGCTGTTCCTGCGCGGGTGCGTGATGATGCAGGTCCACGACAGTATCGTCATCGACGTCTCCGACCGGCACCTCGATCTCGGCATCGAGATCCTGCGAGAGTGCATGTTGGTGCACAACGAGATGCCGTACTGGAAACCTCTCGGCGTCCCGTTCAAGGTGGACGTGAAGGCCGGAACTAACCTACTGGAGATGCATGATGTCTAAGAAAGCAGCGGTCTCTCAATCCAACGACTCCAGTGTCGGCGCGAGAAGGGTGTACGTCGCCATCGCTAGGACCGTCTCTCTTCCCGGGTACGAATCCGTCCGGGTCGAGTACGGCGAGGGAGACCTCGTTGCCGAGGGGCAATCACACGACGACGTGAGAGATGTGTTGGTGGAGCGTGTCCACGGCACCGTGACCGAACTGGTTTCAGCCTTGAAGGAGCAGTTGACCAATGATCGATAAGGACCTTCTCCGCCGGCAGTTGAAGGAGGCGCAGGAGCGCCGCAGCGCCGGCAACATCGCGTACGTGAAGGGTGACGTCTCCCTCCGCGTGATCCCGTTCAAGGATGGCGACTCGATGAACTTCGCCCGGAAGTTCGTCCAGTGGCGTCCGCGTGGCGAGGGCCGGCCCGTCGCTCACCGTGGCAACTGGGACAAGCCCGACCTGTTCGAGTCCGTGAAGCGAGAGACTCCGGATTTCCCGTGGAGGGAGACCAGTGCGTACCTCGTCAATGCGATCGACGTCTCCGGCAACGAGCGCGAACTCCGCGTGTGGCAGTTGCCGGTCAGCGTGTACGAGGCGATCGCCGAGATCCTGCTCGATGACGATTACGACCATGCTCTCGACCCCAAGTCCGGCGTCCCGTTCAAGATCAAGCGGACCGGAACCGGACTCGCTACCAAGTATTCCGTGATGGTCGGGCAGAAGGCCGTCGACGTCTCGAAGTTCGTCTCGGCTGCTCGCGACCCCATGGACGCGGTCAGTGACCCGGGGCTCGAGACTCAGGCGAGCGCTCTCGGCGTGGATCTCGGTGACTTCGACATCGAAGCGGACGAGCCGGCCCCGGTTGCCGAGAAGAAGAGCAAGAAGCCGGCTCCGGTCGCCGAAGACGACGATGAGGACGAGGACGAGGACGAACTGTTCCCGGCGCCGGCGAAGAAGTCGTCGACCGGCAAGGCTCCCTCGATCCGTGACCTGCTGAAGGGGGGCAAGAAGTGATCGACCAAGGAGCGATTTGCGTGATCGACTCACAGTGGGGTTCCTGTGGGAAGGGCAAGGTCGAGGGCGCGATCTACCAACGCTACCCCGGCATTCAGGTCGGCGTGTCCGACAACATGCCGAACGCCGGACACACCGTCTATTCCGAGGACGGCGAGAAGCACGTACTCAAGAGTCTGCCAGTGGCTTGCGCGTTGGGCAGGACTGGCGTACTCGGCCCCCACTCCGCGTTCTACCCTTCGGCCATGGGGCTCGAGTGGGAGAAGATCTCGAAGTACGGTTCTCTCCTTTACATCGACAAACTCGCCTCACTGGTGCAGACTGCCGACAACATGAAGGAGTTCAGCCTCGTCACTTCGATCGCTTCAACTGGTCAGGGCGGCGGTAGTTCGTCGATCCGGAAGATGGAGAGGCTTGGGCTCGGTACGTTGGCCGCGAGTCTCGAACTCGAGGCCAAGAACATCTTCGTGATGCGGACCAACGTCTACTGTCAGATGATCGCGTCCCGGGCTCCGATCCTCCTCGAGGGATCTCAGGGATTCGACCTCTCACTCAATCACGGGCACTCGTACCCCCACGTCACCAGTCGCGACGTCACCCCCAACCGGATGCTCGATAACGCCGGTCTCAGCCCCTTCGACTGCAAGGAAGTCATCGGGGTGGTGCGCACTTTCCCGATTCGCGTGGGTAACTATGGCGAGTTCTCGAGCGGACCCTGCTACGAGGATCAGCGGGAGATGTCGTGGTCTGAGGTCTCCGTCATCGCCGGCAAGACGGTGAGTGAGCGCACGACTGTCACCAACCGGTTGCGCCGCGTGTTCTCCTTCTCCGACATGCAGTTCACCAAGTTCGTTCGGACGTGCCGGCCGACCCGGTTGTTCGTCACGTTTGGCGACTACCTTCCGGATAAGGAACTGGGCCAGTTCATCGACCGCGTCGAGGCAATCGCCGACGCCAAGGTGATGGCAGTGTCTCACGGACCCAAGAACGAGGATACCGAATGGCTCTGATCGCTTGCGTCATCGGAACCACTGGTTCCGGAAAGTCGTTCACCGTCGAGAGCGGGTTCCCTCACCCCTTGTGGATCAAGGGTACCCCGGGCAAGATGATCAGGTCTTCCGTTGGAATGTACCATGCCACGGAGGAAACGAATCCCAACCGGTTTGACCTGACCGAAGACCTTGTCAGGGACTACGTCTACCGGTTGGTGCAGGTGGCCGACAAGGTCCGAAGGCCGGTCGTGTTGGATGGTTTCCCCCGCGACAAGCAACAGGCGGACTGGTTCTTCTCCATGTTTGCCGAGCACGAGATCATGGTGTTCGTGATCAAGCCGGCGAGAGAGGTCAAGTTCGTGCACGACACGGATGAACACAGGCGGCACGAATGTAGCATCAGGGACGTTGCCGACGTGATGTACACCGCCGTGGATAGAAGGATCTTGGTCAAGGAGTTCACTACGCCATGGACAGATTACTGATCAAGGTCGAACCGGTGGTGATGCTGTCGGTGCCGACTTCGCCGGCTCGCCCGGGTGACGCCGGACTGGACCTGATGAACGCCGGACCTTCGGTGTCGATCCAAGTCGGCGAGACCGTGCAGATCCCGTGTGGCATCCGGGTGAAGATTCCCGAGGGTCACTTCGGCATGATCACCGGGCGGTCCAGTACCTTCTCGAAGAAGGGCATACTAGTCCCCACTTCGGTGATTGACGAGGGATACGTAGGTCCGCTCTACGTGGTCGCTCACAACCCCGGGGTGAGGACTCTTGGTTCCACCCGTGACGTGAGGGTGGAACTGGGTGAGAGGATCGCCCAACTGGTGGTGATCCCTTACGCCCGGATCGATCCCCTCATCGTCGACGAACTGCCTGATACTGAGCGAGGTTCAAATGGATTTGGTTCGACGGGCTGACTGTCCTCCCTCTCTCGAGCCCATCATCGTCGCCGCTCTCGCCACCGACCCGGATCTGCTAGCACAAGTCCGGGTCGTGGTGTCTTCGGCCATGTTCTCCGATCCGGTCAATGCGACCATCGCCGAATCCTTGCTCCGGTTGTTCGACAAGTATGGGTCCGTCCCCAGTCTTGCGGTCTTGTCTGAGTCGGTGTCGGAGTCCGGGAGCAGGGACTCGTACGAGGCATCCGAGAGGGTGATGGGGTTGTCCCCGGTCAAGGATGTCGCTTATGTCAGGGACCGCATCGTCGGATTCTCCCAGTGGAAGCAGATAGATGAGGCGTTCGCCGACGCCGACTCGATCTCCCCCGCCGAACTGGCCGAGAAGATCTTGGGCGCCAGTCGGATCGGCGCGACTCTGAGCGACTCCTACCTTACCCTCGAGGGTGACGTCGGGGCGGATGATCTTCGCCGGCCGGTTGTCCCCACCCCTTGGCCTTACGTCAACGACTTGCTCCGGGGAGGACCCGAGAAGGGAGACCTATGCGCCATCCTGTCGTTCATCAACGTCGGCAAGACCACGCTACTGGTGAACGTCGCCGCTGCAGCGATGGCCGTGGGTAAGAGCGTCGTGTACTTCACCTTCGAGGACGGCGAGAGGAAGATCCGCCGGCGGTTCCTGCAGTGCATCACCGGAATGACCGTCGAGCAGTTGATCAAGGACCCGGTAAAGGCCGCGAAGAACCGGGATAGGTTCGTGTCCAAGACGGGCTCCGCTCTCGCGATCAAGAGTCTACTGGTGCGGCAGTCGACTGTGCGGGACGCTTGGGACTTCGTGAAGTCCTACGAGTCGAACACTGGCAGGAAGGTCGATCTCGTTATCACTGACTACGCCGACCGTTTCCGGGCCTCCACCGCCAACCGGGAGCCTAGGCACGAGTGGAGATCGATCGCCGAAGATTGCAAGGCCATGGCCATGGATCTCGACGTAGTCCACTGGACCGCCAGTCAGGTGCAGCGCAGTCGCGCCGGCGAGGAAGTGGTGGACCTCGAGCACGTCGCCGAAAGCATGGGCAAGGTCGAGGGAGCCGACTTAGTCCTAGGGGTGGGGCAGAAGAAGGACGAGGTCAGGACGGGGCGTTTGGTGATGACCACGGCCAAGGTGAGGGACGCCGAGAAGGGGTCTCAGATCTCACTGGTGGCAGACTTCGAGGTTCAGAGAGTTGCGGAGCAGTGACGTACTCGACTCCCTCTTCTCCCAGTCTCCCCTGATACGGGGGGACCAGATGGTCTTCACGTGTCCGGGTTGTGACAAGCCCGAGCACCTCTACGTCCACCGGTCCAAGGCCCTGTACATCTGCTTTCGCTGTGGTCTTCGCGGCGGTCTGCTGAAGGATCTGGTGGGGAGGAAGTCGGAGTGGCGTAGGTTGTGCCGGCTGAGTGAGGCCCGGGAAGGCCCCTCCGAGGCCGAGGTCGACTTGGGTGGCTGCTTGTACCCCCTGACCGGAGAGGCGCCTCCGAGAGGCACTCCCGTGGCCGGAGCGACCCGCTACTGCCTACGCCGGGGCCTGAACCAGTCTCAGATCAGTCGGTACATGGTTTCGGCAAAGCCCTTCGATGGTCGCGTATGGTTCCCGTACTGGAGCAGGGGGCGCCTAACGTGGGCTATCGGAAGGTCGATGGGTGCGGTGGAGCCGAAGACCCTGGACATGGGCTCGGATAAGCCCTTGTTCGGTCTGCACGTGTACCGACCAGTCGGTGACGTGTTCTTGGTCGAGGGGGTATTTGACCACTTCGCCACACCCGGAAGTCTCGCCCTGTGTGGGTCGACCATCAGCCACACCCAACTGGCAGAGTTGGTATCTCTCGAGTTATCCCGGGTGTTCGTACTCTTGGACCCGGACGCCGAGGAGAAGGCGCTGCAGGTCGCCGAATCCTGCAGGTCGGCCGGCTTGAAGGCTTACCCGGTGCTCCTGCGTGGAAATGACAAGGACCCGGCCGACTTGGGCCGAGTCCTCGTCACGGAACTGGTCAAGGTGGTACGGGAGGGAGCCCCCGTCAGACCACAAGCAGTCCGTTTGCACGTCTGACGGCCAACGCCACCCGGGACGTGCTCAGGTTGAGGGCGCGAGCCACGTGTGCTTGCGTGACGCGGGGAGCCCCGTTCACGTTCATACGGAGAGCCCCCGTCGACCTTGAGTCGTTCCGGGCCTCCGACTGTTCAGCGAACGCGATCGATATGGTCGCCTCCGAGGGTGTGGCGATCTCGATGAGGATGGCGAGGTCGACTGGTCCGATACCCGGGCAGAAGTCCTTGATCATGTTCACCACGTCGATGTCGCCGACCGATCGGTCCGGTAGGGAGATAGGCACCGCACCCCGTGGCGCCTTGTTCTCCCGGCGAACGACGTCGATCATTCGGCTCCGCACGAAGGTGATCACGTGCGAAGGGTCGACCGGCACCACCTTCTTGAGCGCGTGGGAGAAGGTGGGCTGTCTCACCCAGTCGTTCTCGACCACCCGGATCAGGATATCGTGGTAGAGGTCCTCGGGGGAGTGAATCCGGGTCTTGAGTCGGTTCGCCCAGTACCAGATCACCTCCCCAAACCAACGCTCGGCATCGTGGAATGAGATCTTCAGCCCATCCATCCCGACCCTCCCCCGTTCAAGTAATCGGTGTAAGACTCGTCGTCCATGCTCTCCCCAGTTCCCGACCAGTAGCGGTCTTCTGCGTCGAGTTCGTCGTCCGCGTCGCTCTCCTTCTCGGGCTCGCACGGCTCGCAATCGTTCGGGCAATCAGACTCCGCGCAGGTCCATCGGTCAATGAAGTAGCGCACGGTGCCCGTACCCCCACAGTGGGGGCAGACGTCTTCGTGTTCGGTGGTCTCGTTGTCCATGTGGTCCTCCTTATCCGCAGTAGACGGATGATGTGCAGTGAACGTTAGAAGCGAGGTCGCCGACACCGGCGAGGCACACCCACCGCTTGTGGTCGTTCATGATGGCGGCCATCTCTCTGAGGTCCCCGTCCGGGCTGAACGAGCCGTGACCGGAGAACGTCACGCTCACGTGCGTCTCAGCGCGGACGTCGAACGAGCAGACGTTCCGGACGTCGATCTGGTCCCGGATCCCGGAAGCAACTCGGGAGATCTCAACGACGTCGTCGAGAATCGCAGTACGCCGGCGGTTGAGGGCGTCCTGCAGGTCGTGCAACCCGGCGGCGAGCAGCGCATCGGATACCCGCACCCACTCCTCGGTGGTGATCGGGATGGGCAGGCTCCCGGCCGGCCGCATGTGGCGATGACGCGAGCGGTTGACGGACGAGTCCTGAGAACGGAACAGGTTGTTGGTCATCGGGTGGCTCCCTTCAGGATCTTGTCGCCACGGGCGGCGAGGGTGGGGTTGCACATCTCCGCAAGGTCTTCGTCGTTCACCGGAGTGTCGCAAGCCCCGGTGCGGACCCGGAGCGACTCCACGAGCAGGTCGAGCAGCGCGAACTTCGAGAGCCGGCTGAGTGCGGCGACGTCCGGCCCGGAGTTGATCGGGGCCTTCTTGTTGCGGCCGACCCAAACGTAGTTCTTATCACTCATGGTCGTATCTCCTTGGTTGGGGGATTAGGCGTTGTTGACGTCGGTGACAGCGCGCTGCATGAGCAACTCGACGCGGTCGTAGCCGATCTTCCGGATCATCTCGCGGCACTGGCCGGCGAAGCGCTGCATCATCTTCTCCTCGGTCTCGGTGCTGACCTTCTTCGCCTTCTTCGCCTTCGGAGTCTTCTTGGCCGGCATGCCCTCGGCATCCTCGGCCGTGTACTTCACCGGCTCGTTGGGCTTGCGGGTGATCTTGACGGTCTCGATCTCCTCGGCCTTGTCAGCGTCGGTGGCCGCGATCGCGTTGTCCCGCAGGTCCATCACGATCTTGAGGTCGTGGGCGAGGGAGTCGGCGAGCGGATTGTTGCTCTTGCTCCGTGCGTTGGCGATCCGTCCGTTGAGGTGAGTGATGGCGGCGTCGAGTTGGTCCGCAGTCAGGTGCAGTTCGGCGGTCGCGTGACGGGGTCCGGTCCACGTCACCGTGCACACCACGCCGGCGAGGATCGCGTCGAACCGGCCACTGGTGGAGCAGGAGAGGATCCGGGTCGGGTGGAGCGCGTCGACCAGTGCGTACCCGTACTTCTTGTGAGCGGCCACGTTGCGGGTGTACATCTTGGTGCCGTTGACGAGGAGCGTGATCTGAGACTAGTTGTTCATTGCGAGCCTTTCGTAGTGACCCAGTGGGTCGGTGTCTTGTCGCATCGCCGGAGTTGGCGATGTGTGAATTAGAACACACGCTTGAACCTCTGTCAAGTACATTGACGTCTCTTTGTGAAAACCTTAACACAAGAAGGTGTTCGTGTTAAGACCGAAAGGTTGTCAACCCCACTCGTGGGGTCTTCGTACGGGTTGTATGGACAAGACAGGTCTTGTAAGAAACATCCCGTGGGAAGTCATCCGTGCCGAGTTCGTTCAGTCCGAAGGTCCGGTAACCATCCAAGAACTGGCCAAGAAGTACGAGGTGCACCCGGCTACGATGTACCAACGGTGTGGTCGTGAGAAGTGGCACGATCGACGCGCCGAGTTCTGGCGCGACGTGGTGGAAGACGCCCGGAAGCAACTGGCCGACGAGTTCGCTGCTTCGAAGGTGAGGAGAGCCCGGGCGGTGTCTCGTTCGATCGATTCATGGCTCGAGCGACTCGAGGGCAAGGAAGACGTCGCGGTGAACGAACTGCTCCAGTTGGTTAGACTGGAGAAGGAACTACTCGAGGTGAGAGATGGCAGCGAAACGCAAGACGAGTTCGAGATCCACGTCGCCGCCATCCGCACCCGAATCGGTCGAGTCAACGACAGCCTCAAGGACGTCGTCGACAGCGGCCTCCGCCGGCTCGGAGTCTCGGACGGTACGCAGGGCTAGGAAGGCGCTCAACCGGCGCGACATCACCCTCGACCTCGCCTTGAATCACCACCGGAACGTCCGTGGTGAGCCGATGCAGTTCGAGGACTTCTTCTATATGCTAGACATCCTAGCAGATCCCAGTCCTCACAAGGTGATCAAGAGCGCGGTGCAGACGGGAAAGACCGAGGGCTTCATCTGCTCGGCGTTGGCAGACTGTCTGTGTGGGTTGAGCGTGTTCTACGTGTTGCCGACTCAGGACACGAGAAACATCTTCGTACCCAACCGAATCGACCGGTGCATCTCTCAGGTGCCGATTTACCAACACATGAAGAAGACGAGCATCGGCAACGCCGACAGTGTCTTGCTCAAGCACTTGGGAAAGGGTACCATCCGATTCGGCGCCAGTCACGCCATGGTCGAGTTTAAGGAGTTTCCGGCCGACGTAGTGTACGTGGACGAGTTCGACCAGTGCGAGCCTCACGGCGTGGCCTTTGCGATGGACCGAACCAAGGGATCCCCGTTCCGGTTCAGGACGGTACTGGGTAATCCGACCCTCTCCGGTAACGAGAGCCGGCACAACCTCGACTGGGAGTACCAACATTCCGACGCCAAGAAGATCCACTACCAGTGTCGGGAGTGTGGGTTGCTTCAGCCACTCGACTGGTGGCACAACGTCGTGAAGCCGGTCTACTCGGGGTCCGTGATCTCCGATTACGAGCCTAGGATCATGGTCGACGGCAAGGTGGAAGCCTGTTGCCTCAAGTGCGGGGCCATGATCGACCGCGTGTCCGACGTCAAGGGTTGGAGACCGACCGGAGATCCCAACAGCCCCGTGAGCGGCTATCAGATCAGTCGCATGAACAGCCTGATGGATGACTTCGACGGTCTGTACTTCTCCTTCCGGAAGGCAGTCGGTAACGAGTTGGCTATGCAGGTGTTCGTCAACTCTGACCTCGGAGAGTGTTACGAGGGAGGAACCGGGAACAGGATAAACGACCGCCTGATCAGTTCGTGCGTCGAGCAGTACCAGTTACCGGTGCCGGGTACGTTGAGAGGCCCCTGTACGATGGGGGTTGACGTCGGCGCCACCTTGGACGTCAGGATCTCCGACTTCGTCGTAGACAACGGACGCGTACGTCGACGGCTCGTCTTCGCCGGCAAACTGCGCACGGTGGAGGAGGTCATCGAACTAGGGAGGAACTACCGGGTCGCCGTCGCGGTGATCGACGCCATGCCTGAGCAGAGGCTGAGTCTCGACTTCCAAGCCCGGGCTCCGTTCCGGGTGTGGAGGTGCCAGTACAAGGCTTCGGAAGGAAAGAATGTCCGCAGTCTGACTTGGAACGGAAACGAGGGATCAGGAGATCAGCGGTACGTTACGATCGATCGAACCGAAGCCATGGACCACGTGTTTCAGTCGTACGTGAGGGGGGACGTGATCGAGCCTCCCAACTTCGGCAATCTCCTCGACGGTCGGTACATCACCGAGATGACTTCACCCGTAAGGGCGCAAGACGGAGATGGTCGCTTCTATTGGATCAAGTCCGTCGATCACCAGTACCACGCGAACGTCTACGACTGGATCGCGTCACAGGACCCGATGGGCGGATTCTTTACGAACGCGGACAGCATCCTGAGGGGGCAGATCGTTCAAAGCCCGTCTTCAGACGATTTCGGCGCTTCCCGCGTAGTTACGAGGATGAAGCGTAGCAAGCGCGTCAATATCTGGGACACCATCACAGGGTGAAACATGCTTAAGAGAATCATCGAACAGTACGTTGCTCCTCTCGCAGCCGCTGCCGCCGGAGGAGCCGGAGGAGCCGGGGGTGCTGCCGGGGGTGCCGCCGGTGCCGCCGGTGCCTCCGGTGCCTCAACCGCCGGCGAGGGGAAGGCTGTCGCGGACATGGCTAAGTCCGGGGGTGGTGGCTCGATCCCCAATCCGGGCGACGTGATCGGAGGGGGAATCAGGTCGGCGGGTAGGGCAGCAGCCGCCCCCTTCAACATTCTTTCGGCCATTCCTCAGTCAGCCGGCGCCTCGTACCGTGCGGACACCGGCGAGAAGTACTCAGGTCACAACTCCGGCAGGGAACGGGCTCGGTCGATCATGAGCATGCTCAGCGACGCGGCAAACATGTCGAGGAACGCCGCCGTGGAGCAGCGCGGTGATCCCGACTTCAAGGACTTCCACCCGGGAGACGTCGCCATGGCTAAGATGGCCGAAGACCACTACGAGGAGTGGGGTCACACCCTCAGCCCGGAGGACGATGCTCGAGCGCGGAAGATGATCGAGGGCCTCCACAACACGTACGGGGGTCTTCACAACTTCGACGGTCGGGGCCGGCGCGTCGAACACTACACGTCGGTGGGTCATCGGTACCGGGCTCTTCTCGATCGACTGAAGTAAACGTGAATAGGAAGACTCACCTGCACCCGGGTTGGACCCACGAGCAAGAAAGCGACCTCCGTCGCTTGCATGGTGACGTGTTCGAAGAGCCAGGTATAGCCGATTTCAATGCTTACTACCACCCCGGCTCCGATACCGTCTACCTTGACATGATCAAGGTGAAGAGTAACTACAGGAAGGGTGGCATCGGCAGTTCGATCATGGACGCGTTGACCCAGTTCGCAGACAAGCACGGGAAGGGTCTGACGCTTCAAACCGCTAATAGGGCCTCGGGTTTAGGCACCACTTCTACGGGCCGGCTGAAGAAGTTCTACAAGAGGTTCGGCTTTCAGGAGAACAGCAACCCGAAGGATTACCGACCCGAGTTGCCGGGAAACATGAATCGACCCCCGGTCGAACGACATTCCCTCGGTGGATTCCGTCACGAAGAGGACGAACACGGTGGTCATAGGATCACCTCGGACCACGGGACCATCGAATACGTCCCTAGCGGTGACACCAACCAAGTATGGTGGGTGGAGAGCCGGCGCCGAGGTCACGCCGGCGAACTCATGGCAGAAATGCTAAAGGCGCACCCGGCCGAATACGTCGAGTGGGGAGCCACGAGTGGGCAGGGACAGGCGTTCAGAGAGTCATGGCACCGCAAGAACCCCGACGTCAAGGACGCCACTGGTGGAGAGCGCGTTCCCTTCGACGGCCAGTTTGATCCCTATGAACACGGGCGTGGCGACATGGACGACGAGTTCTACCTGATCATCGACGAGATCGAACGGTTCAACCTATACCGGTCGGCTTCCATCAGGAACCCGAGGACCGGACAGATGTTCGAGGGTTCATGGCACGGCGCTGCTTACGACGCGGCCGTGGAAGCCGGTCACGACCCGGGGGTCCTCAGTTTCTGGGACGACGGGTTCACTACTCACGACGGGAAGTTCCACACTCGGGAACAGGCGACTAAGGAGGCGCAGAAGCGTGTTCCGAGTGACGAGGGGGCAGAATCGGTGGACCTGATGACCAAGGGTCTCCTCACGACCGACCCCGGCCTGACGAAGAACGATCGGGTGAACTCCGACCTGCGCAAGAAGTTGTCCGACCACCTTGAGCAGCACTTCTACGACTGCTTTGGCGAACTGGACCGATACGCTTACAGGTCGGCGGCTATCTACCACAAGAATACCGGGGTCGTGTTTGAGGGACCGATGCACTTGATGGCGCACGACGCTGCCGCTCGAGCCGGACACCCTGACGCTCACAACCCGCACATGTGGGACGATGGGTTTGTCACTGACAAGGGACATTTCGAAGAACGGGAGGGGCGAGAGTCGGTTAACCTCATGTCAAAGGGGGAACTGCCACTTGCACCGAAGGGTGCAGAAGATCGGCCCGACATTCTCCCCGAGAAGGCTGCTCAACTGAGGGCGATTCATCTCAAGCGCGAATCGACCGACCGGCACTTCTACGACCACCTTGACGAACTTGACCGACACGCCGATTTGTTCCGGTCTGCTGCCATCAAGGACCCCAAGACTGGGGCCATCTTCGAGGGAACGTGGCACGGGGACGCCCGAGACAAGGCCATCGCCGCCGGCATTCCGGACGAACACACGTGGGAGTGGGAGGACGGTTTCGTCGATCACGAGGGTAACTACTACGACCGGGAGCAAGCCGCTGTACATACTCGCGCGGTCGCAGGTATTCCGACTCCCGCAGAGTCGATCACGATGATGACTCAGGGACTCCTTCCCGTCGACCAGTCCTTGGCTGACAACCCCACCGTTGCCTATCCTTACCGGAAGAAGTTGGACGATTTCCTTCACAACAAGAAGGTCAGGGCTTCATGGTTTGACCCTCCATCCACTGAGACCAAGGCAAGGCGGGAGGCCAATCTCGGAGAAGAGCCTGATCTCTCGAAGGTCGATCAACACTTCTACGACCGCCTTGGTGAGGTCGACCGGTACGAGTTGTTCCGTTCTGCGGCCATTAAGCACCGGTGGTCCGGTGATATGTTCGAAGGAACGTGGCACGAAGCCGCTCGTCAAGCCGCCCATGAAGCCGGGTACAACAACCCTTGGGACGGTTCATCCGACTGGATCGACGGATTCGTGACTCACGACGGCGCCTTCTTGGACCGTGATGCCGCTGCGGAGTTCTCCTTCGATCCCGAGACCCGGAAGCCCGGTGGACGCGAGTCGGTCGACCTCATGATCAAGGGCCACCTTCCCGTCGACGAAGACCTCGTGAATGACGAAGACCTTCGACCTAGCCTTCGCCGTGACCTCGAGGATCACCTCAGGTCGACCGGCCGTATTTCGGAGGATACCCCTCTGATCAACAGGACCCCGAAGTGGTTGGACCGCCACGACTTGTACCGATCTGCCGCCATCAAGCACCCTAAGACGGGCGAAGTCTTCGAGGGAGCCATTCACGTGCTCGCTAGAGATAACGCCTTGGACGCGATGGGATCTAAGGCCCTCCACGTCCCTTGGGTGGACGGATTCGTCACTAACGAAGGTGAGTTTCACACGCGAAGACAGGCGGCAGGTAGGACTAAGAACAAGGCGGAGAGCGTCGCCCTTCACGTCTCAGGGCATTTAAATAACGATGAACTGAACAACTTGATCGAACAAGATCCGCAGATACTTGAAGATCACGGGTTTGGCCCGAGTGACGAGGACTAAATGAGCGAAATCATGGACCGATTCAACGCGCCGATTGGCGCTTCGCAGAGTCGAGCCGCTGCCCGAGAAGGCAGGGCTGAGAAGTACCGGCTCGAGTCACCGACTCCGTACGAAGGCATGCAGTTGGTGGTGCGACCTCAGCGGCCTTTCGCCGTTGGCCACCGGTCGGCGCACTTCGACACGCTGTTCTCGTCGTTCATCGACCTCGTGCACGACCCCAGTCGAGCCAAGCAGCGCGATCCCGACGTACAGAACCGGATGAGGCAGGATCTCCAGATCCTCGGGTGCCTCAACGTACGGAAGTTGGCGACCATCCAACTCCGTCGCGAGTTCGTGCCGGCGAACAGTTCACCCGAAGCCAAACTGGTGGCGGAGCGGTTCAACCGCCTTTGGAAGCAGCAGTACCGTGAGAGCGAGACGCTGAGCAACATGCTCGACGCCATCCTCGACGGCATCAGCATCCAAGAGGTGATGTGGAAGTTGAACGAGGAGGACTACACCTTCGGCATCGGCCGAATGTTCCCCTGCTACAAGGATCGTTTCGTCTTCTCGAAGACTGGGCAACTCGCACTCCTCACGAGGCACAACGTCTTCTATGGTGATCTTGTTCATCCTTGGCAATTCGTCAAGCACGTTTACAATCCAAGTGGTGGTTCTTACCGAAACCCCTCCGATGAAGGACGGATCTACTGGGGACAGGGTCTCGAGGACTCCATCTACCCCAACTACTTCTTCAAGACCGTCGTGCTCAACCTCTACACCCGGTGGTTGCAGCGACTTTCCTCCGGAGTTCTCGTTGCCCGATATCCTTATAAGAATCCTGACGCGCGATCCGTCGCCCTTGAACTCCTCGAGGCGTATCAGGAGGACGAGGAACTGGCGTATCCTTCGGGGGAGGAATGGGACCTTGAAGTCAAGGAGGCGACCCGGGCTCCCGCTGACACGTACCTATCCTTCATCGAGTACGTCGACCGGCAGATCTCGAAGGCGATTCTAGGCTCCACTCTGATCATCGATCAGGGAGACGTCGGGAGCCAGTCCCTCGGCGAAGTCCACGAGCGTACCACGTTCGGGCGCATCACGGAGTTCGATCGCGTCGGCCTCATTGAGACGATCAATACGGAACTGGTTCCGGTGCTCGGATCCCTCAACAAGATCCCCGAGCAGTTGTACCCCAAGTTCGACATGCCGATCGATGAGACGAGCCCCGGAGCGATCCAGATTCTCGAGGCCTTCCAGATCCTGCAGAGTCTTGGCTTCGACGTCACCGCCGAGATGGTGACCGAGAAGACCGGCTTCCGGTCCGCGAAGCCCGGGGAGACGCTCCTCGCCCTCCCTCAGGCCATGATGATGGGTCAGGGCGGGGAGGCCGAGCAGAAGGACGGGGAAGGCTCCCCGATGTCGTACTTGAACCTCTCCAGTCCCGAAGGCGTCGAGAAGATGCGGGACGTCGTTTACCGGGCCAGTAGCAACCACACCCGTGGGAAGCAGAAGTACAGCCTCTCCACTGGTGGAATGGGCGAGGCACACCGTCACACCGCTACCCTCGACAAGGAAGGCAACGGAGAGACCGACCGGGGGCCTGACGGACACTACCACGAGGTGCGCAAGTTCCGGTGCACCCCGGTCGACGGCCACAGCCATGACGTCATGATTCCGAATGGTGACCTTGACCGAGTGGTCAGGGCTCTTGCAGGACTGCGCTGATGTTCGGATCCGACACACACCCGACTCCGCTGTGGGACCACCCTGACTTTGATCACATCGGGTGGGCCAGTCAGGTGGACCTCGAGGACGCGAATCACGAGGTGTACCGTCGCCCCGAAGAAAGTCCCCACTACTCTTTGTCCGAGGATGACTGGAGGCCCGTCTTCAGGAAGAAGGGGGGACATGGGGACGTCGTGGTTCACCACGATCCCGACGTCGGATCGATCTTCGCGCATTACCCACACGACAAGAACTTGCGCCCGATGTTGTGGACCGTCGCCGACAACCCTGACGGCACAGACATCGACATCATGTCTTCCTCGGGTGGTGGGAACTGGCAGACCTTCCACGACAAGGGTGCGCCGGGAAAGTCCACGCCGGCGGTCATCAAGGAGGTCGGTGGCATCGTCAAGATTCACCACCCGGACAAGGTGTTCAAGGGTACGCGGGTCACTGGGGCGGCTTCCAAGAACCCGGCGTCTTCCACCCGTGAGTTCGACTTCTCGCGATTCTCCGCTGAGGACGTCGAGCGTTATTACATCGAGGTGTACGGCGACGATTACAGGATTTACCACCGGCCTCCCCGCCCCGAGCATGGCGCCCCCCTGCACGACTTGACGCAGGTCTACCCGGATGACGTCTACACTCACCCCCACTATTACCATGGTCAGCGGCCGGCCAGTGCGTCAGACCGGGAAGCGACCAGTGCGTTCATGGCGGCACGGGGCAACCCCGATCACACCGTGAAGATCTACAGGGCGGTCCCCAAGCACGTGACTGACATCAACCCGGGGGACTGGATCACGACGTCACCTTCTTACGCTCGGATCCACGCCGGCAATAAGAGCGAAGGGTTTCATGTTCTCGAGGCAACGGCCCGGGCCGGCGACCTCCACACGGACGGCAACTCCTTGGCTGAATACGGCTACAACGGCACTTCCGCGATCAAGGGAAGGAGGATCAGGTGAACGAGGATAGGACGCCGATCTACGATCACCCCGACTTTCAGCACGTTGGCTTCGTGTCTCGAGATGCAGTCGAGAGCAAGGGTGCCGAATCCTTGAGCGAGGTCAGGAGCAAGCAAGGTTCGAGGGACATGCCCTTGTTCAAGCACAAGGACGGAGCCCATCTAGCCGTTGATCATCACTCCGGTCCCGATGGCCAGTCGTTCAAGGCTTACCACTTCCCGAACGACGGTACTCCCGCGTTGTCGTTCGGAGCACACGACCGAGTCACCGAAGACCCGAGGGTGGTCCGAGGACACGTCGAGTCTTGGGGCAACCACTTTGAAGATCCCGAGGACGAAGACAGCGGCCAATACACCGGGTTCGGTCTGTCGGAGGGTTTCAACAAGGCGGGAGTGGGCAACGTCAGGCGTGTCGGCGAAGTGATCAAGGCTCATTTCCCGGATCACCTGTTTACTGGTGAACGAGTGACCGGAAGGAGCCCGGGCAGAGAGGTGTGGATGGACACCAAGAAGTTCACGGCCGAAGAGGTCGAGAGGTACTACAATGAGGCGTACAATGGCTGAAGACAAGACGTTGTTTCTCGACGATTCCTTCAACAGGGCTATCGTCGGTCACTTTCAGAGGTGTGGGAAGCCGACCGTGGTCGTTTACGACACGAACAAGGTCATCAAGGTCTTGATGGATCGTGACGGGATGACCGACGAGGAGGCGACGGAGTTCTTCAACTTCAACATAGAAGGAGCGTGGATCGGCGAAGGTACGCCGGCGTTCCTCTACCGTGGAAAGCGCAAGCAGATCGAGGACCTGATCGACTCGTAAGAGTGAGTTCACGAGGCTCGTAAACTACGTTGTCCTCCCCCCTGTTGAATAATGAGAGAGGAACGTCAAGGTAAACAAACATGGCCAACTTCATTTACAACGAGGCAAAGCGAGCAATCGCCGAGGGAGAGATCGACTTTGGCACTGGTGGCGCGACCATCAAGGCCATGCTCGTCATGAGCAACAGCACCACGAACACCGAGGACGACGCCAACACGCTCGCGGCGTTCACCACCCTCGACGAGATGGATGGCGCGAACTACTCCCGGATCACGCTGTCCTCGCAGGTGGTGAATGAGGACTCGGCCAACAATCGCGCCGAGTTTGACGCCGCCGACATCACGTGGTCGTCACTCGGGGCCGGCACCCGTCAGGTGAAGGCGCTGATCGTGTACAAGCACGTGGGGGCCGACTCGAGCAACGTTCCGATCGCCTACATCGACACCGGTGGCTTCCCCTTCAGCGCGAACGGTGGAAACGTCACGGTTCAGTGGAACGCTGAAGGAATCGTTCAGTTCGGATAACGGATGCCCCGGGTCATCACTGTACTTCCGACGCCCGGTGTTCAGATGAACGCGGCACCGGGAGCGACTGTGGACTTCGGTCCCAAGGCTGTATCCGTACTCGCGTCGTTCCTACCAGTCCGGTCGAACTACGCAGTCTCGGTAACCAAGCACCTATATCTGACTCCGTCCGTAGTCGCAATCACCAGTTCGGTACTTTCGGTCGAGGTGCCGAAGGTA
>Ga0099848_1000043_pt1 | contig 42346 bp, 45 predicted proteins | sample CB_VirMetaG_3_FD_78179 | JGI IMG/M metagenome (GOLD analysis project Ga0099848, IMG submission 78179) | Freshwater to marine saline gradient viral communities from Chesapeake Bay - CB_1508_1S Viral MetaG | ecosystem: Environmental > Aquatic > Marine > Coastal | place: USA: Chesapeake Bay...
AAACGCAATTTTTGCTCAATATGCATTAAGAGCGGATAGTGCTACTAATGCGACCAATGCTCTGATCGCTCAAACTGCTGTATTTGCCGAAACTGCTGACAGTGCAAACACAGCCACTTTTGCATTGAACGCACAATCTGCACAAATTGCAACTTTTGCTGACAGTGCAACTAATGCTACAAATGCAATCAATGCACAGTTTGCACAGAACTCTTTGACTGCTGACAGCGCTTTGAATGCCGCTAATGCTATTCTTGCTCAGTATGCCCTAACTTCAGGTGATGCTCTGTTCAACATTTATGATTCTTCTAACGGTGTTAGAATTCTTGGCGAGGCAACAGTTGACAGCGATCTGTATGTTAAAGGCGACGCAAGAGTTGACGGCAATCTGAATGTTGGTGGTGTCATAACTGGAGACGGTTCTGGGCTTACCAATGTTACAAGTACCACAGTTTCGTTGACTTCACAACAAACAGATGCTGTTACGCTTGATTCAACAGGCGTTCATTATCTGATGCTGAGAACTCTTCAGACAGGATTTGACAGCGTAAGCACCACAGCGGATTTGGTGTACGATCCTCAGACCTTTACTTTAAGCGCTACGGCTTTCTCGGGCGACGGTACAAACCTCACTAACGTAACTTCTGTAAGTTCTACTAATGCCGCAAACGTTGCTGTGACGACCGTAGCTGACAGCGCAACATATTACGTTCACTTGGGAAGTACAACTTCTGGTAACGATAACGTAAACGTTAATACAGACTTGACTTATAATCCTTTTAGAAACAAATTGTCTACAGGAATTTTTGCTACTGATAACTGGGAAATGTTTGAAAGTGCAAACGAACTCTTCTTCTCTTATCAAGGCGTGAAGAAGGTCAAGTTCGATTCTGCGGGTAATGTTTTCATGACAGGTAACCTGACACAAGGCGCATCGTTATAAATATCGCTATAACGTTGAGGAAACAAAATGGCAGACATTAGAATATCAGAACTATCAGATTTACAGAACGTCGAAGATAACGACGTTCTTGTAATCAATGATACTTCTGCGGCTACGACTAAAAGAATTACTCGCGAAAGATTCCTTTTAGGCATTACAAGAAATGTCACGGACTCTGGCGACAATGTTATCATCAAAGAAGATGCGACGGTAAACAACGATCTCATTGTTGGTGGTGACATTGATGCGACGGGCGACGTATCTTTTGGTTCGTTAACTGATGTTACTGCTGGCATCACAGCTAATCGATTCATTGGCACAGGTATTCAGAATCACGACAGCAACGGTGCTATTCCTACTGCGGCGGCTGTTATCGATTATCTTGACTACTTCTTGTCGGATCTTTATGACTCAGCGACGCTTCCTGTTACCCTAGACGCTCTAACAAACGTTAGCATTGTTACACCTCTTGCAGGAGAAGTTCTGAAGTGGAGTGGTTCTGCTTGGGTAAATGGCACTGACTCTGCCGGTATCGACAATCTTGGTGCGTTGACTGATGTTCTTATCGGTGGGCTCACTGACGGGCAAGTGCTGAAATATAACGGTGCTTACTGGGTAAACGCTACAGACTCTAGCGGACCGACCACACTTGTTGAGTTGTCAGATGTTGTCATCACTTCACCAACTGTAAATCAAGTTCTTAAGTATAACGGAACGAAGTGGGTTAACGCCGCTGACTCTTCTGGCGGTGGTGGCGGTGGTGGCGGTGGGCTTGACAGTGCGCTAGCTACTCAACTTATTAACACTGAGATTACTTTAAATAGTCTGAGTGGTGTTTCTATTTCTTCTCCTACGACGAATCAGGTAATTAAGTACAATGGATCGCAGTGGGTAAATGCGGCTGATTCGGGCGGAACAGGTTCGGGTCTTTCTTCTCGTGCAAATCTTACGGTACAGACTGCATCCATTGCAGACCAAGATTCTGCTGATGTTGTCATTTCAGGTTATAAAGCATACTCTCTATTCAAGATTCAAACCGATCGTGCGGCTTGGGTGCGTGTTTATACTGACTCTGCGTCCAGAACGGCAGACCTTGGTCGACTACAAGCCGAAGACCCTCTTCCGGGTGCTGGTGTTGTTGCAGAAGTAATTACCTCTGGTGCAGAAACGATTAATCTTGCTCCTGCTCCTACTGGTTTCAACAATTCTTCGCCGGTGACGAATTCGATGCCGCTCAAGATTGTTAACTTGAGTGGAGTCACCAACCCCGTTGAAGTCACGCTGACGGCATTAAAGCTTGAAATATGAGTTTAAAAGTCTATAACGTCATATTGCATCGAACAGAGGATCTCGACGCGTTTTACGCGGATATGGAATCCCCTGGTGGTAATCTTTACATACCGAATCGTGCTGTAGAATATGCCGCAAGACTTCCGTTTAGTCGCGTAACGCCTTACAGACTCACAGAAGAAGAGGTCGAATTACTTAAAAACGATCCTCGTGTTCACACTGTTGAGCCTTCTTTAGACGAACATAATATTGGTCCCGAGCCTGTTTGGACACAATCGGGTAACTGGAGTAAGTCGCTGGGTGCGATCAACAACACTTATCGCAACTGGGCTCTGTATCAATGTACAGCCGCCGACGATCCTAATTGGGGCGAAAATGGTGCGTCTACTCTCGTGTCCAGTAGCGTTACAGTCAACGCAGAAGGGCTTGATGTTGATGTAATTGTCGTTGACGGTACGCCTAATTTAGATCATCCAGAATTCGCTGTCAATGCAGATGGTACTGGTGGTTCACGTATTATTCAGTACAACTGGTTTCAGCATACCGATTCTGTTACGGGTGGGCTTTATTCTAACGGCACTTGGGATTACGACATTTGCAGTTTAGGTGATTCGTCTAACAACAATCACGGCGCGCACGTGATGGGCACTATTGTAGGTAATACTCAGGGTTGGGCAAGAAAAGCAAATGTTTACACTATCAGCCCATACTCTTCTAATTACAATTGGAAAACGTCTGGTGTAAGTTCTAGTTATGTGCTTGACTATGTGCGAGCATTTCATCGAAACAAAGGTACTAATCCAAAAACTGGTCGTAAAAATCCAACGATTATCAATAACAGTTGGGGCTACAATTACGGGGTCACTGGTGAGTTTCCTTGGGCTAATGGCGACAGCGATATCGAAAAAATAGTATATCGCGGAACTACGTATAACGCGCCATTCACTTCTGAACAAATCTACAACTATGCTGTGCCTGCTTGGTGGTCACTTACGAGAGCATATCGTGACTTTGGGTTTGATGTGAATACAGTAGCTGGAATTCCTGACGCATATACCTCAAACGTCCCTTGGTTTTTTCAATCGGTTGCAACAAAAACTCAAGAATGTATTGATGACGGAATCATAGTAGTATCTGCGGCAGGCAATAATAGTTCATATATTGACTCAGCAAATGGACCCGATTATAACAATCATGTTATTCTAAGAAACAAACGTTTCGGTTCTCTTCGTGCCGCTTATCAAAACGGCGACTCTGCTGTTTATTATAACAGAGGTGCCGCCCCTGGGAATAGTTCGATTTGTGTAGGCAATGCTTCAATATATGAAAACAACCAGAGAGACTTTTCAAGTAACTTTGGACCAAGAACAGATATCTTTGCCCCCGGCAATGAGATTATAAGCGCAATTCGTTTTAATGGCATTTACGACAAAGATACGACGGATGCTCGTAGCGGAAGTCATTACATTGGTCAGATTAGTGGCACAAGCATGGCGTCTCCTCAGGTCACTGGTGTGCTTGCGTGTATGTTACAAAATTATCCTGACATGAAGCAGGCTGAGGCTCTAGCGTATCTTCAAAATAATTCGTTTAAAAACATTATGTTTGACTCTGCCCTTGATTGGGGCGATGTAACAAGCTGGAGCTATCCCGCTTTAAACGCTATAACCACTGACTTAAAAAACACAGTCAACTACTATCTTCGATATAAAGAAGAGCGTCAAGTAACGGGCCCAACTGTACCCAAGTTGAATTTCAAAGAACGCCCAACAACTGGTGTTACGTGGCCCAGACTTAAGATTGCAAAAACCCGTAGATCAACTGGTGACATTCTGTACCCTTCAGCGGGTTCGAATCCAGAAGCGCCACCAGAATCATTGTTGACTTACGTTGGTGATTTTGGAATCTCTTACGTTTCTGTTGATACTTATATTGACAGTGCTTCAGGGCTCGACTACTCGCCTTCTTATGCACCGGCAGGTTACGTGGGCGACTTCCTTGCTTCGTATACTGGAGATTATTTAGGTTCGTATCTTTCTACGTATGCTGGCGGTGTAGGATCGTCATTTGAAGGAACTCCCTATGAGGGGTCTTATGACGCAGAAACTGGTGGCGGCACTACGTTTGTTGAGTATCTAGGTACATATATCCAAGGTGAAGCATCGTATACTGGTAACTTCACGTCCGATTATTCAACATACACAGGTGATTTTGTTTCGAATTATGATGTACTTGTATATACAGGACCTGTTGTCACATATGGCTCGTATGTTCAAAATACAGGTTCTTATAGCCCAGGTAATCAGCTTGGCTATGTTGGTGCATATTCGGCTATTGACAGCGGCGGTGGCGGAGAAATATTCTTGGCGACATACATAGGTACATACGTACCTACTTATACTGATGCGGGTGTTTCTTCTTACCTAGCTTCTTATGATGCGGCTGATACGACTACATATACAGGCAACTTTACGGTAGAATATAATGCATAATGGCTTTCTCGACAAAAGAAGACGATTTCTTAATCTGCGCGAAATGCAGGTCGAAAACGTTTTGCCTGAACATTTTGCTCAGTTCTACCCTAAGTTTATTTCGCTTCTAAAAAACTATTATGAGTGGCAAGATCAGAACGATCCCAACGAATTGTTGAATCATCTTTTTGCTGTTCGCGATATTAATGAAACTGATATCAGTTTGCTTTCTTTTATCGAAGATGAGTTTCTTCTAGGTGAAGCATACTTCGAAGGCTTTGGTGAAAATGATTGGGAAAAAAGAGCCGCGGCTAACTTCTCTAATCAACTGTTTCGTTCGAAAGGCACGAAGTTTGCTATTGAATGGTTCTTCCGTTCTTTCTACGGGCTTGATGCTGAAGTAGAATATCCTAAAGAAAATGTTTTTACATTAAACGATACCGCATCTCAGATTGGTCCGGACTCTTTACACTATCTGACGAACGATAAGTTGTATCAAGCCTTTGCTTTGCTGATTCGTGTAGGTGTGCCTATCTCCAAATGGAGAGATATTTTCAAACTCTTTGCGCATCCTGCTGGGCTTTATCTGGGCGCAGAAGTTTCTGTTGATGATATTATTACTGACAACATCAACTCTGTAATGCTCGACTCTGCTGTTACACAAAGAGCTTCTAGCGTTTTTACGATCACGCCTTTACCTTCTTCGATAAGTGAAGGTGGAACAATTAACTTTAGAGTAAATGCGTCCAATGTTCCTGGCAATATTGGTTCGATTTATTATTACGTAACACACGACACTACTTCTGATTCTGACTTTGTTGGTTCTGTTCCTTCTTTCGATAGTGCCGCTTATCTTGCGATCAACGATAGCGCAGGATCAGCCGTTGGGCGCTTTTCATTAATCACAGCGATTGACAGTGTAGAGACAGAAGGCACTGAGCAGTTTCAAGTATTTTTGCGTGATACCTTAGGTAGAACACGCGGTGGTACCGTTGTGTCTATTAACGATGTAGTATCTTCGTACAGTCTTGTGCCTAGCTCGACACTCGTGAGCGAAGGGACGCCTGTTGTATTTACTGCTACTGGTACGAATGTCCCTAGCGGTGGAAGTACTACATTATACTATTATGTCGAACACATTACAACTGATAGCAACGATTTTTTTGTTGCGCCGCCAGACTCTGCGTCGCCTCTTCCGTTCTTGATTCGAAACGATTCTGGATCATTTACGTTGACTCCTGTAAGAGATGGTGATTTGCTTGACTCGGGTGAACAATTTAAAGTAATCATTCAGACTTTTGATGGTATCAAAAAAGACTCTGCTACGGTGACAATTGCAAACACTGCACCTGTGTTCAGTCTTTCTGCTATTGGAGCAGTCACAGAAGGAAGTAATCTTGTTGCATCTTTTACTGCTGATGCAAATGATATTGGTGATACACTTACGTGGAGCATTACTGGGCCCGCCGCCAGCGACAGTAGATTTGCGGCAACATCTGGCTCGACGATTCTAACGTCGACAAGTCAAAACATTGTTGTTGCAACAACTTCTGGTGACAGTTATCTCGGAACAGTTTCTGGTACGTTCTCTATTACCAATGCCAAGTACGATCCTGATCTTACGATTTCTAGTGGTTTCTCTATCGTTGATGAACCTGCTGAGTATTCAATTCTCATGAATCCTTCGATCATTACCGAAGGTGATTCTGCGAGATTCCAGCTTACTGGTCGCAATATTCAAGACAGCACATACTTCTTTTATATTGATAACATTACCACCAACGATTTAGATTTTCTAGCAGGCAGACCTAAAAACACTTCTCGTGAAGGTGTGTCTGTAACAGACAACTTTGGGCAATCACAAAAAGTTTTCTTCTCTGACAGTAGTGAAGTGGTAGATCAGAACTTTATTGCATACATGTACGATCAAGCGATTGGTGGTACGCTTCTTGCGTCTCAACAATTTACGATTGTGGGTACAGCATACACGATTAACGAATCCGTTACAAGTGTTAACGAAGGCGGATCTGTTACGTTTACGTTTACTGGACCAGATGGGGTTTACTACTATTGGATCAACGTGGTAAGTGGTTTCATCACACAAGGTGATTTCTCTTCTGGTTTTGCTACTGAAGTTGGAAGCCCAGGAAGGGCGTCTTTCATTGTGTCGGGTGGTACAGGGCAATTTTCTGTTTCTTTAACATCTGACGTAAGATTTGAAGGTAACGAAACTTTCACGGTCAAAGTTTCGACAACTGATGTAAGCGGTGCTGTCATTGAGTCTGACGTTGTGACCATTAACGATACGTCCAAGCAAGAATACACGATGACGATTCCAAATATCGTCGAAGGTAATGCTCTCGTTGTTAATGTTGCAACAAACAATGGTCCTTCCGAAGCGTTGTTCTACGAAATTTCAGGAGCGGCGGCGGCTAAATTTGGTACGACTCAAATTTACTCTCTGTATACTGGCGCGCAGACTTCATTTTCTGTGAATCTTGGAACTTCTACTACAAACAATGCGCACGAAGGCGGTCTGGCGGGAACAGTCACTTTGTCACGGGGCGGCTATGTTGGTAGCGGCGGCACGTTGATTACAACTGCAAACTTTACGGTACTTGATGCTTCGGCTGTTTACACACTAGCCGCCAGCACAACTACACCCACAGAAGGCGGTTCGATTAACTGGACTATTGGTGGTTCAAATATTCCTAACGGCACTTATTACTATCGAATTACCGATATCTTTGCTACGACGACAACAGGTTCGACAGCATCTGGAAGCTCAATTATCAATCTTTCGGATACTTCTGGCATTGCCATTGGTATGAGAACGAATGGCATTGGTATTCCAGGAACTGTAACGTTCGTTAACTCCACTTCTGTGACAATGAGTACACCAGTAACTGCAACCATTTCTGCTGGCTCTACAGTGCAATTCTTAACGCAAGCTCTGTTTGACGATTTTTCAAGTGGATATGCAAGCACCGTGTCGGTCACGTCCAATGCTGGAGGATTTACAACGACTACTGCTGTAAATGCCGACACCATTAATGACACATACACTATGGGGCTTTACACTTCTTCCTCTTCGAATACGCCTGTAGCAACTGTTGGCTTTACAATAACAGATGCAACACCTAATTCGACCGTTAACATTGCAATTGATCCGGCAGAAACTGCAACTACGTGGGATCTCACTTTTGGCGGTGCGGGATCACTCGCACAAGCAATTATTCGCTTCCAGTCTAATGGAACGATATTAGCGACAGGTAATATTGACCCAGGTGGAACTAACATTCAAATAGGGACATGGACTTCTGGTACACCAGTAGGCAATTTCAATGTCACTGCTACTATTGCTAGCGGTCCTACGGGTAGCGGTAATTCTTACGGTTCTTACGGCACTTCACTTTCGCTGTCTTCAAATCGTTCTTGGTATCTAGAACTTGCGGCACCTGCTGTGGGAAGTAGGGATTCATTTATGACGGTTAGTATTACCGTTACTGATGCTAGCGATCCTTCGAATACAGATACTCAATTGTTTACATTTAAGTGCGAAGCTGAAGCGCTTGGTAATGATAGTGAGCTTCAATAAAAGCTAAATAATAGTATGAAAAAAGATGATCCAAATATCAGGTCTGACTACGAATATTCTCGCGCAACTTACTATGAGTTGATTGACAAGGGAAGGGAGTCGCTTGACCTCATGATTGAAGTAGCACGTGAATCAGAACATCCACGTGCGTTCGAAGTTTTATCAAACATGATCAAGAACATATCGGACGTTAACGATAAGCTCATGGAGCTTAATAAAAAGACGCGAGATATTACACAAGAAAAAGAAGAACCAAAAGCAATCACCAATAATAATGTGTTTATTGGCAGTACTACTGATCTGCAAAGACTATTGATGAAAAGTGAAGAGGAAAAGGTGATTGATGTTAGCCCATCGAATGAGTGATCACGATCATTACCTTGGAAATATTAATGTAAAAAGAGATGGTGTTCGGCAAGAATGGTCTGAACACCAAGTGAGAGAGTATGCTCGTTGTATGTCTGATCCTAGTTATTTTGCTAGGACTTATGTTAAAATCATTTCTCTTGATAAAGGGCTTGTCAACTTCGACCTCTACCCCTATCAAGAAAAGATGTTTACCCACTTTAACACTAATCGATTTTCTATTGTTCTTGCTTGTCGTCAATCTGGCAAATCCATTTCTTCTGTAGTTTATCTACTTTGGTATGCGATTTTTCATCCCGAAAAAACAATTGCAGTCTTGGCTAACAAGGGTGCAACAGCAAGGGAGATGCTCGCACGTGTTACACTCGCTCTGGAAAACTTACCCTTCTTTCTTCAACCGGGGTGTCGCGCTCTTAACAAAGGCAGTATCGAATTTTCTAATAATTCTAGGATTATTGCCGCTGCCACTTCTGGCAGTTCTATTCGTGGCATGTCTGTTAATCTACTATTTCTCGATGAGTTTGCTTTTGTTGAGCGAGCAAGTGAATTCTATACTTCGACGTACCCCGTTATATCATCGGGTAAAGACACCAAAGTTATTATCACGTCTACCGCGAACGGAATAGGAAACACCTTTCACAAGATTTGGGAAGGTGCTGTTCAACAAACTAATGAATACAAGCCATTCACAGTAAACTGGTGGGACGTTCCTGGGCGTGATGAAGAATGGAAGAGACAGACGATTTCAAACACGTCTCAATTACAGTTTGATCAGGAATTTGGTAACACGTTCTTTGGAACAGGCGACACACTGATTAACTCAGATACTTTGCTTGATTTGAGAGCAAAGCCACCTGTTAAAATGTTGGAAGGCGGAGACGTAAAGATTTACGTCGAGACTGTGAAAAATCACGAATATCTCATGCTTGTCGATGTAGCAAAAGGAAGAGGACAGGATTACTCTACGTTTAACGTAATCGATATATCGGAACGACCTTTTAAACAAGTCGCAGTGTATCGGAACAATACTATCTCTCCAATACTCTTCCCAGATATTATATATAAGTTTGCGAAAGTCTACAACAACGCGTACGTGATTGTTGAATCAAACGATCAGGGCGGTGTGGTTTGTAAAGGTTTATATTACGACCTTGAATATGAAAATGTTCACGTGGAATCTGCTGTAAAGGCAAACGCCATCGGCATTGAAATGAATCGCAAAGTAAAACGTCTTGGCTGTTCTGGCATTAAAGATTTACTAGAGCAGAGAAAATTAGATGTTTGCGATGAACAGACTATTTTAGAAATATCGACATTTGTTTCAAAGGGTGTATCTTACGAAGCTAGCGAAGGCAATCACGATGATTTAATGATGAATCTCGTGATGCTGGGTTACTTTGTAGCCACACAAATGTTTGCTGACATGACAGACATTAATCTAAAACAAATGATGTTTGAAAATCAAATGCGCGAGATTGAAGAAGCAATCGTTCCTTTTGGCTTTGTCGACGACGGTACTGATGCGATCAAAGAGCTTGAAGACAAAGAGCGCATGAAGTACGCTCCATGGCAAATATGGGAAGATGTATACTGAAATCACTTAATTTATAAATAAATACAGTGAATTCTACCCGTATTATGTTTTCTTATCATATATTAACGAAAAAAGGACACGACCATGGCATTAATACCGTCTGAGTCTCCCAACATTCTCGTAAAAGAATTTGACCTGTCTGGTGTGGTGCCAGCCGTCACTTCTACTACGGGAGCGTTGATTGGGGATTTTAACTGGGGTCCGGTTGATCAACCAATTCTTATCGGCAACGAAGCTGAATTGGTCTCTAACTTTGGATCTCCTGCTATCGATTCTGCCGCCGATGTATCAGATTTTCTGTCGGCATCTATGTTTTTAAAATATTCTGGCAGTGCGTATGTAGCTCGCGTCGCAGACGATTCTGCACGTAACGCTGTTGCTTCTGGTCCGGCTACGATTCTGGTGAAGAATCTAGACGACTGGAACGCACAAAAAAGCTCTTTGACTAACAACAAAATTATTGCAAAGTATCCTGGCACATTGGGCAACAGTCTCAAAGTTTCCATCTGCCCTTACAGCGATAATGACAGCGCGTTCAATAACTGGACTGTAGACGGTGTTCTCTTTAGAGCATTGTTCGACGAAGCGCCAGCAACATCTGCATATGTTCAAAACTTTGCAGGTGACTCCGCTGTAGGTGATGAAGTTCACGTTGTTGTGTACGACGAAGATGGCAAAATTTCTGGAACACCAGGGACCGTTCTAGAAACATTCCCCTTTGTTTCTCTTGCTACTGACGCTAAAAAGGCAAATGGTGCAACTAACTACGTAGTTGACATTTTAAACAATCAATCTTCTTATGTTTGGGCGGCGAATCTCGCCAATGAATTCCCAGGCATTAAAGGGTCGTCTGTGTTCACTGGTGCGCAAAGACAAACCGTAGCGAATTTCTCGCTCGGTGGTGGCGTTCATAAAGCACTTGATGTTGGTGATTATCTTAACGGTTTCGATCTTTATGACGATCCCGACAATATTCAAGTTGACTTTCTAATTGCGCCAGGGCTACAAGATAGCGCTGATCAAACGACTCTTGTTAACTACATGGCAGGTATTGCCGCAAATAGTAGAAAAGATTGTGTTGTCGTTGCATCGCCGCCAAAGAGTTTGATTGTTGACGTTGCTAATACAGGTAACATCGCAAACACTACGAGAGAGTGGGCTAACACTGTAAATTCGTCTTCGTACGTTATTCTGGACAACAACTATTTGAAAGTCTATAATAAGTACAATGACAACTACACGTTTATTCCTGCCGCAGCCGCTACAGCGGGTATCATGGCTTCTACGGATAACGTAGCCGCGCCTTGGTTCTCTCCTGCAGGTCAGAGACGTGGACAGTATTTTGGTGTAACTTCGCTGGCATACAATCCTTCGAAGTCGCAAAGAGATACGCTTTACAAAGCCGCAGTGAACCCAATTGTGAATCTCCCAGGTCAGGGTATTTTGCTTTTCGGTGATAAGACTAAACTTGGTCGTCCTTCTGCCTTTGATCGCATCAACGTCCGTCGCCTCTTCTTGGTGATGGAACGAGCAATCAAGGGTGCCGCGCAGAACGTTATGTTCGAATTCAATGATGAATTCACTCGTGCGGAATTCGTTAATATTGTCGAGCCTTTCTTGAGAGAGATTAAGGGTCGACGCGGTATTACTGATTTCAGAGTGGTGTGTGATGAAACAAACAACACTCCAAATATCATTGATAATAACCAATTTGTCGCTTCGATCTTCGTGAAGCCTGCACGTTCTATCAACTACGTAACATTGAACTTCGTAGCGGTCAGAACTGGTGTAGACTTTGATGAAGTCGTTGGGCTTGTTTAAGCGCACAGGAGTATAAAAAAATGGCATTACTAGGAGTAGATGACTTTAAGTCCAAGTTGAGAGGTGGTGGTGCGCGCCCGAACATGTTCAAGGCGACACTCAACTTCCCAGCATATGCAGGAGGTGACGTAGAACTTACGTCATTTCTCTGTAAAGCGGCTCAGTTACCTCAGTCTACAACTAATTCATTCCCCGTACCGTTTCGTGGGCGTGAACTGAAAGTAGCGGGTGACAGAACATTTGTGGATTGGACTGTAACGATTATCAACGATACTAACTTTGCAGTTCGTGATGCATTTGAGCGTTGGATGAACGGCATTAACGCTCACGCCGCAAATACGGGTCTGACAAATCCAATTGACTATCAAGCAGACTTGATTGTTGATCAATTGGACCGCGACGAATCTGTGATTAAGCGATATACTTTCCGTGGGGCATTCCCTACTGAAGTAGGTTCAATCGCCTTAGATTACGATACTCGTGATACATTGGAAACGTTTGATGTTACATTTGCCTATCAGTATTGGGAAAGCAACACAACGTCCTAAGGGCGTACTAAATACTAGGGAGCCTTCGGGCTCCCTAGTTTAATTTTTAGGAATAATTATGGCAGATTACGATAACGGTTTAAAGCTTTTTGGATTTGAAATTCGAAGAGCTAAGAAAGCTGAAAAAGAACAGCAGAAACTTCAGTCTGTTGTTCCGCCAACTGATAACGACGGAGCAGGATATGTCACTGCTACGGCGGGTCACTTTGGGCAATATATTAACATGGAAGGCGATGAGTCAAAAGATAATCATCATCTTATTCTGCGTTATCGTGGTGTTGCTATGCATCCCGAAGTTGACATGGCAATTGACGAAATTGTTAATGAGACGATTTCGGCTTCTGAACTACAGTCATCTGTAGAAATTTCTTTGGACGATATTGAAGCCGGAGAAAAAATCAAAGAGCAGATTCGTGAAGAATTTGAAAACATTGTGGGTATGCTTCGCTTCAACGAAGTTGGTCATGAAATTTTTCGTTCTTGGTACGTCGACGGAAGAATCTATCACCATTTGCTTGTAAACGAATCAAATCCCAAAGCAGGTATTCAAGAAATTCGTAATATTGATTCTGTTAAGATTCGTAAAGTTCGCGAAGTTAAATATAAGAAAGATCCACAGACTGCTGTAAAAATTGTAGACAAAGTTGAAGAATACTACATATATGAAGACAAGCCGGGTCAGACACAGACGGGTGTTAAACTGTCTAATGATTCGATCAGTTATGTAACTAGTGGTCTATTAGATGAGACAAAAAAGAAAGTTGTCTCGCACTTACACAAAGCACTAAAGCCTATCAATCAGCTACGCATGATGGAAGACAGTCTTGTCATCTATCGTCTCGCACGTGCGCCCGAGCGTCGAATTTTTTATATCGATGTGGGTAACTTGCCGCGCGGTAAAGCTGAGCAGTACATGCAAGATATCATGACCAAGTATCGTAACAAGTTGGTCTATGATGCAAGCACTGGGCAAATTAAAGACGACCGTAAGCATATGTCCATGCTTGAAGACTTCTGGCTCCCTCGACGCGAGAACGGGCGAGGTACAGAGATTTCTACACTGCCTGGCGGTGAGAATCTTGGGCAAATTGACGATATCATTTATTTCCAAAAAAGATTATATCGTTCTTTAAATGTGCCTGTCAATAGACTAGAGCAAGAAGCACAGTTTTCTCTTGGTCGTTCTACAGAAATTTCACGCGACGAAGTTAAGTTTCAAAAATTTGTTGATAGACTTCGCCGTAGATTCTCTTGGGTTTTCTTGGGTATTCTCAAGAAGCAGTTGATTATCAAAGGCATTATTACCGAAGAAGATTGGGAAGAGTGGAAAGATAATATCTACGTTGACTTTGTGAAGGACAATCACTTCACTGAGTTGAAAGAAATGGAAATTCTTCGTGAGCGCATTGGCATCATGAATGAAATTACACAGTACGTTGGCGAATACTACTCAAAAGAGTGGGTCATGCGTAACGTATTGAGAATGTCTGACGAAGACATTGATAACATGAAGAAAGAAATCGATAAAGAAATTAAATCTGGTGAAATTGAAGATAAGGATGAAGAAGAACAAGCGCCTGCGCCTCCACCAGAGCCGAAGCCTGTTCCCGTAAAAGTTGTGCCTGATACTAAAAATGAGGAGTAAGATTATGGCAGAAGACACATTGATTGACGAATTGCAAGCAGAACCTATTCAAACGGATTCTAAGCCTATCGAAGACTTGCTGAAAGCAATTCAAGATCATAACTTTACGCAAGCTGAGCGCCACTTCAACGATATTGTTGGTGATCGTTTGCAAGACACTCTTGATCAAGCAAAGGTTAGAATTGCTTCTGCAATGTATAACGAACCTGAGCCTGAAGAAGACGAAGAAGAAGACTTGCCAGAGTACGAAGAAGACGACGAAGACGAAGACGACGACGAAGACCTCGTCGCTCCAGTTTAAAATTATTTTTTTTATAAATAAATATTAGCCAAAATGATTGTAGATGACACTGTAAGAAAATTATTGGAAAAAGGCGCTAACGCGCATTTGTACGAAGTGATGGGTAATAAGGGCAGATATTTGATGCCCGATAACTTCAGTACAGTCCAATATATGAACACACATGGCCATGTCAATCTTGTTAAGTTTAAGGAGCTTGTAGTTAAGGCGTTCTTAAAGATTGATAAAAATGCGGCGTATCTGAATATGGGTACTGCTGTAGGTCATTTGGAGCTAGCGAACAGATTAATGGGAAGCCCTATTCATATTAGTTCAGTTGAATGGGATGATCAATACGACTGTTGTGAAAAGCTCAGGGAAGTGTTCGAAGTACCGGTTCATTACAGATGCAATGACGTTTTGAAAGATGATTTTGAAATTAGAGATATCAGAACGTATTTTGATTATGTTATTTTAGAAAGATTTTTTCCAGTGTATCGTAGTGATACACATGAAAGAACAGAAGAGGTATTAAGAAAGTTTATACCTTATGCTAAAAGAGCATTAATTGTTGAGTCAGATGGCAACTGGACGAAAGAACAGTGGAACTGGCTCAGCAATAACTCTGAAAGAAGAGTCAAGATTTCAAACGAATGGAACTGCTTTGTAGTTAAATTGGAAAATTTTAAATGAAGACATTTAAGAACATTCGCGAAGCGAAAGGCAAGATGCCTCCAGGGGAGCATGTCTTCAATCAAAAAGTGAATCGTCATTCTGTGATGATTCACAAAGATAATAAAGGGTTCACTGTCTACATTGACGGTGACAAACTAGACACTTATCGTTCTCAGAAAGAAGCAGAGAAGATGGGTGTAGCTTTTGCAAAGGAAATGTAGATGAAACTTATTGCCGAATATATCGATAACGAATTGCAAGTTATCACTGAAGCAAAGAGCAACGGTGACAAGTCCTACGTGATTGAAGGCATCTTTGCACAAGCAGAACAAAAGAATCGTAACGGTCGTATCTATCCTCGCCAAATCATGGAGCGAGCAGTAGAAAAATATTCGACCGAACAAGTTGCTAAGAAGCGTTCTGTGGGGGAGTTGAATCACCCCGAAGGACCGACTATCAACTTGGATAAAGTTTCTCACCTTATCACTGACCTTCGATGGGAAGGCAATGATGTGGTTGGAAAGGCACAAATATTGGATACTCCGATGGGCAAGATCGTTAAGGGCTTGCTAGATGGCGGTGTTCAGCTAGGTGTGTCAACTCGTGGCATGGGTAGTCTTGAGCAAAGAAATGGCACAATGTATGTACGTGACGACTTTATTTTGAATACTGTCGATATCGTACAGGATCCTTCCGCACCAGCGGCTTTTGTAAATGGTATCATGGAAGGCGTTGAGTGGATTTGGAACAACGGTGTCATTCAAGCACAAGAAATTGAAAAAATGGAGACTGAAATTAAAGCCGCTCCGAAAAAGCATCTCTACGAGACGCAAGTTCGCGAGTACAAAAATTTCCTCTCGTTGCTCAAATCAAACTTTAAGGAGTAAAACATATGTCTAATCTAGACCAAAATGTTGAGCTTCCTGTCGATGAGGACAACCAAATCGAGGAAGCGAGTGCTCAGAAGATGCCTGTAGGTACTGAGGCAGATTCTATTGCGTCTGTGGATAAGACGGATACTACTAAGAAAGCTCCCGCCCGCAAAGGCGATAGCACTAAGCAGGATCCGATGCCAAAGACCAAAGCAGGAATGCTTAACGCAATGTACAGCAAGATGGCTGGTATGAAAAAAGACCAACTTCATGCAATGTACAGCAAGATGGAAGGTTTTGAAGTAGACGAAGACGGTGAAGCAGTTGAACTGCCCGAGTTTTCTTATACTGACGAACTTGACGCGCTTGTGGAAAGCGAAGCAACATTGTCGGATGAGTTCAAAGCGAAAACTGCTGTGATCTTTGAAACTGCTATTCGTTCTAAGCTTGCTGAAGAAATTGAGCGCTTGGAAGATGAGTATCAAACCCGTCTTGACGAAGAACTGGATGCTACGCGTACAGACCTCGTTGAGAAAGTTGATAGCTACCTCAACTACGTTGTTGAGAACTGGATGCAGGAAAACAAGCTCGCTGTTGAAGCTGGGCTTCGCACTGAAATCGCTGAAGATTTCATGGGCAAACTGAAAGACTTGTTCGTTGAGTCTTACATTGACGTTCCTGAATCCAAAGTTGACCTAGTTGATGAGTTGGCCGAACAAGTTGAAGAGCTTGAGCAGAAGCTCAACGCACAAACGGCTAACGTTATTGAAATGTCTGAGCAGGTTGAAATGTATCAGCGTGAGGCTGTAATTCGTGAAGCCGCACGTGATCTCGCCGAAACTCAGGTTGAAAAACTTAAGTCTCTCGTAAGTTCGCTTGACTTTGAAGACGAAGATTCCTTCGCACAAAAAGTTAAGACTGTGAAAGAGTCCTACTTCAAGAAAACGACTGTTTCTACCGAAGAAGAACTGATCGAAGACTGGGATACTGACCAGACGCGCCAAGTTTCTAGCGTGATGGACATGTATCTTAACGCCATCAAAAAAACTAATAAGTAAGGAGTACTGCAATGACTGTACAAGTGTCTTATGACAAACTGATTGAGAAATGGTCTCCCATTCTCGAAGAATCTTCTGCTGGTGAAATCAAAGATTATCACCGTAAAGCTGTAACGGCGGCTGTTCTTGAGAACCAAGAAAATGCTTTCCGTGAAGAAGCTGGTATGCTCGCAGAAGCACCGACTAACACTAACTTCACTGCTACTGGTGCCGCGGCTGGCGTAACTGGCGCAAACTGGAACCCCGTTCTGATTGCTCTCGTTCGTCGTGCTATGCCTAACCTGATGGCATACGACCTCGCAGGCGTTCAGCCTATGACTGGTCCTACTGGCTTGATCTTCGCTATGAAGTCTCGCTACAAGACTACTCGTGGTGGCGCAACTGATGGTCGTGAAGCTCTGTTCCAAGAAGCTCAAACCCCGTTCTCTGGCGACTCTTCGATTTCTCAAGACTCGGCAGACAAAGCTGGCAACAAAGGTCCTTCTGGTCTTGCTGGCGTTTCTGACACCGACGGTGACTCTTCTATCGTTGACTCTGGCTCGACTTACGTGCCTGGAGTTGGCGGTGGTATGCCTACCGCTGATGCTGAAGCACTCGGTTCGACCGGTTCTGCATTCGCAGAAATGGGCTTCACCATTGAGAAGGCTACTGTTACTGCTAAGAGCCGCGCTCTGAAAGCAGAATACAGCCTTGAACTTGCTCAGGACCTGAAAGCAATCCACGGTCTTGACGCAGAGACAGAACTTGCGAACATTCTCAGCACTGAAATTCTTGCTGAAATCAACCGCGAGATTATCCGTACGATCAACGCTCAAGCCAAGATTGGTTGCCGTCAAGCTGGTCTCCAGACTGCTGGTATCTTCGATCTTAGCACTGACGCTGACGGTCGTTGGTCTGTTGAGAAGTTCAAGGGTCTGTTGGTTCAACTTGAGCGTGAAGCAAACGTAATCGCTAAAGAAACTCGTCGCGGCAAGGGCAACATCGTTGTGTGTTCGTCTGACGTTGCTACGGCTCTTGTTGCGGCTGGTATGCTCGACTACGCTCCTGCTCTTAGCACGAGCCTTCAGGTTGACGACACTGGCAACACCTTCGCAGGTGTATTGAACGGTCGTACTCGCGTCTATATCGATACGTATGCAACTTCTGACTACGTGACGGTTGGCTACAAGGGTACTAACCCCTACGACGCTGGTGTGTTCTACTGCCCCTACGTGCCTCTGCAAATGGTACGTGCGGTTGGTGAGAATGACTTCCAGCCTCGCATCGGGTTCAAGACTCGCTACGGTATGGCTTCCAACCCCTTCGTTGGTGCTACTCCCGCAGACGGGCTTGCTACGAACCGTACGAACCAGTACTACAGAATCTTCCGCGTGGACAACATCCTCGCCTAAGCATTCTAAAAAGAGCGAGGTTCACTCGCCACTTTCAAAGCGCCCTTCGGGGCGCTTTTTTTATGCGTATAAATATAGATAACATTTTCTTTCAGGTATTTCAAAATGGCTGACTTTACTTGCGATCCAAGTTATCTTGCTCCAACAGGTTTTAAGGTAGCGCTTGATCGAAAGAACTATCCCAACATTCAGTTCTTTGCACAACAAGTGCAACATCCTGCTATGGACATTAATGCAACTGAACAATCTTATCGTAGAATTGGTGCTGTTATTACACCTGGTGATACGCTGGGTTTTGGTACGCTTTCGATGGACGTTCTCATGGACGAAAACATGAATGTCTATCAAGAAATCTATGACTGGATGCACAGACTAGTCGAAGATAAAACAAAAGAAAACACAGGTAGAATGTTTAGTGGTGATGATGAACTTTCGTCTTATTGTGACGTGCGCGTATCTGTACTGACAAGTCACAACAACATTTCAAGAACGTTCAAGTATGTAAATGCATTACCGACAACCCTTGGCGATATTACGTTTGCATCGACACAAGAAGGGCAATATATCACGTTCCCAGTTTCTTTTCGATTTGATTACTTTGAGTTTGTGTGATATAATATAAAGTCTTTAATTACATTATGAGGTAAGAATGAATCTGCAAAAAATTTTAGAGGGTTGGAAGATCGACTCACACATTGAGTTTAACAAACTGGATGTGTCTTCGCAAGAGACTCCTAAATTACACGCTAAATATCTAGAGATGTACAGTATAGCCAAGCTGAAACTCAAAGATGCTGAGTTTAAACAGAAACTTTTATTGAAAGATAAATGGTTGTACTACAACGGCAAGATGCCTGTTGAAACTGTGATTGAAAAAGGTTGGAATCCCGACCCTTTTGATGGTCTTAAAATTCTCAAGGGTGAAATGGATCATTACTATAATAGCGATCCCGAGATTATGGCAAGTGAAGCTCAGATTGCTTATTTAAAAGAAACCGTAGATACCTTGAAAGAAATTTTAGATCATATCAAATGGCGACACTCGACTATCAAAAATATGCTAGATTGGAAAAAGTTTGAGGCTGGTTTTTAGTGCGCACACTACTAATGAGCGATGTTCATATCGGCTTTAAATTCTCAAGAGCAAAGGATGCTGTTGATGTATTAGAGAATGAGAAGTTCGATAGACTGATACTCGTTGGTGATATATTCGATATTGAAAACATGATGAAACGCCCATACTGGGACGAACATCACACAGAGTTTCTTAAAAAGATTCTCAAGCTTGCAAAGAAGATGGATGTGATCTATGTAATAGGTAATCATGACTATCCATTATACTATCTTCAAGAGTACACTGACAAGTTGGCTAAGATTCATCTATGTCGTGAGTTCGAATACGAATCTGGTGGTAAAAAGATAACTTGTGTTCACGGTGATCAGTTCGATTCTGTGTCACATAAATTACAGTCGATAGGTGATTTCTTTTATAATTTACTTCTGCATCTCAACACATTTGTGGCTAGAATTCAAAAACTGTTTGGTATGAAATACTGGTCGCTGAGTAAATGGTGTAAAGATAAAGTTAAGAGTACTATCAACAAAGCCTTCTCAATCGATGATAAACTCAGGCATCTAAATAACAGCGATGTTGTGGTGTATGGGCACACTCACATGCCTTATGTCACTGATGATTTGGTTAATACGGGTACGTTTGTTGAAATAGCAACGTATGTGATTGAAAAAAACGGCGTGTTCACGCTGAAGGATTTAGACGAATGTTAAAGGATTTGGTGACTATTGTTGTCCCATGTAAAAACGAAGAAGACTATATTCAACACTTGCTTTATGGTTTATCACAACAGATTGGTACCCACGGCATTCGTATTATCATCGCAGACAAGTCAGACGATGATACAAGGTCTGTCATACATCATTATGGCACTCAATACAAGTTAAACTATGAGATTGTAGAAGGCGGTCCAGTATCCGAAGCGAAGAACAATGGTGCGAAACTAGTAACAACACCTTACGTTCTGTTCATTGATGCTGATGTTCGATTCTTCTCAAACAGAGTCATATTCGATACTGTAACACAGTTACAGAAAGAAGACTTGGATTTAATCGGTTTAAGTATCAAGTGTTATGATGATGACAGAGTGGCTAAGATAGGATTCTCTATCTTCAATGTAGTCAATCGAATCATGTCTCGTTGGATACCATTTGCTGTTGGGGCTTACATGTTGACCCGAACTGACAAGTTTCGCGAACTAGGGGGATTTCCGGCCAAGTATTCAACATCTGAAGATTTCTTTTTATCGAAGATGTATGACCCCAAACGATTCCGTATCGCAAAACATTACTTCGGTCAAGACAGTAGACGATTCAAGAAGATGGGATATTTTGGAATGTCTTGGTACCTTATCAAGAACTTTATCAATCGCAATAACAGCAGGTATTGGGAAGAGAAAGACTTCTCTAAATATTGGGACTAATGCAGATTATTAAACTCAAAATGAAAGATCATGCGATGCTTCAGTTGACGGAGTGTGAACCACATATCGTCTCTGAATTGTCAGAGCATTTTACTTTCGAAGTCCCGGGCGCTAAATTTATGCCTGCTGTAAAGAAGCGCCTGTGGGACGGCAAGATTCGCATGCTTGATCGCAACACTGGGCAGATTAATGCGGGCTTGTATTGGGCGATTAAGAAGTTCTGCATGGAACGTGGCTATGGCATTAAAGTCGAAGAAGGACCTTACGGCTATCCATACGACACAAACAAAGTCAATCATATGCAAACAATGCAGTGGCTTGACACGTTAAACATGCCTTACAAGCCTCGTGACTATCAGTACGACGCATTGACGCACGGAATTAAGTACAAAAGGGCAATTCTGATTTCGCCTACAGGTTCTGGTAAATCGTTTATCATCTACATGTTGATGAGATGGTATCTGGAGCAACAACAAAACCCGAAAAAAGTTCTCATCGTTGTTCCCACAACTTCTCTTGTAGAACAGCTATACAGCGACTTTAAAGATTATGGGCTTAACGTCGAAACTTACTGCCATCGTATCTATTCTGGTAAAGACAAAGACACTGAGTTGCCGATTGTCATCTCGACTTGGCAATCAATCTACAAATTGCATCCTGTGTGGTTTCATCAATTTGGCGCAGTCTTTGGTGACGAAGTGCATGGCTTTAAATCTAAGTCTCTGTCGTCCATCATGAACAAAGCAAAGAACGCTGAGTATCGATGGGGTACGACAGGTACTCTTGACGGTACGCAAGTACACAAGCTAGTGCTTGAAGGTCTTTTTGGACCTGTTCATCGTGTAACAACGACACACGAACTGCAAGCTAAGGATACGCTTGCTAAGCTGAATATAGATATACTATTGCTTGAATATTCAAAAGAGCAATGTAAGTCAATGGAAGGAAAATCTTATCATGAAGAAATCGATTTCATCGTCTCAAATGACAAGCGAAACAAATTCATCGCAAATCTCGCTGTTGACAGAACTGGAAATACGCTTGTTCTATTCAACCTGGTGGATCGTCATGGTAAGGTGCTTCGGGATTTAATTCAAGAACGACTCAAAGATGGACAGCGATTATTCTACGTTAGTGGCGAGACCAAAACTAGCGACCGAGAGCAGATTCGAAATATTGTCGACAAGCAAAAAAATTCTATTATACTTGCTAGTCTGGGCACTTTTAGTACCGGCATTAATATCAAAAATATACATAACATTATATTTGCGTCTCCTTCAAAAAGTCAAATAAGGGTACTCCAATCGATAGGAAGAGGTCTGAGAAAATCAGACGATGGTACTGATACGCATTTGTTTGATATTGCAGATGATTTACATGTCGGTGCTAAGAAGAACTTTACTCTTTTACACAGCGGCGAAAGAATTAAAATATATAATAATGAGAAGTTTCCCTATAAAATCATCAAGATTGGAATTTAAATATGCACTCCGAAGACCTTGCGCAGTTTAAGTTTAGCAGTGGGCAAGAAATTGTCTGTGAGGTCATGGAATGGCCAGAAGAGAATAGTAGGGATATTATCGTAAGAAACGCAATGGCGATTGTTGTAGGCGAAACTTACGATGGTGAAAGAGTTTACATGTTTAAGCCTTGGGTACATTTTTTAGAAAAGCCGACCGAATACATTGTGATTAATTCATTTCATGTAGTCTGTCAAAATCGCCCTAGCGAACATTTGATTTTAGAATACGCTCACGCTGTAGGTGAAATGCATATGCATGCCAAAGAAAGGGATATGGAATACAGAAAAGAAAAAAGAGAAAACGTTGAGCGTTTACAGTCTGCGCTTAAAGATTATGTAAATAAACAAAGCGATGATGAACCAGAAGAAGCGAAGACAAACATTGTGAAGTTCCCATCGAAAGATGATACGGTTCACTAGTATACTCTGTTCCCTGCGCGGGGAAATTGATTTTAGCACAGATTTTTAATTTTGTCAAGCTTTTATTTCATTTAATTTTAGATTATAATTTATTCATTATGCATAAGAGTACTGATTTATGAAAGAAGAAAAACCGCACTACGTCAACAACGCGAAATTTTCTCAAGCGGTCGTAGACTACGTTGAACGTTCTAACTCCGAAGTTCAAGCTGGTCGCTCAAAACCCATCGTGCCTGACTACATTGCAGAATGTTTTCTAAAGATTGCAGAGGGATTATCTCACAAAGCTAACTTCGTTCGCTACACCTATCGCGAAGAAATGGTAATGGATGCTGTAGAGAATTGTCTCAAAGCAATTGACAACTACAACCTTGAGACCGCTACTCGTACAGGCAAGCCTAATGCATTTGCATACTTCACACAGATTGCATGGTATGCCTTTCTTCGAAGAATCGAAAAAGAAAAGCGCCAGCAAGACGTGAAAATGAAATTCATTGCTGAAGCTGGAGTTGAGCATTTTCTTGACAACACTAGCGCGGACGACTATGACGATGCTTCTGTCATGCCTTTCCTAGAAGAGCTAAGGGGTAGAATTGATATGGTCAAAGAGAATGACCGCATCTTCAAAGAATACGCTACAAAAGAGAAACGAAGAAGAAAGACCAAAGTCGACTCTGACCTGAGCAACTTCTTTGTTGAAGATTAGTGTTGCATTGCGTATGCAATTATAGTATAATACACGCAAAATACAACACCTGGAATTTATTATGAAAGTAGCGATCCTCAACGATACGCATTGTGGTGTACGTAATTCTTCGGATATCATGATGCAGTATCAAGAAAAATTCTATTCGGAAGTTTTCTTTCCGTATCTTCTTGAGAATGGTATCAAAAAGATTTTGCATCTTGGCGACTACTATGATAATCGTAAGTTTATCAATTTCAAAGCGCTAGAGCATAATCGTAAAATCTTTTTAGAAAAACTGCGCAAGCACAATATTCACATGGATATCATCCCAGGTAACCATGACGTGTTTTATAAGAACACGAACAATCTTAGCTCCCTCAAAGAGTTGCTTGGTCATTACATGGCAGAAGTGCGCATCATTGAGAAGCCAACTGTTGTTGAGTATGATGGCACACCTGTTGCACTCGTACCATGGATCAATGATGAGAACGAAGCAGAGACAGAAAAGTTTCTGAAGACGTGTAAGGCGTCTATCGTAGGCGCTCACTTAGAATTAGAAGGCTTTGAGATGCAAGCGGGCATTCCGTGTACCCATGGTATGAGCGCTGATGATTTCAAAAGATTTGATCTGGTTCTGACTGGTCATTTTCATACCAAGTCGACGCGAGGCAATATTCACTATCTGGGTTCACAGATGGAATTCTTTTGGTCTGATGCTCACGATCCAAAATACTTTCACGTGCTTGACACAGACACTCGCGAACTTACTGCTGTACAGAATACTGTAACTCTGTTCGAAAGAATCTACTACGACGACACGGTAGAAAAAGCAGAGTATAAGTATCGAACTGGTCAGTTGCCGAATGTGACTGATAAGTTTGTGAAGATGATTGTGTTGAACAAATCCAATCCCAAGCTGTTCGAACATTACATTAATCGTATTCAATCTAAGCGCATCCATGAACTGAAGATTGCTGAGAACTTCGAAGAGTTTGTTGGTGCTTCTGTTGAAGACGATAAGGTTTCGGTAGAATCTACTGAAGATTTGCTGAGCAGTTATATCGATGCTGTCGAAACGCCATTAGACAAGAATCGAATTAAACAGATGGTGCATGAACTAATGATTGAAGCACAGACGGCAGACATTGTATGACATGGTTTGATCCTAAATTTCCAAAACCCGAGTTGACCGAAGACGAATATAACTTTCTGAAAGAGCATCTTTACTCTGATGATATTATGCTAGAATATGGCAGTGGGCATTCTACACCAAATCTAGCCCCTTATGTCAAGGAATTGTGGACTGTTGATCATCATGAAGGCTGGTATAACAAAGTAAAAGATATGTGTTCTGGTTTTACTAATGTCAGACACGTCCATGTACCTCTCGACGCGCCACGCGTCGCACCAGCCGGGTGGCGCGATAATCCAGAGGCAGTGTACGGATATCCTACACCTTTTGAGTGTGTGAAGTCTTACACAACTTGGTGTTTGACACAAGATCAAAAGTTTGATATAGTGTTCATCGATGGCAGAGGTCGCCAATGGGTGGCTCAGTTCATTCTGAATAATCTTAAGCCCGATAGTTTCGTGTTCGTGCACGATTATATCGACCGTAAACGATACTTTACAATCGAACGATTTTATGATAAAGTGGAAGTCGTTGGTTGCATGGCAAAGTTTAAAGCTAAAATATGATTAAATTTAAAAATCTTCGTTACCGTAACTTTTTGTCTACGGGTGATAACTTTACCGAAATTCCTCTAGATCGTGCTAGGTCTACTCTTGTCGTTGGTCAAAACGGCGCTGGCAAATCGACGGTGCTTGATGCGCTGTCGTTTGCCCTTTTTGGTAAAGCACACCGAAACATTACCAAGAACCAGTTGGTCAATTCTATCAACGGCAAGGCTACGCTTGTCGAAGTAGAATTTTCCATTGGTCCTTCTCAATACAAAGTTGTACGTGGTGTCAAGCCAAACAAGTTTGAGATTTGGAAAGATGACGTGCTTGTCAATCAAGACTCGCACAACAAAGAGTATCAGAAAATTCTTGAACAGAACATTCTGAAACTGAATCACAAATCGTTTCACCAGATTGTTGTTCTAGGCAGTAGCAGTTTTATTCCTTTTATGCAACTGCCTGCACAGCATCGTCGTGAGGTGATCGAAGACCTGTTGGATATCAACGTCTTTTCTAAGATGAATCTTTTGTTGAAAGAACGCGTTTCGATCCAAAAAGAAAAAGATCGGCACAATCGATCCGAGCTTGATCTAATAGAAGAGAAGATCGATACACAAAAGAAATATCTGCAAAAACTAGCAGACCTAAACAAGTCTCAGATTCAAGACAAGCTGAAAGAAATCACTTTGCTTGAAGAGGGTATCAACACTCTTATGCTAACCAAGGGTACTCTGAACGAAATGTCAGCAGAACCTTTGAAAGAAAAGATTGCTGATCTGAACAAAAAGATTTCTGATATTGAAAAATACGATCATCAATTTTCGGTCAAACAAAAAGCTTTGAATAAAGAGATCAAATTTTATGAAAGTAACGACACATGCCCAACCTGTGACCAGAGTATCGGAGATACGCTTAAGTCAGAAAAGATTAAAGTCGCCGCCGAAAAGTGGGACAACGTCGAAGAAGGAAGACACGTCGCGGCAGGGCAAATCAAGCGACTCAATGAACAACTGAATGCTCTGAATGATGAGCTAGAAGCACTGCAAGACAAAATAAATCAGGAAATGAAGCTTGCTCTTGAAATCCAAATGAATCAAAAACGCATCTGCGTTCTACAAAAAGAACTGCGAAAGGTAGAAGAGACAGAGGTCGATGATTCAGAAGACGCACAGAAGCTATACGAAGAATATGTTTCGAAAAAGAATGCGCTTCTTGACGAGCGTATGATGCTGGTGGATGATATCGCTTATACTTCTGTTATTACTGAACTATTGAAAGATACGGGTATCAAAACCAAGATTATCAAGCAGTATCTGCCCGTGATCAATAATCTTGTAAACAAGTACCTACAAGTGTTAGACTTCTACGTATCGTTCCATCTGGATGATACATTTAAAGAGTCTATTCGTTCTCGCTACAGAGACGAGTTTTCTTACGACTCTTTCAGTGAAGGCGAGAAACAGCGTATCGACCTCGCGCTACTGTTTACTTGGCGTATGGTTGCGCGAATGAAGAACAGCGTTGCGACTAATCTTCTCATTCTTGACGAAACATTTGATAGTAGTTTGGACGCAGACGGGGTTGACAATCTGACCAAGATTCTAGAAACCCTTGACGAAGAAACACGAGTGTTTGTTATTTCACACAAAGGAGAGATGCTTGACGGCAAATTCGACGAGAAAATTGAATTCGTTAAAGACAAGAATTTTAGTAAAGTCGCTTGATTTAAAGCGCAGAAAAGTGTATGATCTATTGAAATTAACGTGCAGAAAACTGCGAGGATATTATGGAATTAACTGAAAAAGCTTTGATTGTTCTGAAAAACTTTGCTACAATCAATCCGAATATTGTGATTAACAATGGTAATGTAGTAAAGACCATTTCAGAAGCCAAGAACGTTCTGGGTTCAGCCGAGCTTGATGTGAGCTTTCCCAAGACGTTTGGTATCTATGACCTAAACGAATTTCTTAGCGTACTTTCGCTTATTGAAAAGCCCTTGCTATCTTTTGTCGATGACAATTATGTCAAGATTAGTGACTCTTCTCTGCGAACTCAGGTGAAGTATCATTATTCTGATATAAGTATGCTCACAGTGCCTAGCAAAGATATCACTATGCCTGAGTGCGAAGTATCGTTCACTCTGGATTCTGAGACGCTTTCTAGGGTTAAGCGAGCCGCTTCTGTTCTCGGTCATAACGAAATGGAACTGTCTGTAAAAGACGGGGCTTTAGAACTTTGTGTTGTCGACCAAAACGATCCTACTTCGAACGTTTATTCTATTTTGGTCGATGGCACTTTCACTGATCCAAACTTCAAGTTTGTTTTCAACATTTCAAACTTGAAGATGGTAGATGGCGATTATCGCGTTGATATTTCGTCGAAGTTGATTTCACATTTTGTGAATGAAGAAAGCGGCATCCAATACTGGGTCGCACTTGAAAAAACTAGCACATACGGAGAGTAATAATGAGCGACAAAACTAGCAATCAGCAATTGATGGATCTTGCCAATCGCGTTACGCGTAGCACAGTTGCTGTGATTGACACCGTGACGGGTCGTGGTGGATTTCGTGGTGAAGAACTTACCACTATCGGTCAACTTCGCGATCAGTGCATTGCTCTGATTCAACTTGTTGAGCAAATGCAATCTGAATCCGAAGGATAAATGTGATATAATCTACTCCAATGGAAAGAATTTGGACTATATGGAAGTACGCCATCGGTAGCTACAGTGACGAAAAGACCGCAGACTATGATAATGCGGTCGCAGTCATTCGAACGATTGTTGTCTCGGTAAACTTTGTGACATGTCTATTCATCATGTCAAATATAGTTCACAACTGGTAGTATTTAAATTATGTTATGGAGTGAATTATGTCAGAAGATTTTCTTTGGGTTGAAAAGTATCGTCCGCGTAAAGTAGAAGATACGATTTTACCCAAAAAACTAAAAGATGTTTTTGCTAAGATCGTGCAGTCTGGTGAATTGCCCAACATGCTTTTCACTGGCACTGCAGGTCTAGGCAAGACCACCGTTGCTCGTGCAATTTGCGATGAACTTGGCTATGACTATATTGTCATCAATGGTTCTGAAGAGGGCAACATCGACACTCTGCGAGGCAAGATCAAGCGCTTCGCATCTACTGTTTCGCTTTCGGGTGGTGTGAAAGTCGTCATTCTAGACGAAGCAGATTATCTAAACCCACAATCGACTCAGCCTGCTCTTCGTGGCTTTATTGAAGAGTTTTCTAGTAACTGTCGATTCATTCTTACCTGCAATTTCAAGAATCGCATTATTGAACCTCTACACTCTCGCTGTGGTGTGTACGAATTCAATACGAATAAGAAAGAAATGCAGACACTCTGCGCGGACTTCTTTGTTCGATTGATCCATATTCTTGAACAAGAAGAGGTTGCATTCAATAAAGACCTGCTTGCACAACTGATTATGAAACACGCACCTGACTGGCGCCGTGTGATTAATGAGTGTCAGCGCTATTCAATTGGCGGGCAACTGGAAACCACAGTTCTCAATAATGATGTTTCTGGCAATTATACTACTCTTTTCAAAGCTCTTAGAGAAAAAGACTTTAAAAAGATGCGGAGTTGGGTTGCGCAGAATGTCGATATTGACGTTTCGGCTATTTTTAGACATATATACGACAATATGTACGAGCATGTTGATCCGCAATCAATTCCACAGCTGGTACTTATCTTAGCAGACTATCAGTACAAAAACGCATTCGTAGCGGACCACGAATTGAATGTTGTCGCGTGTATGACTGAAATAATGGCGAATGTGGAGTTTAAGAAATAAATGTATAACACAGATAATATTTTTTATCTGCCTGGAAATATCGATATTAGGCTGTGCCCTAAGAACGCACACACGAGTACTAAAGGTCTCTTTATACGACTAATGTCTATTCTAGACAAATCACGTAACTATCTTGAGTTGATGACCAACTATGAGCCTTCAACAAAGAGGGCTCCACAGTCGTGGCGACAATTGCAAGTTTGGCAAAGGGGTGATCAGTTTGACATCCCTTTTAGAAAAAACAGTGTTCGATTTGCTTTAAAGCGCGATCCTTTTGAGCGATTTAAGTCTTCGGTTGAAATGTTGCAGTTGCAAGCGCTCAGCACGAAGATTGATCCTCAAGCGAATGTTGAAGGAATGGATCGCGACTATAAGTTTTATGATTCTGTTACAAAACTGCTGGATGATCTTGAAGCTGGTAAAGTTCTGAACATGCACTTTTGGACTCAAACGTATTACCTTGGAGACAAAAGTCGTTACGATTATATTTACGATATAAACGATTACGAAAATTTTGTTCGTCATATTTTATCTTTTTACAACATAACCTATCGTCGAGATTATTTTTATTATCATCAAAATATATCGAACAACACTGACGCAGAAGTAGTACATGCTGAGAAACAAGATGGTGGCACTATTCACTATCAGTACGATTTTGAAAGGGTGTCTAATCACGAATTGATTACCAAGAAAATGACTCCTCATGATTATGCAAGGGTGCGCAAACTATATAAACTCGATTTCGATAACGGTTGGTGCTGATGAAAGTCTCTGAACATACATTTCCCTGGAAACATTGGGTTATTGACGACTTCTTGCCCGAAGAAGAATTTAAGTATATTCAGACAGTAACAAAAAAATGGACTGGTCCTAGAAGTTCTTTTGAGAAGTTGAATCTAAGGCTCGACGATTTTAAATTCTACGAAGAGACCTTCATGCATTATGAAGAGTGCATGAAGGTTAAAGAAATTTTAACAAGAGCCGCTAAAAAACTTGAAGAACATTTTCAAGTGGCTGGGCAGTATCAATCTCTCCATTTAGAATATGTAAATTGTGGCAGAGATTTCTATTATCGTGTCCACAAAGATTCGAAGGAAAAACTGATGAGCCATGTTTTGTATGTATCAGAAGATGGCGATGGGACAAGGCTCTTTTCTAATATTAACAAAGATGATGAAACATGTGTTGACTGGAAGCCAAATCGTGTAGTATCATTTAAGGCTAACAACGTTAGCTATCATGACTATTACTCTACGATAGATAATCGAATCACCTTTAACATATGCTTTGTACTGACCAAAATTAAATATCACAAGCCTGCTTTACGCGCAGAGAAAGACCTGACATTGAGAGTTTTCTGATGAACCCATTTGATTATGTAAACGCGATTAACTATGACAAAAAAGATATCATGGACGATGATTTAAAAGAGAAAGCCTACAATGCCTTTCTTACTAACCGTTCACTGAGTTATTTTCCAGACACCGTAGCCGCATCAAATGTGATGAATCAGTATCATCATCTTGATAAAAAGTTACAATTCCATTTTTTACTAAATATAGTAAGAAAGCGAAAACGTTTCTCTAAGTGGGAGAAACAACACGTTTTCGATGATGTGGAAGCGGTAAAGGAGTATTATGGATACAGCAACGAAAAAGCGCGTTCTGCTCTATCACTCCTTTCACCTGATCAACTAGAAGAAATAAAAAGAAGGATCTATAAAGGTGGAAGAAAATAAAATTTGGAAGCCAGCAGACATGCTGGAAGTTACGTTGAATGAGCCTGATGACTTTTTGAAAGTTCGCGAAACGCTTACTCGTATGGGTGTAGCATCCAGACGCGAGAACAAGCTTTTTCAATCCTGTCATATTCTTCATAAGCAAGGGCGATACTTTATCGTTCATTTTAAAGAGTTGTTCTTGCTTGACGGTAAGAAGTCGAATCTAGAAGACGCTGACGTTCTTCGACGCAATACGATTGCTACACTGCTCGCAGATTGGGGTCTGGTGCACATTGTAGACAAGTCGCAAGTCGCTGAGTGTGCGCCTCTTCGTCAAGTCAAAATCATTTCTCATAAAGAGAAAGATCAATGGGAACTTTGCCCCAAGTACAATATCGGGAATAAAGCTTGACATTGAACGAACATATTGATAGAATGGAACGAATGTTTGGGCAACTGCCAAATCCTGTGCACGAGCCCATTCGTTTTAAATACTATCTAAAATTGTATCGATACTATACTAATCGCGTATAAATAGCGTTGCGATGCCGATTGTCGGGTCGCATATACAACACAACCTTGCTTAATTAATTAGGAGGTACCGTTATGGTAACTAAAGCATTTACATTCCCACGTTCGCATTTCATTGGATTTGACCATGTGTGGAACGAGATTGAACGTCTGGCTGACGTAGCAGACAATAAACTCTACCCCCCTCACAATGTTGTGAAACACAGTGAATCAACGTATACTATCGAACTAGCGCTCGCTGGTTATAAAGCAGATGATCTTCACGTAGAAGTAAAAGAAGGCATTCTTGTAATTACAGGAGACAATCGTTCGACCGTAGATACCGAGGAAACTCGCGAGTATCTGCATCGCGGAATCTCTGGAAAGAAGTTCACACGCACCTTTAGATTATCAGAACATGTTGTTGTCGATGGAGCAGACTTCGTGGATGGGCTACTGGTCATAGACCTGAAAGTAGTTATCCCCGAGGAGAAGCGTCCCCGTACCATACCCATTGGCACTCAACAATATCTGGAATCTGAAGGAGAAGAATGAAAAAACTGGCACTCATTGCCTTAGTTTTTCTTTCACCATTCACCAGTGCTACAGAGATTGAAGAGATTGTGGTCAAGGCGCCGAGAATTACCATCGCCTTTGAAAAACTCTCTTCAAATCATAAGCGGAATCCTATTACTGGAAACTGGCACTACGTGAAGAAAAAAGAAGAAAAACGCAACAAGGCGTAATGTATAAATAATAACGGTTCGCGGGATTCCGTTAAAAAATCCCGCTCCCTAATATGGAGACGAAGATGATCAAAGTAATAGGCGATTACGTCAAAGATTTTTTTATGGGTCTTACTCATACTCAAGCTGGTTGGGTTACAGTAGCTACAGTCGGTGTTATTTTTCTGCTTGCTATCGTTTAAACGGGGTTAACAATGATTGAAGGTTACATGCAAGTTGATCTTGCCAATCCTCTTGCTGTAAAATATCATGAAGTAGCTTTAAAATCGTTTGAACGTGTGAAAGATATTTTTCACATTAATGTGGTGCAGTGTGTAACACCCGACACTCTTCTTGATCTACCTTTCTCCGATAAGAAAAGTAGATCACCTCAAGAAAAAGCGTCAATTTGTTCTCAGTATAGAATGATGAAGCGAATCTCACAAGGTGAGAGACTTTGGATTATGGAGCATGATGCATATCTCAGACCTGACCACGAAGACATTTTTCGTATGATTATGTCCAAGTATCAGCAAATGCTGACGTGTAATATTGGCATTGCGATGGAATGCTATACTGCCCATCCTCGCATAGCAAATCTTTTTTGTGAACACGTAGAAAAAGATGCAGAAATAGCCGCAACAGGTCCTATGGGCATTCTACACAACGCAACGGATCAGTTTGCGACGAAACATAAAAATCAATTGGGTAATGTTTACTGGCCCAAAGCAGGTCAGGACAATAAGACTGGTCTTTCTAATAACGTTTCGTCAGCGCATCGTAAGCCTCGCAAGATTCTAGAAGCTCCCGTCACACAATTGATTGATATCAATCACGGCACTACTGTGACTGATCGACCAAAAAATCAAGTTAAGAATTTTTATACACCCGAAACTCACCCTAATTTTCACTTCGTTGATCTTGCAATCGAACTGAATAAGTGATACTATTACAGCATGAAATTTTATACGTACGTTACTCGACACGGTAGCAATATACTCTATCGCGGTTATGAAAATGGGTCTGCGGTTACTCGCAAGATTCCCTACCGCCCTACTTTGTTTGTAGAAAGCTCTCGCGCTACAGGCAAGTACAAGACTCTTTTCGGTAAGTCTGTCGAACCTATGCAGTTCGATAGCATGTCCGAAGCATCTGACTTCATGAAACAATATGAGAACGTTCCGAACTTCTCTGTTCATGGTCAGACTAACTACGTCACTCAGTTTATTGGTGACACCTTTCCCAATGCGATGACGTTTGATCGTGACCTGATCAAAGTCATGACCATCGATATTGAGGTCGCTTCTGATGCAGGCTTTCCGCATCCGAGAGAAGCGGCACACCCTGTTATCTCAATTGCCGCAAAAACTAATCAGTCCGACATGTATTATGTTTGGGGCAATGGTGAATATGACACCTCTCTGAATGACCATGAGATTACATACTTTCATTGTGATAACGAATATGTTCTGTTAAGCTCATTCATCACGTGGTGGAAAGACAACTGCCCTGATGTACTGACTGGCTGGAATAGTAAGCTGTTCGATATTCCCTATCTGATTCGCCGTGCGTCTCAGGTCGTTCATGCTGATGCGATCAAAAAGTTTTCGCCGTGGGGTCTCGTGCGCGAGCGCGAGGTTCGCATCATGAATAACACAGAAATTGCTTACGATATCGAAGGCGTTTCTCAGATGGACTATCTTGATCTATTCAAGAAGTTCGGTAAGCAAACCTGGGGTGAGCAAGAATCATACAAGCTAGATCATATCGCGCACGTGGTGCTCGGTGTACGTAAGTTGTCGTACGATGAGTACGGTTCACTCCACAGTCTGTATAAGCATGATTACCAGAAGTTCATTGACTATAACATTAAAGACACTGAGCTTGTAGACCGATTCGAAGAGAAGATGGGTCTCATTTCTCTTGCCATGACCATGGCGTATCAAGCAAAGACCAATTACGGTGATACGCTCGGTACGACCGCAATCTGGGATTCTATCATCTATAACGAATTGACGCGAAAGAACGTGGTCATTCCGCCCAAGCCACCTATCGATCATGACGCTGGCAAGATTGTCGGTGGCTATGTGAAAGACCCCATGATCGGTGCGCATGACTGGGTTGTGTCATTCGACCTCAACTCTCTGTATCCGAACATTATTGTTCAGTACAACATGTCGCCCGAGACAATGTGCTATGATGAAAGCGTAGAAACGACCAAGTGCGCAAATGGTGCTATGTTCCGAAAAGATTTCGAAGGCATTATTCCAAACGTGATTCGTAAGTTTTACGATGACCGAGTTAGTCTTAAGAAAGCTATGCTTGAAGCAAAGCAACGATACGAAGAGGCACCTACTAAGAAACTTGAGAACCAAATCGCCACGCTAGACAATCAACAGATGGCAATCAAGATTCTCATGAACTCGCTCTACGGTGCGCTAGCCAACAAATACTTCCGCTACTTCGATCAGAAGATTGCAGAAGGTGTTACCATGTCTGGTCAGCGCGCCATCAAGACTGCTGAGAAAGCAGTGAACGATGAGATGCAAGAGATTCTTGGCACCAAAGACGATTATGTAATTGCCATCGATACCGATTCGGTGTACATTAATTTTGCACAGTTGGTGAATCTGCACAAGCCAGCCAACCCTGTCAAGTTTCTGAGTAAAGTCGCAGAACATTTCGAAAAGAAAATCGCAGACGCGTATGCGAAGCTGGCGGAAGAGACGGGCTCGTACGTGAATCGTATGGTCATGAAGCGCGAAGCAATTGCGGATCGTGGCATCTGGATGGCGAAGAAGCGCTACATTCTGAACGTGCATAACAACGAAGGTGTACAGTACGCACAGCCTAAGTTAAAGATGATGGGTATTGAAGCGATCAAGTCTAGCACACCACAAGTGGTGCGTGACAAGATGCGCGACACGTTTAAGGTTATCATCGAAGGTACCGAATCAGACACACAACGCTTCATTTCTGACTTTAGGTCCCAATTTAGAAACCTTACGCCAGAAGAGATTGCGTTTCCTCGCGGGGTGTCTGAGATTACGAAGTGGGCTGATCGTCGCGATATCTACGGCAAGGGTACGCCTATTCACGTACGTGGATCGCTTCTATATAATCACTATGTTAAGCAAGCTAAGTTGCAAGACAAGTACGAATTGATCAAAGACGGCGAGAAGATTAAGTTTTTATACCTTCGCCAACCTAACAAGATCAAAGAGAACGTGATATCTTTTCCGATGCAACTGCCTAAAGAACTTGGCTTGCATACTGCTGTAGATTATGATATGATGTTCGTTAAAACATTTCTTGATCCGCTTGAGCCAATTCTCGCCGCAGTCGGTTGGTCAGCAGAGCCAAGAGCAACACTTGAGGACTTTTTTGGATGAAGTTAGATCATCTTTCGTTTCCCGAAATCGGTTGGGGCTACATGCCGCCTACCGAGGAAATCTATAGGGCTTTTTCGTTTTGTCAAAATCTTTACAATCCAAAAAGTGTTCTTGAGATTGGGTTCCATCTCGGGCACTCTACCACCTATCAGCTAGAAATTTTTAAAAACGCGAAAGTAGTTTCTGTTTCGCCGTACGTTGATCGAACAGGTAAAGGTAAAGATAGAATTGATCCCACTGAGCGTTGGAAAATGGCGCTCAAGCTACACGAAATCTATGGTGAAAGATGGCATTGGATTCCAGGCAAGTCTCATATTGTTGAAGAAGAGATATCGATTCATAAGTATGACTTTGCTCTAGTTGATGGTGGGCATTCTTATCCGCCAGCATTCTTTGACATGAATCTCTGTATTAAATTAGGTATTAAAAGATTTTTAATTGACAACTTTGAGTTGGTTCCTGTTCGTGATGCATTCACCGATATCAAAGAATTGAAGCTAATCAAAGTCTTTTATTATAATCAGACATTCAAAGGCAAAACAAAGAAGAATCAAATAGCACTTGTAGAGGTTGACAATCCACAACATAGTTTGCTATAATACCAATATTATGAAAACTGAACTGACTATTTTCAAGAATCGCTTCGACAACAAAACTCACAAGCGAATGTCCTTCGATTCGTGGAATGAGTTTGTTGATCTTCTCTATGGGCTGTCTAAAATACCAGAAACGAAAAAGACTGCGGGTCTTATCAGCCCTGCAATCTACACCGAAGGCACTACTCGCTCAAACGATAACGTAGAATATTGGGGCAAGTGGGCTGCGGTCGATGTGGATGATTTCGACACTGGAGGTCATAATCTTGAGTCAATACTTGTTAGTAGGCTTTTTCGCTGGTCTTATGTTTGTTATTCTACAGCAAGCAGTACGGTCGATTTACCAAAGTTTCGAATTGTCTTCGAACTTACACGCAAAATTGAGAGAGAAGAAATACGACACTTCTGGCATGCCCTCAATGCAGAACTTGGAGAAATTGGAGATCGACAAACTAAAGATTTGTCACGAATGTATTACGTCCCTGCGGCGTACATTGATGCTAACAATTTTATCTTTCGTAACGTTGGCGAGCCTATTGATCCTGACTATCTAAAAGCAAAACACCCGTACAAAGAACGCGAAGGTAATAACTTTATTGATCGTCTGCCGCCTGAACTGCAAAAAGCTGTAATAGAGCATCGTAAGCAGGCGCTAGATAAAACTCACATTTCTTGGACAGACTATCGTGACTGCCCATTCTGGCCAAGAAATCTTTCAATGCAGTATCAGACTATAACAAGTACTGGATGGTATCACAAGATGTACCAGATTATGGTTGCTACAGCGGGCAATGCGATCAAGAACGGCTACCCTATCACGGCAGGTCAGATTGCAGAACTTTGTAGAAAATTTGACAATGACAATGGAAAGTGGTATACTAATCGACCGCTAGAGAAAGAAGCGGACCGTGCAGTTGAATATGCTTATCGAAACAATTAGGAGAAACTGATGAGTGATAATGTAACTGAAATTAAACAGCCGAAGCTTAGCGAGCCTATGGTCGCCGCTGATGGCTCTGTTGTACGTGTAGACGAAGAAGGTTGGGAGTATGACGCTTCCAATGAGTCGCGCCCCGAAGATTTACGCGAAGCTAAAGCAAATCGTCTTCGCGTAGGCGTTATTGGTAACAATCTCCTTGCTAGCGCTACGGATGTTGCTTTCAATACGAAATCTACTGAACGGAAAGTGGTTGCTTCGACAAGCGATGTTGATGAACTTATTCAATGGCGCCCTGGTCTTGCTGTTATCTGTTCTGAGATTCCCCTTCTCAAAAACGATACGCTAGACGATGCGGACTTCCTCAACGCTGTCAACAAGCTTGTCAAGCAAATTGACTGCGGTATCTGCATTCGTTCTACGCTGAACATCGAAACCATTGAGCGTTTGATCATGTCTCTTGGTCCTGATGTGTTTGATGCAAAGGTTATCTACATGCCTGAAGTCAACGATTCGCAGAGCATTGGTGATGTTATCTCGGCAGACTTTGCTCTTGTCGGTGGCGGTGATAAAGCGCTTCCTGCATTCATGCAACTTATCAAGCACACCACTCATATTTCTGCACAAGAAGTTATGACTGGTACTGTTTTCGAAGTGGCTTATGCCAAGCTTGGTCTTGCTGGCTTTAAAGCTGTGAAGCAAACGTTCTTCAATCAACTCTATGATACGATCATGGACGTGAAGAATGCAAATCCCGCTATCGTTCGTCGCCTGATGGAAAAGTCTCCTCTGATGACGGATCGAAGCACGATGATTCCGACTTTCATTCGTGCCCGCGTTAATGAAGAAGTCAGCTACAAGCAAGCGCGTTCTTATGCTGGTGAGTATCTAAACAGCGATGTGCGTATGCTGATTGGTATGACCGACAAGCTTTCTCTGCTTGATGAGTGTGTAAACATTAAAAACCTGAAGGACTAATATTATATGTCTGTGATGAACAAGCTTAAAAAGAACTCAAAAGTCAAGTTCACTTCGGTGCTTGCAGATTCTGAGTTTTTCCAAGAGCGTGAGATTACCAGAATGGACGTTCCTATGCTGAACGTCGCCCTTTCTGGCAGTCTGAAAGGTGGGCTAGCGTCAGGGCTTACAGTCCTGGCGGGCCCATCTAAACACTTCAAAACTTCGTTTGCTCTTAAGATGGCGGCTGAGTTTCTGAAGTCTGATCCTGAAGCTGTGATTTTGTTCTATGATTCTGAGTTTGGTTCGCCTCAAGCTTACTTTGAAACGTTTGGCATTGATGTAACTCGTGTACTGCACACGCCTATCACCAATGTTGAAGAACTCAAGTTTGATCTAATCAACCAGCTAGAACAACTTGATAAAGAAGACAAGGTGATCATCGTTATTGACTCTATCGGTAACCTTGCGTCGAAGAAAGAGCTTGAAGACGCGCTAGACGAAAAGTCTGTTGCAGATATGTCGCGAGCAAAAGCGCTCAAGGGTTTGTTCCGTATGACCACTCCCTATCTGACGATGAAGAACATTCCTCTTTTAGCGATTAACCACACGTACAAAGAAATCGGTCTGTTCCCAAAAGATATCGTCGGTGGCGGTACGGGTATCTACTACAGCGCAGACAATATCTGGATTCTAGGGCGTCGTCAGAACAAGACGGGCACTGAGGTAACTGGTTATGATTTCATCATTAATGTCGAGAAGTCTAGATTTGTTAAAGAGAAGTCTAAGATTCCTATTAGTGTTTCTTGGGACGGTGGCATTGAGCGTTTTAGCGGTCTTCTGGATATTGGTCTTGCTTCCGGTTTTGTTACTAAGCCTTCTAATGGTTGGTATCAGCGTGTTGACACTAACACTGGCGAAGTCATTGGAAACAAAATCAGAGAAAAAGACACTCTGAGCGAAGACTTCTGGGCAGATATTCTAGCCGATGCTAAATTCGAAGAGTTTGTCGAGAAGCAATACAAGATTGGTGCAGGTAGTACCGGTATCGAACTTGCTTTGGACATGGAAGACGAATAATGGCTATTCGTAAAGTGAGTGAGGGGATCGACTACGCGTTGGTCCCTTCTTCAGAAGCAGAGAATCAGCAAGCATGGGATGTTCGCATTCTAGAAGGTGACTTTGCTGAGTCTGTGGTTCGATTCGGGAATATTGCATTTGACGGAGAAAACGATTGCTTAAATTTTAATTTTATGTTAGTATCTACACCTGACACTAATTTGACAGAAGCAAACACAGGTCTTCAAGATCGCGTAGCTGAGATTCTTAGCAGTGTTCTTGAAGATGCCGCCGCCAGCGGTTCTCTTGTACTAGGCAATCCCGAGGAACAAAGTGAAGATTGATTTAGAACAAACGATTTTACGTAATCTTTTGACGAACGAGCCTTACATGCGTAAGGTCGTTCCCTTTCTTAAGAAAGAATATTTCGAAGGTGTGTATCAACATATCTTCACTGAGGTAACTAAGTTCGTGGGCAAGTACAATAAACTGCCTACCCTTGAAGCATTTAAGATTGAGATTGATCAGTCTGACCGTTTGACGGATCAGATGTATACTCATGCCATTGACATTCTTCCAAATATTTTTGAAAAGAAAGAAGAGAATCAGCAATGGCTATTGGATACAACAGAAAAGTGGTGTCAGGATCGTGCAGTCTATCGTGCAATCATGGAGTCTATCTCTATTATTGATGGCAAGCACGAGAAGCTTACGAAGAATGCATTGCCTGACATTCTACAGAATGCGCTAGCCGTATCGTTTGACACTAACATTGGGCACGATTACCTTGAAAATGTTGATGAGCGATACGCCTTTTATCATGAGCAAGAAGAGCGAATCCCCTTTGATCTTGATTACTTCAATCGAATCACAAAGGGCGGGCTACCAAATAAGACCCTTAATATCGCGCTCGCTGGCACAGGCGTCGGTAAGTCGCTGTTCATGTGTCACGTTGCGGCTAGTGCCCTTTCGCAGGGTCGTAATGTCCTGTACATTACGATGGAGATGGCAGAGGAGCGCATTGCTGAACGCATTGACGCAAATCTGCTGAATGTGCCGATCGATCAACTGGAGAACATGTCTCAGACAATGTTCAAAGATCGGGTGCGCGGTATCGCTGAGCGCACAAACGGTAAGTTGATCATTAAGGAGTACCCGACTGGGCAAGCACACTCAGGTCATTTTCGGGCGTTGCTAATGGAACTAAAACTTAAAAAGAAATTTGTTCCTGAGATAATCTTCATTGATTATCTAAATATATGTGCATCGTCGAGAATGAAATCCATGGGTGGCGCTATCAATTCTTATACCTATGTGAAAGCTATCGCTGAAGAGATTCGCGGGCTGGCGGTAGAGTTTGATGTGCCTATTGTGTCAGCAACACAAACGACCCGGTCGGGTTACGGCAATTCTGATCCTGGGCTTGAAGACACTTCGGAGTCTTTCGGCCTTCCTGCAACGGCTGACTTGATGTTTGCTTTAGTCTCCAACGATGAACTAAACAGTCTTGGTCAGATTATGGTGAAGCAATTAAAGAATCGTTACAACGATCCTAACACAGAAAAGCGATTCGTCGTCGGTGTTGATCGTTCTAAGATGAAACTTTATGATGTAGATGAGACACAGCAAGACCTTGTTGATGATGATATTCCGGTCTTTGATAAGTCGTCTTCGGGCGAAAAACTCAAAGCCATTAAAATCTTCTAGGAGGTGAATCATGGACCCTTATCTACACACTTTTATAGCAACTGCGTTACTGTTTGGCTCTTACATGGCCGGTAGACACTTTGGCTATCGTGACGGGCTCGTTGACGTATGGTCTTCGCTACTGACCGTATTTAAAGCGAAGAAGATGGAAATTAACGATAACGATGATCTTATCATAACCTATGAGAATGGAAAAGAGAGGAAAGTTAATTGACAATTAATTATAAGTTTCGTGAGCCTGAACTAATCGAAGAGTTTAAGAAGTATATCGACTCTACGTACAGCGGGCATTATGGGCAAGGTGGATTGCAGTCTTCTGAAATCATCGTTGATCGTGGTCATGGTATGGGATTCTTTTCCGGGAATGTCGACAAATACAACGGGCGTTATGGCAAGAAAGGCGAATCTCCTGCTGATCATCGGAAAGACATTGTGAAGATTATTCACTACGGTTTTCTTATGCTGTACGAGCATGATCGCATTCATGGTGAAGTTAATGAGTGAAGACATTTTTGATTTTGGTTTCACTGCGGTAACAGAAGAAGAACTTGAAGCCGTTCAGCAAACCAAAGAAACGAAAGATGCACTTGAAACCCGCCTCGATAAGTTGTATAATGCTATTCAACCTCTTCTGGATAATCTGAGAAAGAATCCAGAGAAAGACTACATTTATTGGCCAAATCGTTCCGATAAAATCGATTCTTTCCGTGAGCTTATTGATTCAATTTATGAAGGTAAGTAATTATGAAAAGCTTCGACAAGAAGCTCGCAAAGCAAGCGGTCAGCGATACGATCATAGCGACGCCTCTAAACATAGTTCTGAATTACGTTCTACTTAAAGTTTTTCTTCCATTTGAATTGAGCGCAGAGGTTATGACAATCGTCTTTACCTCTGTATTTTTTGTCGTAGCATGTATACGAAAGTATTTTGTTTTTTCTTATTTTAACAAGAGGATTTTTAAATGAGTACGCATGAACCTGTTCCGTATGTGACTTTTCGAACTCGCGTTCGCGACGAATCCATTGGTGGTGACAATCCTTATCGCTGGCAAGATGTGACCACTGAAGACCTGTTCACTGGCAAGCGTGTTGTAGTGTTCTCGCTACCTGGTGCGTTTACGCCCACTTGCTCTACTATGCAACTGCCTGGCTTCGAAGAGAACGCTCAGAAGTTCTATGACGCGGGCATTGACGAGATTTATTGCATTTCTGTGAATGATTCATTTGTGATGAATGCATGGGCAAAGGCTCAAGGGCTCAAGCATGTTAAAGTGATTCCTGACGGTTCGGGTTACTTCACTGATGACATGGGTATGCTTGTCGATAAAGACAATCTAGGATTTGGTAAGCGCTCTTGGCGCTATGCGATGGTCGTAGACAACGGCATCGTCGAAAAATACTTTGTCGAGCCTGGGCGTAAAGACAACTGCGAGACTGACCCCTACGGTGAGACCACTCCCGAAAAAATCATGGAATACTTGGGTATTGAGTAATGACTGCTGAGAACGAATGGATTCTAACCTGGATTGAACGCACCAAACAGTGGCACCGTGATCGTAATTTGATTG